>Ga0080013_1003170_pt1 | contig 17853 bp, 27 predicted proteins | sample ETNvirenome_6_85_FD_69236 | JGI IMG/M metagenome (GOLD analysis project Ga0080013, IMG submission 69236) | Marine viral communities from the Pacific Ocean - ETNP_6_85 (SPADES assembly) (version 2) | ecosystem: Environmental > Aquatic > Marine > Oceanic | place: Pacific Ocean | collected 2013-06-19 | reverse complement strand
CTTCACATTTACTTGACCAGAAATATACTGGTTTTCAATAATCGTACCGTCTTGGGTGATCGTAATCCCCGCAAAACTAGAGGACATAACCCCCATCAAACATAGCATCGCCATCATTAGTTTCTTCATGTTGTATTATAGTCTCACTTTGGTACACCCATCAGGATTCGAACCTGAAATCTACAGATTAGAAGTCTGTTGCATTATCCAATTATGCTATGGGTGCTTGTTTGGTAGGACGAGCGGGATTCGAACCCGCACTTGACAGATTTTAAGTCTGTTGCCTCTGCCATTGGGCTACCGTCCCGATTCTTTTCGATGCAAGCAATACGCTAACCAAGTATTCCTTCCCTCTTTCGGACGCTTAACCTTAATTGCAAAATACTTACCAGTATGCCCCTGAGGCAGAGATAGATACTTCTTCTTATGTTCAATGCGCTCTAACGCTAGTTTCTCAGTTTTGAAAAACCCAAACTTTATTTTTTTAGATTTACGCTTCTTGATCGACATCTTCTTCAACAAGCAGTTCGGGTTTTTTCGTCTCTTCATCCAACCCAAGAAGATCCTTGAGTTCTGCAACAGCCGTAACCATCTCTTCTCGTTGCTCTGCCATCTGTTTCATCTGTCCTTCAATCTGTTCAATAGCCATATCAACTTGTTCAAGACCTTGTTCGGCCCCTTCTAACATTCTCGACAAATACTTTTCATTAACATCATTCATAATAATTTTTCCTTTTTGTGTTTATGTATGGTAGGACAGGGTAGAGTTGAACTACCTACCAAAGCCTTATAAGGACTCTGCTCTAACCGATGAGCTACTGTCCCATGCAGTATTATAGTCCACTCTCACAGATTCTCAAGAAGAGGAGGTACTATATTTTTGGGTATCTATAATCTTAACCTCACCCTTAACGATTCTAGGCATATAGTAGGGCAGTCCTTTTTTAGGGATTCGTTTATTTAAAATCTCATCGGCAATTTTATCTGTAATATTATTCTTAATAAACCTTGCAATATTCCTAGCTCCGTACTCCTGAGAGTATCCCTTATCCACGATAAAATCAATCAGAGGTTTGGTAGGTTTGATGGGCAAGTCTACTAATTGTAGTTTAGCAATCTTTCGAACCTCTGCTTTAGTTAGGGAATTAAATACAACTAGATCATCAATCCGATTTAGAAATTCGGGACTAAAATGCTTCTTTACAGAAGCGATTATCACATTATCTGTAACCTCTTGAGTAATATCTGGCTGTCGTCCATACCCTACAGGATTTCTTTTGATGTCTCCAATACCTTGATTAGAAGTGAAAATAAAAATAGATTCTGTAAAGTCCAGCACCTGTCCCATGTTGTCTGTACAAGTACCATCGTCTAATAAAGAAAGGAGAAAATCATACAGTTTGTGGTGAGCCTTTTCAATCTCATCAAAGAGAAAGACCCATTGGTTAGACTGTTCTGCTTTCTCAGCCAACAAACTTTTCTCTGTGTGTCCCACATACCCTGGAGGTGAGCCTATTAGTTTGGCGTACTCATGTCCTCCTGCATACTCAGCACAGTTGACCTTATAGAAATTACCACTAAACTTCTCTCCGAGCAGCTTACCTACTTGTGTCTTGCCCACTCCTGTTGGTCCAACAAACAAAAAGGAGGAATGACCAGACAAGCCTGATGCCATAAGCTTAAGAGACTTGATAATAGCATCTAATGCGGGTCTTTGTCCAATGATCTGAGTTTTAAAATAATCTTCTAAGTTCTTAATGTCCTCAATGCCAGAAAGAGAAACATTAAAACCCTCCTCGGTCTTAATATGCATCTGCTCTTTAATGTGCTTCAAGAATTTACGTTCAACACCAGATAAAAAGGTGTCTGTATTTAGGTCTTGACAGATAAACTCCAAAGCAAAAGGAGGATACAATCCCACAATAGCCTCATAAGCAGCATCTACTGATTCATGAAGACTTATCTCTGATATATCTTCATACAAAGCAAAAAAAGCATCAACATCAACCAAAAACTTTTTAACGATAAAAGTTTTATAATCTTCAATCTTAATAGACTTATCTTCTTTAAGAATTTTAGCCCTTAGAGAGTGATAAAGTTTTTGCTCCTCGGCCAGAGTATAACCTTTTACAAAAAGCACTAGATCGAGTTCAGGACAAACAACACGATATGTTTTTTTCTTACTCATTTAGTAGATTATCTAACTCATTAAACACAGAGTTCTCTGCGCCTTTGGTTGCTTTAGTTCTAGCTTCTGTGGTATTCTCTTCCATCTTAATTACAAGATTGAGAATCTTTACCACATTGTTTTTAGAAGCCTGGGCCACTTTAAGTGCGTCCACCATTAAGTTTTTAGCAGCAGCATCTTGTGGGTTAGCATCCACCATCTCTCTAAAGAATCTGTGGGCTTCCAAGGCTAAGTTTCGGTCCTCCCCAGCCTCGTCAATAAGTTTTTTGGCAATCCTTTGTACCCTAGTAGGTCCAAGAATTGAGTTTTTGGGTATATAATTTGAAGGCATAGCTTTAATTCTCCTTAGTATCTAGGGTCTCTAAAGCATTTTTATGAATGTACCAAGCAACCAAATCGTCCCACTCTTCAAATGTGAGCGTTAATCCAAAAGGTTTCCAAGGCAACTTAACATCACCGAACATCACTACCCCCTAAGAGTTCAATGCTAGTTAAATTAACACTCTTTATATCAACCCCAACAGGCAAACTGAAATCAGCATTTATTTCTTTTATAGTTTGAACAATATCAAACGTATAAGGATAATTTAACTCTAAATCTAAATGAATTCGAACTGTCCTATTAATAATATCTTCAGCCCTACTTTTAGCAGTAAATTCTACCTTAGTAGGCTCCTCTTTCTTTTCACCCCAAATCCAATTCATTTAACGCTTCCCGTTTTTAAATTTTTCAAACTCAACATCATCAAGCTCATACCATTCATCTAAATCTTCAGGCTTGTCCTTTGAACTATCATAGGAGGCTCTAGTATATGTTTGACGGATCTTTCTGTTATTATTTTTATTTTTTTGTGCGAATTCTTTTTTAGAACCTTCGCCATCTGAGTATCGTTCTTTCATGAGAAAATGCCGTAAATATCTTCATCCTCATCGTCATCATACTCTTCCTCTTCTGCTTTAAAGATATGAGAGACCTGTGCTAATGCCATAGCAACATGACCTCTTACTGGGAAGGATAAAGAAACACACCCAGCGTCAGAGTCCCAAAATACTTTTGCACATTTCGGGTTATCCTCCATCATATCATAAACTAAGTTATACAAGCAACAATTCTTATAGTAACTTAAAAATTCATCATCAGCAGTCTTAAACTTCGCTTTTCCTTTAGGTCGATTAAGAAAAAAGTGCATCTGAGCTACTGTAATGTATAGCCCATGATCGTCCATCATTAATGGTTCTCTAAATTCGTATTTTCCACGCATAGTAAGATAAAACGAGGGAGGAAAGGATGGGGAAAGTATTCTCCCCTCCCTCTAAGGATTAGTTGAGAGCGTAGCCCTCACTATATGTAGAGGCCAAATCCCAAAGTTGTGTGTTCAAATTCACATCTTTTTGAATGTTGGAGATTGGTCTCACCATCCTATTAGTCGTACCATTACGGAACCCTCCTCGCAGGAGGTTTTCTTGAGCCACATTAAAAGTAGTCCAAAGATCAGTTTTTCTGTCTGCTTCTCGTCTAGGGGTTGCCACATCAAGCACAAGCCCCTCATCAGGATTCTCGAAACGAAGTTTTGCAGCATCAGCAAAGAAGTCTTTGCGACTGCGTTGAGTCATTTCAGTCTCCTGCCAACTTCCGATCTTATCCGCAATTTGGGACGAGTTCATAATCAATTCTTTTGACGCTTCCACAACCTGCTCAGGCTCAAAACCAATGTGGCGAATGTGGATCTTGCCGAAGTCCTGCTCAGAGATAACCATCCCATTAGAACAGATCATGCGGAAGATTCCACCTTGAAGGGTATACCCACCAAGCCCATTGTGAGCGTTCATAAGAAGCATCTCAGGGAAAGAATCACCAACACCAAAATTATCCATCGTCATGTCTTCATGACGCAGACGAATAATGTGCTTTGCGTGATCCTGACTCCACTTGCGAGCATTTACCTGCTGGGCCTTCCATGCAGTCCAACCCTCATCCTGAAGGATCTCAAGGATGTCTGTAGTGGGTAGGAATGTGTACCTATCAGATACGCGACCGTCTTCAGGGGCTTCTGCAAAAGCAGCAGGAGCGTGGGCTCGTAGGAGTTCTTCGTTCTTAATAACCATCAGTTTGTACCTCCAAAGGTTTCGTTAAAAGCTTCTTCTCGGGTGAGTTCGCGTTGTTTCTGATCTTTGGTCATGCGGAATCGCTTACCAGTTTGTTCAGTATACTCTGCGATACAGGAATATTCGGGGTTAGTTTCGGATTGCTTCGTCTCTGAAACGAAATCAGTTAAATCATCAGTCATAATTTCTCCAATAGCAGGGTTAGTTGCCATAGCTTTAGTATTAGGGGTCTTTCTATCTCCAGTCTTACGACCGAAGGCACCGTCAAATGCCCCATTAATAAGGTTGGACAGTTCTTCGTAAAATTTGTCGTCAGTCATTGTAGCTCCTTTGTGCTTGCCCTATTATACCAAGTCTGGAGATCTTTTGCAAGCCTAAAGGCCAAAAAATTTGCGAAGGGGCTCAAAACCCTCTTCCTGCTGGTCTAGAAGCAGGTCTTGGAACTCCTTGGATTGAAACTTTTTCTCCGTTCCCTCCACAGTATACCATGCTCCACTCCTGCTTACCAACGCTTCGGCTTCTAACTGCTTCAAAATTCCAGCGTAGGGGTTTAACCCTTCGTCCCACATAAGTTCAAACTCACACTCCCTAAAGGGGATGGAACATTTATTTTTTGTGTTACGAACCTTACCTTGAATTCCTATCACATTCTTATGCTCGTTCTTAATGAGGTCGCTGGTTTTATTAGAGATACACTTTAAATTTACGCCAAGGTAATACTCTAATGATTTCCCCCCTGCTGCCATCGTATCGGGGCTACCGTACATCACTCCTACCTTATTTCTAATCTGGTTGATGATGACGAGCGCAACTTTATATTTACGCATAAGGGGATTAATCTTTCTCAAACAAGCACCAGTAGACTTAGCTCTAATGGCTCCCTGCATATTGTTACCTTCATAGTTCTCTGCCTCGTACTCTGCTTTTGAGGGTGAGACTGCAATGCTATCATACGCAACCACAATAGGAGTATCCTTATCTGTCTCCCTAATAGCAAGAATCGTGTCTTCTATAACTTGAAAGCACTCTTCCAAAGTTTCGGGAGTGGAGTAGATCAGCTTCTTGGGATCAATTCCAAGATGCGTAGCGAACTCAGGGTTGTACGCATTCTCTGAATCCACAAGCATAGTGTAATAATCTTTTGCTTGCGCCTCCTTCAGAATGTGCGTAGCAAAAACTGTCTTAGCAGTTGATGCCTCACCATGAAACTGAGTAATCATCCCAACAGGGATGCCCTTCGTGAAATCACCAGAAATGATTTTGTTTAAGGCATAGCTGCCTGTTGGAACAAACCCCATGTCGGGCACTTGCTCTGACAACAATCCTGCGTTTTTAAGTCTCTTTAGTACTGCGTTATCCATGCACTATTATAGAACATTTGACTTTTTGGTTGTGGACAATAACGATAAAACTACCTTATATGGATCAATGTTCGCACAAGGTCTGCGGTCCTCAATGTACCCCCTTCCGTCCATGTTGACTTTTTGGGGAATTCTCACCGAGGCTCCTCTATCACCTACACCCCAAGTAAACTTTTGGTAATCCGAAGTTTCACACTCACCCGTCATCCTACTCTCAATATCATCGCCGCATAATTTAATATACTCGTCATGATCTTCTTCAAAACACCGCATCAAATCTTCAATCATTAGATCAGTTAGGCTGTGGCGCATCTTGTTTGTAGAAAAATTAACATGGCACCCCGCTCCATTAAAGTCTGGGTGTGGTTTGGGGGAGTACGAAACCTCAACTCCCAGATCCTCTGAGACTCTAGCTAAAATATAACGAGCAATCCAAAGGTTGTCCGATACTCTTACAGGAGACTGGGGAGGAGTTTGGAACTCCCATTGTCCAGGCATAACCTCTGCATTAATCCCCGCCAAAGGAATATTAGCACCAACGCAACGCTTCTCAAACTCGGTCATGATGTCTCTACCAACAGTAGTCTCTCGTCCGACACTACAGTAGTAGGGACCTTGCTCTTCGGGCTGGAGGAGCATTCCCAAAGGTTGTTTGGTAACGGGATGTAAGAAAGTAAACTCCTGCTCAAGACCAAACAAAGGATCCTCTTTACTTGCATCCAAAGATCTTAAAGTACTTCGGAAATTAGTTTCATGAGGAGTTCCGTCATGGTAGCAAACTTCGCAAAGAACTAAGTAGCCCCCTTCAACGAAAGGATCTTTGTAACTCCGAACAGGGTTAAGCATTCTATCTGAATCCTTTAAGTCTCCCTGCTTAGTTGATCCTCCATCGAAGTTCCACGGATCAATAGAATCCGCAAACCTAGTTTTACTCCGTAACTGTGGAGTATCATTTCCATCCAACCAAATATATTCTAAACGCATTAGTGCCATCCTGGGTTATGAACCCCTCCACCTTCGATTTTAAATGAGGGAGCGCAACCTCCCATGTAGCGAAACATCGTTGTTTCTTCTTTTTGTTCTGGGTCACACTTGGGGCAATGCGGAACGGGACTCTCTGCATTCTCCGTCATTGATTCAAAACACTCAAACCTACCAGAACAATCTGTGCATTCATATTCATATAAAGGCATTAACGATTATCTCCTGATCCTTGTAATTTCCCTCTCTCCTGTCTACTACTAAGTTTATCAAGATTCTCCTCAGCTACTGAAGAAAGAGACACATTAATTTCACAGGCCAACGCAGACAAATACCAGAGAACATCTCCAAGCTCCTTACTAAGCTCTAGAGAGTCTTCTTCGGATAATACTCCCCCTTTGTCCCGCATGATCTTCTTGATCTTCTCACAGACCTCTCCTGCTTCTCCAGCAAGACCTAGTGCGGGGTAATAGAGGTTGTCTCCCTTATTAGGATACACCGCTGTCTCCTCAGACTTATCTTGGTACAAATCAAATTGGTAATAGTCGCTCATGATAGTGTATTATAGCCAATCTTTGTAAACTTGGCTTCCTAAATCATTCATTTGTTTAAAGAAGTCTTTTGAAAGCTTATGATTTCTTTCATCAATTAATACATTTAAAGAAGCTTCGCTGGTATTCGGGTCATGAGTATTCCATACAGTGTTCATAAATTCTTCCAAATTAAATTCAGGATCAATCAATTGATCCCACACACGGGAACCTATGGTTGGAACCGTCCCAGTCTCCACGGTCATTTTTAATCCATCAACTGTTCTCATACTTCCTGAAATAATTTCTGAAGTGGCGTGATTCTCTCGTTGCTGGGCGAAAAGCAGGTGTTCTTTTGCATTAATACCAACCTCTTCCATTCTACCTGGGATGATGCTCACATATCGTGGATCAAAAGAAAAACAAGACAATGCAGTTGCTGCGTCTGCGACACCCGTAACATTAGTTTCCATAATTTTGTTTAGCACATCAACTTTTTTAAGGATTTCATAGTATGGTGGAATTTTTAATCCTAGTTTAGTATTGCCATCCGTAAATTTAGAAATGTGTTGAGCCCACTCAATAGCATCGTCTCCTGACATATCACAGTTAGGCATCTGGACATAGACTACGCCTTTATTATCTCCACGGAGAGTAGAGACTAAAGAACAAAGCTCAGGAAGGCGACCTTCCCAACTCTTAAGAGAAGTTAACCTCTCCTTGTGCATCGCATTAGGGTTAGTAGTAATTCCTCTAATGTGGGTAGGGTTGCAGTGCGGGGAGATAGAAGCCCACGCCTTTTTAATATAATCAATATTAGCAGTATCAAAGAAAAAATCAAACATCACTTATTCTCTTTTTGTTTTAGGGTTGAATAAATATCATCCCAGTTGGTGAAGGGTATACCTTTATCATCAATAAAATAGTCCACATGGGGTTTTCCTAGAACTAATTCATCGTATGGAATATTATAGTCTTTAAGCCATTTAGAAATGATGGGAGCTTGGTGTGCAATTATCTGTCCTAAATTATTGTTATAAGTTGCCATGTTTCTTGCTGTATATATAACGATATAGTACCCCTCATTCTTTAACCTATTAAGGATACCCACAGCATTAGGAAGCGGCTTAACCTCTTCATAGTCTTGCCCCAGTCCTTTACTTTCGCAAATTGTCCCATCTAAATCCACCGCAATTCTAAGCATTTATAATCTCCTCACATTCATTAAGAATTCTTAGTCCCGTTAAATACATAGCAACCTGCCTCTCATGTGAATCATAGTGACGAGCGCACATTCCTATAAAAATGAGACCTTGAATTACTTTAATCTTTGTCTCATCATGATTAGCATACAGATACTTAGAAAACAAAGGAGATAAATCCTTTAGTCCTGTATTGAAAGATAGAGAGAAGGTGTCTGGGGTGTGGGTAGTTAAATCGAACTCATCATAAATAAAGCACTCATACTTACCATCTACAGAATGCATAAGTTTTGCTAAATCGTAATACACATCTCCTATACAGCCATCTTCCCCAAACGAGCCTCTGGGGTCTATGAACTTTAGGACAACATTTTTATCCTTATCATATCCACATAATATGTTGGAGAAACACAAATCTCCATGCATAAAGCTTAATGGGTTATTTCCACAATACTCTTCCAAAACGTGTTCCTTTAAAAACTGTTTCCAGAGAGTATTAAAGTTTTTATATTTCTTTGAATTTATGGTAACGTAATCAAAAGAATCTAAGGTGGAGAAGAAATTAAAGTTTGTTACCAAGGAATGGTATTCTTTCTCTGTCTTATCTACAAACATCTTCTCTCTAAGGAGACTGGGGTTCTCATGGCTATAGGGAATGTCTCCAAAAGTAGAGATAGCTTTTTGTAAATATTTACAGACATTACTCCATAAAGTATCATCTAGTGTAGAGTTCAACCACAGCTTTCCTAAATTCTCAAAAGGTAAATACTCTAACTCTAAACTATAATCCTTTCCCTCAGAATAAGAAATATATCGAGGAAAATAGTGAGCTACCTTAGACGGAATTTTAACATAATAATGAGACTCGTTCTGTAGTCTCTTCTCGGAACTCGTTTTCGTAATCGTTCCTTTAGCCCCATCCAAAGTTATGGAATTATAATCTCTAGTTATAAATTCCATCGTAAATTTCAGCCACTGAGATAACATTCAGTCCATAAATCTTACAAAACTTATCAATAGTCTCTCCGCGCATCATAGTTCCATCATCATTCATGCACTCAATGATAACTGCGACAGGATCAAGGTTGCAATATTTCATCAACTCAACAGAAGCTTCCGTATGTCCTCGACGATCTTTAAGCAGCCCCCCTTTTGCTCGCAGAGGGAACAGGTGGCCTGGATAAGCAAGATCCCCAGGAGAAGAAGTCTTATCTCTAAAGATCTCTATGGTTTTAAGTCTATCAAACACCGACATTCCTGTAGTGATTCCTTTAGCTGCATCAATCGAGGTTGAGAAGGGAGTCCCCAACTCATCTAGCCCGTTAGATGCTTGCATAGGAATCTCTAAATCATCCAAGTAATCTGCGGTGCATGGGAGACACATAAGACCTTTAGCATGTCGCATAGCGAAGACCATATTGTACTCGTTTACTTTCTCGGCAGCAAGAACAATGTCAGCCTCATTCTCTCTATCGTAATCGTCCACAACAATTACAGGCTTCCCTGCGGCGATGTCTCTCTTAATCTGGTTTAGTTTCTCAATAACTTGCCTACGCCTATCTAGGTTAAACTTTTCAATATCCTCAGGGCTTCCTAAAGAATAAAAAGAACCAGGGTTCATCTTATAGGCCCCAATTTTATGTCCAGAAGAGATCAAATCATTGTAAGTGGTAGAGATATAAAACTCTCCGTTTCTTTTTGAAGAGGCTTCCTCCACCGTCTTCTCTGCGGAAGAAACAAACGAAGATCCTTTAGACCAATAGAAAAGACCATTAAGCGCATTATCGCTAATAGCAAACTTCTCCTCTAACTGCGTTGCGTTCCCCTTGTCATCTAAAGCGACAAAACTATAGGGACTAGGTTGGTCTAAGACAATACCCTTATGATCATAAGTTGTAACCACCCCATCGTAAGAATCAGAAGATACAAACTCCAAAAACTCAGAGGAGTCCCATGCAAGATGTTGGTCGCAGTTTACTACTAAAAGAGGAGAGTCTGAATTAATTAGCTCTTTAGCTAAAAGAACACTACAAGCTTGACCCTCTGTATTTTTAGAGGTAGCAATAACCTTACACCGAGGAACTAAGTCTCTCAGATGACTAATTAGTTCCTTTGTATGCTCATCTTCTTTTACAATGAAGATGTAGTTTCCCTCAATATCAAGGGTCTCTACTGCGTGTGCGATCATCGGCTTCCCATCAATCTCTACTAAAGGTTTAGTAACAGAATACCCTGCCTCAGAAAAGCGAGTACCCTTCCCTACCATAGGGATTACAATGTTTAAATTTTTCATAGTTATTCTCCTGTTTGTTTATACTTTGTTCTTCTAATAAGATCTAAATCCATGTCAGCGTAATAAATATCTAAATCATTAATGATTCTAGTATTCACTCCTAAGTACACCTCCCCAAAAGGGGGAGTATACTCATTATTGATGGATGGCATATGTAAAAATGTTTCGGAATACTTATCCATGTTTTTCGAAGATGATATTGCGAACACATCTACCATACCTTTATTTCTAACATTCCAAGGAATCCTATCTTGGTCCTCTTGATAATTTTTAGGCACAACCACGCAGGATTTAGCTGAGTTTTCATAATCTAAAACATTGATAGGTTTATTAAAACAAAGATCATATCGCATTCGTATCACATAATCATAGACGAACCCCTGCATGTTTTCATATTGTTTCTTCATATTATTAGCGGCGTAGACACTATAGAAGTTACTCGCTAGGGATGGCTGTTTTGCACTTGAATGAGAGTTAAAAAACTTTGTGTAGTTTTTAAAATTAATTTGGTCCTCAAATAGCCATAATTTAGGCTTTAAATATTCCAATATTTTATTCTCAGGATTGCCTTGTTGATTACCTACTACAGAGCTTTGATATTCCTGAGCCGTATCCCAAGACTCTCCTGGATTAGAAATCCAGGCATGAGCAAATACATCAAAGTCTAAATCTGGATTACAGTTGATAATGTTATTAATCACCTGTTCTACGCCCACCTCAATGTCTCTGGGCTGTCCCGAAATACAAATAGCAACTCTCATGATTGATAAGTATTATACCATTCTTTCCAGTTGGTGGGGGAAGCAGGATGCAGCGGCATCTTTGTAATATCAAAATTATAACCCCCAAGATCATTAAACAAGGGTACTGGTCCAGCCCACTGGCCCCACTGAAGTTTTGCTTCGTCTAAAAGATTGAGATCAACAAGCTCCTTAATACATGCTGGTGTTAATCCTAAAACATTTACTTTTCCTGGGTGGTGCCTAGACACAGCCCCTTTTGCTACCCACTTCGTTGGAAAGTTTTTGAAGGTAGGATCATCTATGCTTAGAATTATTTCAGGATATTGGTCCGAAAGTTGAGATCCAAACATTTCAAAATTCCAAGGATTAGATGTTTCCTTTAAAATGTTTAAAAGAAAAGATCTCTTCCATATAGCAGGTTGACATGAGACACGATACATTATACCCTTCGGGATCTCACATAAGTTAATATTATCATTTAGCTTAGAAAAAGGAGTATGCTTACAGTTGGTAAAGAGATCCCAAGTAAGGTCGAACCTTCCTACGGTATCCTGATATTTCATAAGGTTCATTATACTATCAAGAACCTCTACATTAGGAATAGCCACAGGGAGAAAATCTTCAAGCGTTAGAATTACATGTTCGTCGTTGATGCTATTAAAGTAATTATAAAGATATGAAGACCACCCCTCTGCGCCGCCATCCTGAGACTCTCCCATAGATACAAACTTAAAATTCTGAGGTAGTTCAAAGTTAGGCTCCTTATAACCTAAAACAACTACTTTGTAGTCCTCCCCCCAATACTTATTAAACAAATAAGTATACGGCTCTAAAATCCACAGGGTTTCGTCGCAAATAGGGAGGTGTATGGTCGGTATCATACCATTTCCTTAATCTCATCAATAGTAAACTTTTCGGCCTCACCAGAATGGGGACTGTCCTCTAATATGACCTCATGAAAGTTTTCCCCTGTCTGGAGACCAATAACTTGAGGATTGATTGGAGTTTTATAGTAAACCTCAGACATTGCTTGAAACAGATCTCCGAGTCTCATGGACTTCATTTCAGGACAGTATGGAGTACTGTCGTGGGCCTTAGCTAAACAATCAAAGATAAGTTCAATAGCATCATCCACAGTCCAGTAAAATCTAGTGGCCTCAGGGTCGGTAATAATGCACTGTTCTCCATCCTGCATAAGCTTTTTCCACTTACACATCACTGATCCTGTGGAATACATAACATTACCATAACGTACAAGCCTATACTTTACATCAGGATTAATAACTTCAAACTGTTGAAAAAGTTTTTCCATTAGAAACTTAGAGGCCCCATATACACCACTAATTTGAGCAGCCTTGTCAGTACTAATACCAATCACAAAATCAAGAGAGTAATCTAAAGATGCTTCTAAAACAATTAAAGATCCTACCGTATTAGATTTTGTGCATTCCCTAGAAAACTTTTCAGCTAGACCAACGTGTTTAAAGGCAGCTAAATGAAACACTCCCCTAACACCCCTCATTGCCTGACGGACATCCACGGGATCACTAACGTCCCCTGGAAACACCTCTATTGGATATTCTTGCTGTAATCCGATTATGTTCCCCTCATTTCTAGCTAAACAACGAACCTTGGCCCCTGCCTCAAGCAATCGCTTTGTCAGAACTTTTCCTAGGAACCCGCTGCCACCTGTAATCAGGTAGGTTTCTCCTTTTTTTATACTAATCTGTGTACTCATTAAATATGTCCTCTATACTTTTGGTTATTTTCCAATCAGGGTAATGCGATTTAAATTTAGACAAATCACTGATGTACCATCTATGGTCCCCTGTCCTGCTTTGTTTATTATAGCTAACAGTCATTTTAGAATTTAGGAGTTTCTCTGCAAGTTCAATGGCTTCCAAAACTGAGCAGTTGCTCTCGCTACCTCCCCCCATATTATAGACCTCGCCCCCTCTAGGGTTGCTATGAAACTTCATAAATGCATCAACTAAATCATCAGCATGTATGTTGTCCCTAACCTGTTTTCCTTTATACCCAATAATCTCATATGGGGTTCCCTCTATAGCACACTTAATCAAATAAGATAAGAAGCCATGCAACTTTACGCCAGAGTGGGCTTTGCCTGTGATGCATCCACACCTAAAGCATACCGTATTTAGCTTAAAGTATCTCCCATACTCCTGAGTTAGCAAATCACCAGAAGTTTTACTCACCCCAAACAAGCTATGCAAAGTCTGATCAATAGACATAGACTCATCTACTAAAACATCGTCTCTAGGAGAATATCTCAGTTCATTCTCTATAACTTCAATTCTATTGGGAGCATCACCATAAACCTTATTGGTTGATACATACACAAAGGTTGCCTCTGGACAACGCTCTCTAAAGCACTCCAGTAAGTTAAGGGTTCCATTGGCGTTAATTGTAAAGTCTTCTATGGGATTAGACGCTGCCCAGTCATGGGAGGGTTGAGCCGCAGCATGAATGATTAGGTCAAAGGTATCGAAGATATTCGATAATCCTTCCATATCTCTAATATCAATGTTATGATGAATATAGTTACTACTATCTTCAGTAAGTAGTTTGATGGTTTCCTTATTAGAGGCATCCCTACCAAACAGTGCTTGCCTAGTATCATTATCCACCCCAACTACTTCAAAGCCATCTTTCAAAAGCCTTCTAACACAAGCTTCTCCAACAAGCCCCCCAGAACCAGTCACTAGTGCTTTCTTCATTTTATATACACCTCATCAATAAAGTTTTTCAATAAAAGCTTGTACCCTTTTTCTTCCAGAAATCCCTTAAAGTTTGTAGAATAATTGTTCTCAACATCAATACATTTAATATCAGCCAGTGAAAAATCTAAGGATTTAAGAATATCTAATTCAGACCCCTCTGTATCAATCTTCAGATAATCAACCGACTTAATATTGTTCTCCTCTAAAATAGAATTTAAAGTTATGCAAGGAACTTCTATAGTCTTCATGGTTCCATCTCCTAACTGATTAACTATCCTTATCTCATGATTGGGGTCATAAGAATCCTCAATGCCACTAAGCATCTCATTATAGCCTGTAATATCTCTGAACTTTACAAAACCCTCCCTACTATAGACAGCCTTATTTAAGCAGATACTTCTTGGTCGATTTACAACTAACTCGTCGTACCTTCTTTTCAATGGCTCTACACAAACCCCAGACCACTCTAGGTGTTTCTCTAAGAAATAAGTACAATTAATACTCTTTCCATCATGTGCGCCAATATCTATAAAGAATCCACCCTTTTTGTTTTTAAAATATATCTCATTCAATATTTTATCTTTTTCTTCTTGTGCTTTATACATTAAAATAATTCCTTCAATCCGTTATCCCATAAAAAGTTATTGTGAAAGCATTGAAGATATTTCTGAGCAATACCGTGATTATACTCCACCCAAGGCATTCTCTTTTTATAATCAAGTTCTCCAATGCTTGAAAAGATTTCTTCTAAATCATCTTCGTTTTCAAAAGTAATAATCCCTCTCTTATCAAAACCAAAATCAAAAACAGAGTCACAACCCCAATAAATGGGAACTGTTCCTAACAGTAAGCAATCTATTAACTTTTCAGTGAAGTAGTGATTCTGCTTAGAGTTTTCAATTACAACAGAATATCTAAAATCATTTAGGTATTTTTTCTTATCCTCAAAAGCACCCCTATTTTTAATACTATCAAAGTTTTCACTCCACTTATTAATAACAGCATCGCGCAGGTGGTGTCCTGGATAGTTGCAGTATCTTACATTGCCAATAATGCTGATGTTTTTGTTTTTGTTTTTTATAGTTCTATCTTCTTTATTGGAAAAACGACTTGTTCCGAAAGGACAGAATCTAAATTTTGGATTAGACTTAAGTAGCTCCTCGTCGAAAGTAAAGATCATTTCAAAAGCTTCTATGTTATTCTTTGCAAACTCGTAGGCTCCTGGAACTACCGCTCTCGGCTCTCCTCCCAGCCATCCTACCACCTTCTTATCTGTATTAAGCTGATGAACTAACGGAAGCTCCCTGTCCCCCAAAACCACTATGGGTCGTTCTTCCTTTGTAAATTTGAAAGGGGGATCAACACCTAAATCAGTAAACGGATTTATAAAATTTCCATTAACTTCACCATCCACCCAGCAACTCTGTATACTTTGAATTTCAATCATCTCTCTAATTTTTTATAAGGCTCTTTACTCTTTATTTTAGAAGAATGGTCAGTAACCATACCCATATCAACTTTATGTTCATTCATGGGATTATCCCCATTATAAATATAATTTACTTCCGACATAAATCTATAATGCTCCTCTCCTGCCATTTCTAACATGGGATACATAAAACAAAGATCACCACTCCATTGCCAATAATCTCCATTCTCGTCTTTCAAATCTTCTTCTTTAATATTTCTCCAAAGGAAAGCTCTCCAAGTTCTAATATGAGAAGCAGTAAATGTAACTTCCCTTAAATTAGAAAAGTTAGTTTGTTTTGAAGAAAAGCCCATAAACCCATTAGAGAATGCAAAGCTGCCGTTTGCTACCCAAACGTCTTTATCAGAATATAAAGAATGGATTCTACTAAAGACTTGTGCATCAGGTAAGTAATCGTCTCCATCAACTTCGATGAGAATATCATCATCAGAAATATTAGGGTTGTCCCTAATCACTTTATCAAAATTACCCGCCTGATAGATCTTTTTATCATTGTCATCTATAAGAATGAACCTACTGTCCCCTTTTATGAACTCTTTTACTAACGCTACTGAATTATCCGTAGACAAATCATGAGTAATGTAGCAAGTAAAATCTTTATAATCTTGATTCTTGATTGTATAGAGACACCGCTCAATATATTCTTCTGCGTTATAAAATCCCGTTAATATTACTAAAGCCATTATTTTAAATACTTCTCCAATACACGTTGCGTATAGTCTATTCGATTTATTTCTAAGTCTGTTATTGCATCAGAAAACAAAGAACTTTCTTCGCCTTCCCATCCAGCAGTCTCAGCGTTTTCAGAAATAATCATTTTTGGACTTTTTTCTAAAATTTGTCCTATCTTTTTACACAAATCAATAGATGTCACTTTCTCAATACCTGAGACTTTAATAACCTCCCTATTGGCCTTTCTCTTACAATAATAAACAATTTTAGAAACATCCTCTATATCCATAAAAGATCGTTTTACACCTTCATAAATTGTTATTGTTTTGTTGTCTTGAATATTGTTCTTAAAGTAATTGATTAAATTATCCTTATTACCTCCTCGCCCCACCAATTGGGGCACTCTAAAGATCAAATAAGAGGAAGCAGTATTTTCTATTAGTTTTTCCATATCTGCTTTGTGTTTATAGTAATCATTATCAGCAAAGCTTACTAGAATAGTACTAAAATAAATAAATTTTAAATCTTTATGCTTATCCAGGGTCTGGGTCAACAAGCGTTTTTCCCTGACAAACTCAGACTCCCTTGTTTCGTTAGAACTAGACACACCAGCAGCAAAAACTACACAGTCCTCATAGTCCTCTGAATACTTTTTAAATTCAGAGCCGACTAAACCATTACCGATAATCATAGCGTTAAGATAATACCTTTTTCCATCTCTGTAAGATCTCCTCTTTTTCCAATATCTCTTGTCCATTACTGGTCCCATTGAAGGGGATCCCAGAGAGCCTACACTCAGCCTCTACGAGTCCGTAGGTCTCACTAAGGGATGAGTGGTACACTTCGCTTACTTGCCCGTACAGAGCCTCACGCTCGTCCTCATGCCCCATCAGAACTGCCTTCCCTGATCTCACTAATTTAGCCACCGTCTTATTATAATAGGGAGTATCATTTAGCTCTCCAAAAAGAAGTACTTTCTTGTAACCATCCTTCAACGCTCTTTTGATAGATTTGTGAGTTTGCTTATTATAATCAATGCTGCCTATCACTCCTGCGACCTTATTATTGGGATTCTCCCATTCTACCTTATTGACTGCGGGTGGAATAATTACAGAAGGGTGATTAACCCCATGCCACTCCTTTTGGGAATTACTTACGAATACGATGAAATCGTACTGCGCCAGAGGAACCTGTTTGAGCGGAAAAATATCTTTCTCATGACAGTACAGAATGTGCTGCTTAACTCTAACCTCATCAGGAACCTTGATGAAGTGGCTGATCAAAATATCATCTGGTCCAAGTAAGCACTTATCTAAAGGCTCTGCTTTGCACTTATCTAAGTGCCAATCGTGTGGTCCATAAAAGGTGCAATCATACCCATTATCATTTAGCAAATTAGTTAGGTTTATGTGAGCCACGACCGAGCCCCCAGGACGGGTCCACGAACTTACAAGTTTAATCTTGGACTTTGACACTCATCAACTCCTCATACAAATTAAGTCGTTGAATGGCAACTTTATTCATATCAAAATTAGCTTCCGTAAGCT
>Ga0080013_1003169_pt1 | contig 17856 bp, 31 predicted proteins | sample ETNvirenome_6_85_FD_69236 | JGI IMG/M metagenome (GOLD analysis project Ga0080013, IMG submission 69236) | Marine viral communities from the Pacific Ocean - ETNP_6_85 (SPADES assembly) (version 2) | ecosystem: Environmental > Aquatic > Marine > Oceanic | place: Pacific Ocean | collected 2013-06-19 | reverse complement strand
TAGGCATCTGCCAACTTAACGCTTCTTTCAATACAATTGGATTGGTTTCTTTATCACTATCATCGCCTCGTGAAGTAAATAAAAATAAATCCATACAACTACAAAACTTATCTACATCATCTCTCTCATTCCACACAACACAATTGTCTGGTAGATTATCCATATAAGGTTTCCAGTATTCTTCGAAGTTTGATGCATAAGGGCCCACAAAATGAAATTTGACTTTATCTTTTTCCATTAATCTAGCCATCTCTACTATCTCACCTTGATTTTTTCTACGTGACCATATACCAACATTCAAAACATGCTTATATCTTGGGTCAAGACCAAGTTCTTTTAATGTAGTAGCTCTATCTGGTCTTTCTTTGATTTCAACTGGATATTCTATAACTTCCATAGGTACATCAAAATGTTTATACACATCCAAGTGCCATTTACTGATAAATATAAATTTATCTGGTAACCATAGTTTATGATTTACATCCCACATAGAATCATGTGAAGTTTCAAATATAAGATAATCTCTATCTTCTGAATAAATCATATCTCCAAGTATCTCTGGAAATCCGCCATAATGAGTAAGTTCGGGAACTTCATTAAAGTGTACAACATCTGGTTTTATTTTCTTAATTAGTTCCCACAATCCCATTCTCTTTTCAACATATTCATCATAATTAATATTACCATCTGTATATTCCAATCCACCAAGAATATGAAAATTGCTCTCACCAATCATTTCTATAATACGTTTACGTTGAACATCATACCCACCATAAAAAGTAAACTCTACCACATGAACTTCACATTCATCTTTCATCATCTCTACCCACTTTCTTAATACTTCGGGCCCGCCTCCAGTAGAACAATGTGGTGTTACATATATTATTTTTTTCTTATTAGGTTTATGAGCGAAAAATATTACTTCATTATAATGTTCATGAGCATGCTTTTCTCTATCTGATAACCAATAGTTATGTCTAAATTGCGTAGTGATATCCATATCACCAAACGCGGGTGTAAACTTTAATTCAAATCCAAACGACTCTAATTGTTCTATAAAGTTTTTGACATCACGTCCATGAAGATGTAACTCACCAGTAATTCTATCAATATTATTTCTAAAGTAATCGTGTGTTCTTTCATCTTCTATAATATCATATTCACTTCCTTCAATATCTATTTTTAATAAATCTATTTTTTCTATATCATGCATATCTATAAAATCCATAAAAGATATTGTACTTATCATAATGGCATTATCAGCACCATCATCAGTTATAGATGGACTTGGTTCAAAATGCTCGCCCACCGAATCCGAAGTACCAAGACTCAAATAAGCTTTTCCATTTTTATTACTTATAGCTTTTTGTGTTGGTATATAATTCTGAGAATAATTCCAGTCTGACATTCGTTGTGTCATTCTTTTTATATTCTCATCAAACGGCTCCACACTATATACTTTCTCTGCTCCGTGCTGTAACGCGTATAATGTAAAAGAACCATGACACGCTCCCATGTCAACAACTACATCTCCTTCTTGAACGTATACATCTTTACTTTTATAACACTCATCATCAAAAATCTCTTTATCAATTTGTAAATATTCATTCTCGAAGTATATTGTTTCATAAACATCGTCAACTACTGGATGACAATCATACGCGTCACGACCTTCTAAACAAAATGGTAGTGGTGGTATCCCATGAAAAGTGCCGTGTTCATCAATACCATGTTTAATATTGTTGGTACAATGAGCTACACAACTACCAACAACATAATTCAATTTATGATATTGTCTCCCATTTCTATATGGTAATCTTAAAGCTGGATGTATCGAACCACCAAGTACAATCATGTGTGTATCCGTTGTTCCTGCTAAATGTAATATACCAGAATCATTAGTAACTACGGCTATAGCCTTATCAATCAGATTCCACACTTGATGTATAGTAGTTTTGTTTTGTAAATTAATCCCAAGTTTTGGCTGAATATCAAATACAGGTTTATCTGTATTAAATGTACCAATCTCTGCAGAGTTTTCTCCTATTACTACAACTGAAACATTTTCATTTTCAAATAGTATACCATCATTAATCTTTTCGGCTAATATTTCCCAATTTTCTTGGGCCCAAGTTCGAGATGGCCAAGTTTGGGTACAATGAAATACTATATACTTTGGATTATCTTTTCTATAACCATCTTTTTCGCCCCATGGCCATTCTAACTCATCTGGATAAAACTCACATTCCATTTCTTCTGGTAGTAAAGTAAAACCCAAATCATTAGCGTGCATTTGTCTGATATCCATAAGGTTGTGTTTGAACATATTATGTTCTTCAGAGTGCGGATTTTGGTAAGTGTATAGTACTTCATCAAAATCATTGTCGTCACTAAACTCATTTATGTGAAGACACTCCTTTACACGCGGATTATTCTTGAAAACATCAGGGTGATGAGTGAATACGGTAATTGGTTTATCATACGTTTTGTTTAGTCTTCTCAATGTTGGTGTAGCACATATTGTGTCACCAAGACCTCGACTACCAATCCAAAACGCTATATTCCAATCTTTTCCTACAAACGCTTTATTTCCAGGATAATTACTAAAACTCGTATCCAAATTTCATAACCTCATGTCTGTATAAGTCATGACTACGGCAGAAAACCTTATTAACTTTTATTTTCTTTGTAGTACCATCTTCATTGAACTCGACACAATATACTAATGTATCTTTCTTATGATAGAACTTTAATTGTTCGTCTAAGGTTTTAACATCACTCGAATAACGTACTTCACTATTATGACCATATAATTGGCCTTCTGGTACAACTCGTTTGATAACCTTCATTAATGATTTCATTTTAACTCCTTTAGTAATCCTCACCATACAAAGAAAACTTCTTTGGTGGCGGAGGTGGTGGTGCATTAACTTCTACGCTTTCAATGGTGTACACCACACCAGCTTGAGCATCTATTTGATATGTTGTTAAACCTGTCTTTTGAAACGCGTGTTCTAACCCCTCTGTCAATGTTGGAAAGATTCTATCACTATCATCATCCGTCCATCTATCACCAGGTGGAACGCGATTTAATATAGGTTTCTTTACTTCTTTTTCTATTGTCTTACTCATATTAATAATTAGTTAGTATCAAAAGATTCCCAGTTATTTTTCTCTACCACATCAAGTATACCTTCTACCAACTCTTTAGCTATAGCTGGATTAAATGAAATACCTTTCTTTGTTGGTAGATACTCACCATGTTCATCTTCAAAATATATTCGTAGGTCTATGAATGTATGACCTTTATATTCTGATTGTGAAATTCTGATAACCTCTTTGCTATTCTTTTTAATTTCTTTTATCATTACCTTTACCTTATTGTAAATTACTTATTTGTATTAAAATAATAGCTACTGCTAATAATAAACATACAAAAGTTTTTAATGTTGGAATTTCTCCTAACAACCCCCAAGTCAATATACCAAAACAAAATGTAGCTATACCAAACCCAGCTAACCTCATGTTCCAAAACGCACCAAAGTGTTCAAACGACCACATAGTACTGTAAAAGAATAATGGAGCTATAATAACACTTGTACCATAAACCCACCACATTGTTTTAAAAAACTTAATCTCTGGCCAAACATAGTGTCCTTGTAATTGGAAAAAGGCTAATATAGCCGCTATAAAGTTAGCTGAAATAGCTTTCATTAACAATGTCAAAGTAGCACCTCTATACCAATCTTACCTTTGTAATATTGTTTACCTTTTAATTTAGATACTTCACCTAAATTATATAATCTAACTTTATCTGTAAGTTTCCAAGATACTTTAAATTTATCTTCATATTCAAATGTGTTGTTGTCACCATTCTCGTCTGGTGGCATATATCCATCAAATGTTATTTCAACTTCAACCTTATCATCTTTATATTTCTTCTTCTTACTAAGACCAACAGAAGCAAATGTTTCGTAATCATTTAGTACATCATTAGTAGAACGAGTAGTAAACCCCCACGTTGCTCCAAGATAGTTCAAACGATAATCAAGTTTTAAATACTTAACACTCTGACTTTGTTTATCCATATACTCTGGTTTAAAATATAACTTATCATCATACTTCAACCAAACCAAATCATCAATGTACTTTTCACCAAGTTCGCGTTCCCATTGACGATTGATGTAGTAATTAGAATGACTTACTCCAATACTAACTTCATAGTCATCTGGGTTTGGTTGTACATTTGGTGTTCTTATTGCGAATGAACTGAATAACATCAATCCTGCTAATAAACTATCTAACATTATTTATCTCCTAACTGGTGGGGCCCCAATAAAGGAGCCCCCCTTTTCTTTTAATGATTATCTTGCTCTGAACGATTCCAATTTGTTTCTTGTACAAATAGATTCTCTACTGTATTAGAACCACCCTTTGACTTTGGTACATCTTTATGACCAATATCCGTTTTATCTTTATCTTGTAACGCGAATATATCTTCCATATCAAAAGAATCTGAATTAGCTACTGCCAATTTCCTAACTTCAGATTTCATACGAGTACTAACATCCTTACCTCTTACTTGAACAGCGTGATTTAAGTTATCAGCATCATAATCTTTCATGAAATCATTCCACATTATATCGGCTACTTTACCTTGACCATCAACAGATACTCCATTCAAAAGTAATCTATATGCATTACTCTTTGGAAAACGATTGTATAAATCTGCTTCTTGAACCTTAGTAATACCACTTGATTGTTTCATACACCTATCATACATCCGAATACCTTTTGGTGTAAGATTATTTCGAAGTAATAATCTTTTAGTTTCTCGTTTTACATACCAAGTAACAAAGTTCTTTTCATTTGTAATAGTATAAACACTATTATCATAAAACTTATGATTAGTTTTACCAGTCATGATATTTCTAAACATAAAGTAATTACGTAAAGTAGCTATCTTATGTCGAATAACCTTAGCTTCATTCTTTGGTAATCCAACAAAGTAAAGACTCAATTCTCGAATCACTTTCTTGAAGAATCTAACGAAGTTGTCTACACTACTTTTAGTCCATAGTGTAGATTCCCATTCTACCAGTGAATCAAGAGTTTTTTGATTGATACCTAATATAGTATGGTACTTATCCTTGAATCTATATTGGTAATACAATTGAGTAGCTAAAAATGATATTCCTTTTTTCGTCATATCATAACTCGTACCCCTTGTACCAAGTAAAGCAAAAAGTTTCTGAGCTGGAATATAGTCATCTAACTTTCTTAACTCGGACATTATATATGAAGCTTTAATACTTCGTCTCTCGTGTTTGTTCCATTCATCACCTTCATTATGAAGTATAATGATTTTCTCAATATCATCTAAAGACTCTAACTCCTCATATATAGTAACTGGATGTTTCTGACTTAATAACGCTTCGAATTGGTCATCCCAATCTAAATCAGACCATAAGATTCCAGTATCCATGTTCTCAAATATATTTGGTAATGGGAATTCAGAATTCCACATCCTATGATATACTTCATCACGATGTTGTCCATTTACCATAAGATACTCTTTCCCATCGTTCAAGTATGTATTAACATCATTTAAAAAGCCATCAAAAGTAGATTTATTACCTTTGTCATCTATACTATCTGTAACCATAAGTAATATCCGTTTGATTTCTTTTAGTGATACTAAAACAAAAGAATCAATCAGATAATATCCGCTGTAAACACTTTCTACGTATTCGATTGATTTCTCCATACTCCAAGCATCTTGAAGTCTTTGTGCCCATCTTGCATCAATAACAATTTTCGCACGTAGACCCATCCACTTGTGGTTTACCATTTCCAAAGGTAAACGCTCAAGTGTGTCTTGTGAATGTTGTTTGTAATATAAGAAGGGAATATTTTTAGGTGTTGGTTTCACCGTTTGTTTTATAACTTGCATAGTTTACTCCTATTTCTGTTATATGTATCTTTTAAACTATCGGTCATATTGACTCATCGTTTTAAAAATACGTTTTATTAATAGTCGGTTAAACATTGTGTATAACCATACATTAAATATATATATTGTAAAATGCTAAAACGTTCAAGCTTTTTTTCATAGACTCAAATTATATTTTTCTGACAACTTACTTTTGATTTGTAGCGGAAATCTATCGTATTGGTGTACTACATACGAAACATCCCAGTCATCGTTAACAATTTTTTTATTTTTATTCATACCCATCCAACTATACCCAGTTGTATTTACTAAATTATCTTTATTAGTTAAAACTTTAACATTAAGATTTAATTTATTCATGTAGTATAAATAATTATGTAACCCTTGGTCACTTGGTTCATTCTTTAATTGATGGTCACTTGGAAATCTTTCTAAGTTACTACTCATTAAGCGTAAGTATTCTTTCATACCTTTCATTGTTCCCAAAGTTGTACCAGAACAAATGATTGGTTTATCTTTAATAGTATCCCAAAACTTTTCTTCTGGAAATTGTTTATCTATGTTAGTAACCCAATTTGTATTATACTCACAATCCTGCGTTATCTTATCTTCTCTAAAAAAATATAAATCAACTTCTCTATCTACTGGATAATCTTCTATATTTTTCTGAAATATCACATCTCTCGAATCACAAATAAAAATATTACTATCATCATCTTGACGATTTAAATAATCATTATACAAAACAAACCTATATGATTGAACATGGAACTCCGATTCAGTAACAACATATTCTACCTTTGGATATTCATCTATTAAATTTGTTAATGTTGGTACATCACTTTCTTTTATGAAATATATTAGTTTACCCTGAAACCCAGTATCATACAATGTTCCTGCAAATCTTTCGAATATTTCATATGGATAACCTGAACAATATGTTAAAACATTAGTCTTCATGATATCATTCCTCTACTCTTCATAGTACCTTGTAGTTGGTCTACGAATTCTTTAGCTTCTCGTAAACTTACTTCGTCATCAAACTTTTCTTTCATTTCATTTCTATAATATTTAATAGCATTTATCTTCTGATTTTGTGCTATGAAGTCTTCTACTTCTTCTATCATTACCGAATGTTCCAAGTTATCCCATTCACCATTCTTTACTTTATTTCTCATCTTCCATAACTTATTAGCCTGTTTCATTATATCTGTCATTGAATACTCAGTTAGATTAAAGTTTTTAACTGATACCTTCTCTAACAATTCTTTAGCGGCTATCATCTGTCCAGTAAATAAAGTCTTATCGTCTGGTACATCTGGTTCAGTTTCACCACATAACTCAACTAACATTTTTAATCTATCTATTACGTGTTCTTTATTCATTTCTCATCTAATCCAGAATCTTTTATTATTTCTACTAATGTATCACTATATTCTGGATACTTATCCAGGGCCATCATTAAGTTAGCTAAGTACTCTCCAGGCATATGGTCTAAGTTATTCTCACCTACCATAACCGTCGCCTCTATAAACGTTTGTATAGCTATTTGTAAGTCTTCTGGTATATCAGTACGAACCTTATACTTTTTAAATCGTAACAAGTCATCTTTTATTGTATCAGGCTTTGGCATTGAGAACATCATTTGTTTGTATTTGTATAACTTCTAACCGTTCTTTCATAGGGTCATCATCATCCAATAAGTTAATCATATCATCATCAACATGACCATTACGTAAACCAACTAAAAACTTAGTACAAAGTTTTAGTCGTTTATTAAATTCAGTAGTTCTTTTCTTTTGGTCTTCTACTGATAACTCATCAAATGGAGTTTTCATTAACTTCATATAATCTTTATGTTTCATTATTTGTTTTTTTAATTTTCATTTCTATTTTCTACCTTATTATATTCCTTTTTCTTTTGTTTCCAAGATTTATATTCTACATCACCACCATTGGTTTTATTATCTTTCTCAAAATTGAGGTATGTAGAACCAACACTAAATAAGATTAATATAAGCCCAAACAATACTATTGATATGTATTCTAATGTTAGATATGTATGTATCATATTGTCCAACCCATTATTATAAAGTGAAACCAAAGATAACCTAATACTAACCATAGAACTATTTTAAATTGTTCCCACCTAATATCTGCATCACTAAATTTAGATTTACCAGTATACCTATCTTCTTTTGTAATTTTTTTATGACCTAACCAATTTCTAGCCATATATTACCACAATTTATTTATTTTAGAATTATCAACATCCTTAATCAACGCTCTAATAGTATCTAACTCCACTTCTATAATTCTAAGTTTATTTAAAATACTCTTATCTACATCTTTAATATTATCTTCAAGTTCATCTAACATATCAATGTTCTCATCGGTATCTATACTTAATCCTATAATTTGGTTTTTGAATTTAGAATCTATTTTAGTTAATTCTGAATGTACCATTTCTATACCATCAATAACATGGTTGAGTTTATTGTCATAATCATTAAAATATGCGTCTAATGATTCTGCAGAAGTTTGACCACTCTCTACTATCTTACTAAGAAACGTAACATCGTCTAATATCTTATTTAACTCTTTAACATATAAACGAATTGTTTTAGGGTCTGATACTTTAGTAAACGCTTGTACTTCCTCTTTTAATAGTTCTTGTTCTTCTTGTAATTCTTCTACATATTCACCATATACTTTTGTACCATACCATAAACCACTAGCGAATATACCTAACCATATTGATATAATTACAATTAAATTTATAATTACCTTACCCTTCTTCATCTTCACCATTCTCATCACCATGAATTATTTCTTGTTGAATTTCTTCGATTAAATCTTCAATATCATAACGGTCATCAGAACCAAGTAGGTGTTCTATATCCTCGTATATGATTCTTAATCGTTCAACAATTTGAATTAAGTTCATTTTTATGCTTCTCCTCTTTGTTTTACTTTTTTCATTCATCTTCAGCCAATACCTCAATAGAAAGTGTTTCATCACTTTCTGGTTTATCCCAATGTAAATCCCAATCTAAATCCCAAACCCAATCAGGCATAAACATTAATCTGTCATTCCAATCATCATACTTGTCATAGAGTTGTTGAATTTCTTCTGCCTGTTCTTCTGTAACTTCTACTCTACGCCATACCGAAGTTACCTGTTCTTCATGCTGTTCTAATATTGGCATTACTCACTCCATTCCATATACTGGTAACTTAGGTTTTAACCCATAGATAATACCATAACAATCTAAACATAATTGTCCGGCACCTTCTACATAACCAAGTCTAAAATCTATATGAGTTTCTTTACTATATAATGTATCTCTTTTACAATTTATACATTTATCTTTTAATTCTTTTGTTTTCTTCATAATATAAATAACCAAATTAATTTTTTCATAGTTCTATCCATAATAATATATATCTAACATATTTTGTAGCCCTTAATTTATTTTTTTGAATTGTCAGGTTTAACAATAGTTACATTATCCCACAAAGATTCGTCACTATATGTTCGAGACCGCTTATCATATCCAGTATTTCGGACACCACCATAGGTTTTAAATATGATATTCAATTGTTCCATTTGTTCTTTAGTAAGAAAATCTTCTTGTCCATGAACATTAGACTCATCTATTAACTCATTTAATTTATGTAAATCGGCTTCAAACAACCTACCATCTTTAGAATCCAATGGAAGTTTACTACCTTCATTATACTGCCAATTTTCCATAGTCATCTTGAGTACTCTAAGTTTGTTTTGGTGTGAATGATTTACTTGTACATCCACTTGTCCAACATCATAATGTATATTATCCATATTAACTTTCATTTACTTTATAGTAGCCCCAACGAGAGTCGAACTCATATCTCCACCTTGAAAGGGTGGTGTCCTCACCATTAGACGATGGAGCCAATTTAATCTTCATCACGTATCCACATATTACATTGGTATCTTTCTGACCATTCACTATGTCCAACACAATCCCTTGTTCTAAATTGTTGTATCCAAAACTCTAACTCACTTTCAGTTGGAACTTTAATTAAATGAAATGTAGTATTTACTTTATCTTGTGTTTCCATCCGCTTATGTAAATACTTAGCTAACTCTTTATTATCAATCATCAATCCAATCTTTTGGTAGTATATCCCATATTAAATCGCCTCTCCAATCAATCTTAAACTTATGTTTATCTTGTAAGTATTTTAATATATCGTTACATTTCACTAAATCTAATTTTGGTATAGTATCCATCGCTTGTAATCTTTCTACATACAGCATCATACCCATACACAATTGAGTATCTATTACTTTCTTTACACCAAGTTTATGTACTATACCTTTTAACCATTTAAGTTTTGTTTTAGCGGTAGACTTATCCATTACGAGCCCATAGACCAGGATGTTTGGTTAGTATTCCATCTATCTTGTATTTATTGTAGATAAAGTTACATCTTCGTTTTTCTATTTTACTCAGATGGTATCCTTTACCAGAATCACTATCTTCGAGTAACCTCTTTTCTAATTCTTTAACTTTCGCATAATCTTGTTTAGAACCTATACCCCATCCATTTGTATAGGTATAGTCCTGTATAGTAACTATTAGATGCTTTATTTTAAATAGATTACCTTTCTTCTCGTGGTAATCATATTCTGTTTCCATACCTTTTAGAAAATCATCATTCATATCTTTGTTAGCTTATTTTCTTTCTCATCCCACGCATAACCACACTCTCCATCACGATAGTATATCTTTTGATATTCAATTTTTTCTTTTATATGTGTTGGACCAGTTGTTCGGTTTTCTGTATCCCAACAATAGTGTGTTGGATTTACTAATTCTTTAGGAACTTCTATATTAGTTACTCGTCTATATTCAATATTCAATTCATCACTTGGTATACCAAATTGTGATTTACCAACATAACTAAAATGAGCGTCAAAGTAATAATGACTTATACCACTATGTCGTTTAATCCAAGATGATGTATGTTTAGACCAGTCATAGTCATCATTATCACTTATACTATTTCTAAATATAGTATTATATGAATCATACTCCTGATTGTTCGTTACAAAATTTAAATAATTCTCAACATCTTCGGTTGAATAAAATTCATCAGCATCTAATTGTATCATTAAATCAATATCATTTTCTTTCATCCAAGGTATACACTTGTCACGAGTAGTATGGTCATCTAATAAATTATTAGGGTCTGGTTGAAACAAGTAATCTATCGAACCCTTATCCAATAATCGTTTAAATAATTCTATAGTAGGCTCGTTAAGGTTCTCACAACCCATATTCTGATAAATCTTAAACTGACCACTACCTACCCAAATTTTAATATCATATTCATCCTTGACATCTATCCAAGGTTTAATGAGTTTTTCAAACGTGGGTTCACAATTATACGCTAATATTTGTATTCCTATTTTCATTTAGATTTTTTCTCATATTTCTTTAATTTAAATATATCACCTTTACAATGATAGTCTATAACACAACTTAAACATATCACTGGATAAAATAACATTTCACCCTTTAAAGGCTCTTTACATAGTTTACATTTTTTCATAGTGAGTGTGGCTGGATTCGAACCAACTTGATGTTTAAAACGGGTTACAGCCGTTCTCCTTGCCAATCGGACTACACACTCATAGTTAAAGATTTTAAGTCCGGAAATTTAAACCTATTTGACACTACATAAAACCTTCATTACCAGCACGTACCTTAGCTAACATAACGAATATAACGTGTTCGGTTTCCCGCTCCGTCAATGATACAGGTATTACCATACCATTAGAGTCTCGTTTAGATGGAAGACCTAACTTCTTTTCAAGTGATTTGATTTCTTTCTTATTTAACATAACCCTATAATATAACACAAAAAGCAATAAGAGTCAAGAGCTTTATTTAACTATTTTTAATGACCTAACGCACTCAACAGAGCTACCCAAGCATCAGGTCTATGGGGTAGACATAATTAAATCATTAATATATGGGTATCTATAGCTACCTTAATAACAAACCCAATACCAATACCTATAAAGATACCAATTATTATATAGTTAATTATCTCTGATTCTTGTATTCTTTTAATCATAACATTTGTACTCCTGATACTTGAATCCCGCCTCTCGACTACCTACCTACTACTTATAAGTATACAGTCCCGTAGGAAACACTCAATCTTTTTTATTAATTATTTTTTAGCACAATACCAAGTACAGTATTGCTTACCACGATATACTATCGTTGAGTTTATCTTCTTACACGTATTACATTTCTTCATATATGAATATACAAAACTTAACTTATACGGGTCAAGTGCTTTCTTTATCTATGTACCGACTTATATTCTCTTGAACCACTACTTCTCAATATCATCTCCCATATAAGCTTTCCATTGGTAGATATTCGATGCATATATTTTAAACTATTATACATTGTTAAGAGTTCGTGACCAGTCATACCCTTTAATTCCTTAGTTAATTCCTTCTGATTCAATTTCATTAATTTCATTTATTTCTCCTATTATTAATATAAGTATAATACATATAAATGTAAAAGTCAAGTACTTTCTTTGATGATAGTGGGAGTTGATGCCTCCCAGGCCTCAATCATCTTAGGTATCTTATATATAAAGGATAACGCGACTATAACCATTATAAGTAACATAAAAAGTTTTTCTTTGGTTTTCTCATCTATCAGATTATACATGGGGGAGGCTCCTTTCTATTAAACTATAAGTATAATATATATCACGAAGTGATACAATAAAACTATCAAATCCTATACGGTTGCAGCTTACCTCGATATGCCAATGGGTCAGAGCTGGGTCAAGTACTGCTTCATGCAGTGGTTCACGACTTAATGCTCCTGTGGCATGTCATTTTGTCACATAGTGGGGAAGTTGACTGGTTGGGCTCTTAGTTATCCTACTTAATAGTATAGGGTTATCCCCTTCCTTTAGTACCCTATAGCTCTCGATAAAAGCTTTATTACGTTATCCGAGCCTGCTTTGGGTGTGGCCGAGTATACGATATGACCACCGCCCGCGGGCCTCTATACCAGACCCCCCATAATATACGAATAAAAGCATATACGGGTCAAGAGCTATTTTAATTATTCACGCACTGGGGGGAGCCTTATTGAGACTCATTATCATTAGAAGGCGGCCTATTGAGATTGAGACTCAGCAGCGGCCTGGCACAACTAAAGCGATTCAGGCCACTGTAAGCGATATAGGGTTGGGTAAGTAATCCAAGGGGGCTTATGAGGCTAAAAAGAGCATATACCCTAATTTACGACGCGGCCATGAGAAAGTCAAGAGCTTTCTTCAGAAATCCACGATTGCACGTCTTCTATTGAGATAGAGCCTGGGTCAATAGTAGGCTGCGAAGGGGGCTCGACAGAATCTACTCCAAAGGCTTTATGTATCTTGAGGCTTGACTTAGTTAATGGTCTACTTTTCATATTGGGCTCGACATCCTTCTTAAAAAGGAAGTAACAGTTAAAACATAATAACCTCAAATTGTCTATATGTCTATTGGTTTGGTCGTTATCTAAATAATCTAATAACATAGGGCCTTTTAAATCGGCTTCCCGTAACCTATCCTCTCCACAATTGTTACACTTCTCTATCAGATACCCGTGTTTAATAAGCTTTTCTTGTAACTTCCAATGTGGGTAGTTAGGATGTTCTCCATCTAATAAATCTTTTATCTTCAGGCCCCATACAGGTACCGTATCGTGGGGTATACCTTTACCACTAACTGGTACCCAGAGTTCATATCTCTTAGCATACTTCTTAAATGTATTGAATGACACACCCACGTATTTAGAAGCCTGACGCATTGACAGAGTTTTCTCTATAGCGTCTTGGATAACTCCCTTGGGTACGGGCTTACTACGATATTTATTTTTTATAGGTACTTTTGACATAATGACAGACTTCCTTTGTTAAAAACTATAGGCCTAAAACTTGACAAAAAGACACGTTCATAGGACGCAATTTATTTTATGGTATGATACTCTTCATACATATAAATATCAAGAGTGTCAAAAAGTGGGTTGAAGTGGGGAATTGTGGTTAATAGAAAATAAAACTACGTAAAAAGGTATGTCATACTGGGAGCTCCTTCTTCAATCTTGGGGAGTCGCCCAATCGTCATCACCGAACTCATTTATCTCTTTATCTTTCGGCTCACAGTCCCTGTACCCAGGCCTCTTATAGCTTACATCAAAACGCTTTAGTATACGCCTCAACAACATTTCACTAAGCCTCTCTATAACTTTCTCATCATTCCATTGAGCCATTTTATGGGCCGATAAGTGACCCTCAATAAGTTTGAGTAGAGCTTCATAGATTTGAGATTTTTCCGTGCCTTTCATATAGATAAATATAATTGGTATTGAAAATGCTACTTAAATGGCCGATAGGCCCCACCCATGAAATTTGATTACTTTATATGAAAAATAGTTATTCACCTCAGAATTTAAGGGGATTAGGGTACTTATTCACCTCATCTTGATATCTCAAAATGAGACATCAAATGGTTAGTACTACTACCCACTTCCTATAAGGTTGATATTTTACTTATCAACCCTATAAGGTTGACTTTCTGTATAGGGCATAAAAAAACTCACCAAATGGTGAGTAGTATTGTACTCAAGTGAGTACTATATTATTTTTTCTATTTCTTTTTCTATTTTATTATGAAGAATTGTTATTTCTTTAAGTCCTTTTTTAATCATACCAGGTTTACCACGATTAATTCCTTTGAGTATATTACCGAAATTAACACCCCAACTTTGACCATATATTTTTAACATTAAAAATGTAGTTTTCTCATCACTTGGGCCTAATCCTTCGTCCATCTTTAATTTCTTACGTACCTTCGTGATTTTCTTTATTAATTCTTTTTGTTTTGGAGAACCCGGCATCATTTTCATTGCCTGTGTATACAATTTATATAACTCTTCTTTACCCTCTTTAAGCCCTTCGGGAAAATCTATATCACTCTTTGGAATAAGTCTAACTTTCATCATGGGCTTATTATTGATTGTTATATCCCCTTTATCATTTTTCCCAATTGATTTAACTTTAATTCTCTTATTTTTAAATTTACCACCAAGTACCGTATCTCCCACACTTATGGGAACTTTGATGAGTTCGGATAACTTTATCATATAGCCTTCTTTCCCTTTGGATAAGTATCCAACATTTTTGGTACACCGAGCTCTTTCGGTTTTTCTACAAGTACATATCCAGTACTTGACTCTATATGTTTAGCCAAGTCGAGTAATTTAGCTTCCCATTGTTTAGGGGCAATGAATCCACTATACCCTTTTATTTTACTAACACTACTTGTTTTAACTGACAATCTATTCTCCACCTCTTATATTTTACATCACCAACACAGTCCAATGAAGTGGAATAGGCTTCTATTTCATTCAACGCCTTTAACTTGACCACCTCTAACTAATTATATTCCCCATGACTTCATGTGGAAAGTGTTGAAACCAGTTTCATATATAAATATCGGCACATAATGAAAAACCCCACTAATGTGAGGTTTCTCGTGTTGTATTCAATAATTCCTTGTCGAAAGGAGGAAACTACAAGGGATTCATCATCAACAACTAAATCTTCTTTTGTTTTAAAGTGAATTCGTTAACTTCGGCATATTCACTAAAATCTTGTACTTCGGACATAAATTCTTGTCTCCATCTTGACTCTTCGATTTCCGTCATGTCTCTTATAGATATATATCCTGTACCCTGTTTTTTCGGTTTGGATTCTTGAGGCTTTTTTACGGGTGAGTCAAATTTCTTTTGAACTCCACTTGGAAAATAATCAAGTACGTAAGTAAACCCCAGTTTGAGTAGGGCCTCTAAAAGTTCCCATATTTTTGATAGCATTCCCATAATAATATATATATATATGACTTTAAAAACGAATGATAAATTTGACACTCGTGTGAAATAAGCTGTGTGACCAACGTATTTAAAGCGACGGCTTTTTTGAGATGTGTTTTTTAAAACAAAAAACCCCACATTTAGCGGGGTTTTTAGCAGGTGGGTAATGGTTACTTAGAACCAAATACTTTACTGAAGAATCCTTTCTTCTTTTTCTTTCCTTTTTTAATCTTCTTCTTCTTACTTTTCTTCTTTTTCTTTATGTCTTCGGATGAAGCTATCTGACAACACTCTTTAACTTCTTGAGTAGTACAAGTTTGAGCAGTCTCAACGATTGCTTCTTGTCCAGTCACAGGTACTACACCGAATAGAATGACTAAGGAAAGGATATATTTTAATATATTCTTCATGATTGTTTCTCCATACTCTTTATTATTGAAATTATACAACTACTTTATCTTTAAATGCTTTACCCAATACATACGATAATTTTTTCATATTCATTTTATTTAACTTTTCTTTATTGGAATCATTTACTGCATCAAATATCTTCACCAACGCACTTGCTGAGAACATATCTACTAACATACCGCCTATCTTAGCGTGTTGTTTATCTTTAACAATTTTAAATATTTTAGCCATGTTACCTTTTGGTTCAACAGATTCATCCATACCTTTCATTCTCGAAATATCTTTAACAAATTGTTTGAATGCTTTAGGATTCTTTTTATAATTTTTTACAACGGCACTAATACCTTCTGCTTCCATATCAATCATCATTTCTATTGCTTTAAGTTCCTTTCCTTTAGCCCATTTGAAATTCTTTTCCATCGAACCTTCATCTACAGATTCACTCTTCTTCCTCTTCTTGTCGTATTTGTCTTTAATCTTACCTATCTCTGCGTGTCCAAGTCCTTTACCAGCCGCTGATTGTATTTTCTTCATTCCTTCTAAACCATATTTCTTTACACCAGCTCTATACATGATACCACTCTCGTTTACGGATTCTTGGTATCTTTTCTGTTTTACTATATCACCCATCATTTTAGCTTTAGTTACAATATAGTCCACCTCTTCTTCCATCTGTGCCCAATCTTTTTTCTTATAAGATTTGGTCATGTCTTTAAGACCTTGGGCTAAATATTTAGCTTGTCCTTGTAGTTCTATAGCACCACCACGAGTTAATACTTCACTTACGTTACCTTCGGCATAAAATCCTATTTTTTCATATTCTTTTCTTACATTTGGTTTATCTATAATAACCAATTCTTTTCCAGATGTCTTATGTGTAACTTTTACTGTTTTACCTTTTTTATATGTAAGTCCTAAATCATCTTCATTTACGGATTCATTATATTTTGCATTCCATTTTTTATCTTTTAACATTTTTTCCATAGTAGTAAATTGTGCCGCGAGAAAATGAACTTCTCGAAGTACTGCATCATCGTCTTGTTTTTTAAGAGCCTTTGATAAATCTCTAAGATAAATAGTTGCGTGTTTTACCATAGTATTTAACTGTGAGTAACCTTGTGGTTTAATGGCTTCGTTTACAGATTCAGATAAATGTGGATTCTTCTGTTGTCCTCGATTCCAACTATTGACTAATTGATGAAATGGAACTAAATATTTTTTGAAAGCTTTCACGATAATTTTTCCATCTGTTTTCTCACCAGATATATTATCCATACTTTTAACTAAACCATTAACTGCAACTGTAAATCTTTGATATGATTTTTCGAACTCCATATTTAAATTATTAGCATCTCTTTTTTTCTGCTCATTTACGGATTCATTACCAGTTCTTCCCATATATCTAACAAATTGTTTAGTACCTTCAATATATCCTAATAATTCTCTTTTATCTATTCCTTTAAACATTCTATCTTTTAATGCAATTTTAAGAATAGAATTTGAATTTTTATTTTTATTTCTCATTACTATAGCGTGTAATAC
>Ga0080013_1003168_pt1 | contig 17857 bp, 21 predicted proteins | sample ETNvirenome_6_85_FD_69236 | JGI IMG/M metagenome (GOLD analysis project Ga0080013, IMG submission 69236) | Marine viral communities from the Pacific Ocean - ETNP_6_85 (SPADES assembly) (version 2) | ecosystem: Environmental > Aquatic > Marine > Oceanic | place: Pacific Ocean | collected 2013-06-19 | reverse complement strand
TGAATCAGGAAAATGTTTTTTAACAAACCTAATCATATTACCGACTTTTTGGTGATGCCCGTGAGCTACATCAATTGTAATAATATCAATTTTATATTTATTAAGTATAATAGCTTCTAATTGTTCATATGAGTCTCGGTTGACTCCTATACTAACGCTTACACAATTACAATTAAAGTCATTAAGTATCTGTACTGTTTCAAATATATTATCAAACCGATGCATAATATAAAAATAATTATTATCATCTAATTGCTTACAGAGTTCGATATCTATTACAGTTTTCATATTAGACGGAACTACTGGTAGGTTAAATGAAAACTTTCCTAACTTAAAAGATGTGTCGGCCGCGGTTCGAGTATCTAATTGACTGTATTTTGGTACTAATAAAATATCAGAATATTCTAATTCTTTACCATGGTATATCTGTTCGTTCATATTCAATTGGGTCTTTTATTTTGTTGTCTAAAAATCCTTGTATACGAGAACTACAGGCAGTACAATATCCGCATGCTAATTCTTTTCCTTCGTAGCAGGTCCAAGTGTTTTCAAATTTTACTTTATTATATATACCGGTCTTAATAATTTCTTTTTTTGATGCTTTAATTAATGGCGCGTCTATTTGAATTCTATTTTTGCGATTTAAAGCAGTTAAATTATTAATTTGTTCTAAAAATTCTATACTCCCGTCCCAATACCCTGCTTGACTGTCTACAAGTGCTGCTCCATGATAAACTATTTCTGCTCCAACTGCTTCGGCATACGAACAGGCAATAGACAACATCATCATATTTCTAAAAGGTACATAATTAACAGTTTGCGCATCACCTAAAACGTCTTTTGCGTGAGCAACTGGAATATTATTATTTGTAATAGATGAAGATGTTACAATATTTTTAAAAAAACTAAGATCGACTCTATTATGATGTTCTATATTATCATAGCAATCAATTTGCATTTCAGCGTATAATAATTCTTTTTTATGTTTTTGACCATAATCATAGCTTATTGTATATACTTTATCACATGTACCAGTCGCTATGCTTAATATTACAGCGCTATCTAAGCCTCCGGAAACCGGGACAACTGCTTTACTCATCGTCTTGTTTTAATATAGCGGTTTCGGTTAATGATTTACCATATCGGTATTTTTCACTTATAGAAGATTGTAACTTAGGTAATATCGAATTCCATAGTTTTTCATCGTTGCGCCAATTTTTATAATACCCTAATTTTTTCCCTTCCATGGTATATGTAGAACCATTTTGCTGTATAATACCATGTGCGACGGCAATATCTTTTAACCCGGAATATTTCTCTAGTCCGGTTTTAAAATTCAAATATGCTTCCGCTTGTAAAAATGCCGGGATGAATCTATTTTTTACTGTGAGCATTCGTAGAGTGACTCCGGAATAATTTCTACTTTCTGATAATGCTTCATCATTATCATTTGCTACATCCGTTCTTTCTTTTTTGGCGGCCATTTGGACTAATAAAGAGGCCATGTACATAGGCCCGGAACCTCCAGCTTGTTGCTTGACTAGGGTAGGATGGAGTGCACCTGGATCAGCATATGTATGATTACTACATATAATGGTTGTACCAGTAACGGCAGCCTTATATGTAATAATACGCATCATGGACTTAAGCTGTTTAGCTCTGAGTCCCATGTCCATGGCCCCTTTATTAGCCTCTGCGTCAGCAATTTCTTTTGAGGATGCTAAATTTCCAAGAGAATCAATTGATATAATAAATTTTCCGTGAAGTTCTGGCTCTTCTTCAACTCCGTCTAAGAATGTCATAATTTGATTACGACAATTTTCAACAGTATCGACAGGAACATATTTTACATTTGAAACATCTAGACCTACATTTTCAGCTCCTTCTTTTTCAATCGCGACTTCAGTATCAAATATTACCGGGACCATTTTCTTCTTTTGAGCTTTGGCAAGAATTTTATTTAAAATAAAAGTTTTACCGCATTGAGGTTCACCCGCAAAAATTGTTATTCTACCTTTAGGTACACCTCCGTATAGAGATCCAGATAAAATAGAATTTAATACTAAGCACCCTGTATCGATCCACTCAGTTACATTACTAAGCGTATTCTCTTCAAGAGTAGTCGCGTTTTTATTAAGCTTTTGTAATTTTGCAAAAGCTTTATCAACGAGATTTGACATATTAATCTTCGAATAATGTTACCTCTTCTACGTTTGCGTCTGGTAATACTGTAACAGGAGCTTCTGGATTTGGTTCAGACGTAACGTTAATTTTTGCATTGTAATGAATTAAAATTTTGTCAGAAATATCAACTTCGACTTCAGTGAATTGATCGGCTTTATATACAAATACCGGGGCTTCGCCGCTAGAAAACTCAGTAAAAAATAACGGCATTACATCCACTTTCATATTAGATGCGTCGTTTGGTGTTACCATAATCATTGCAGGAGCTTTAACTCTAGTTAAAGAATCTGTCCGTTCAACTAATTCCCCGAAGCAAGTCCTACCTATGCTATCAATGTACGTAATAATGTCCATGTAATTATTATATAATATAAAATTTAATTTGCAACGGGAGTTTTAAAGAAATCAAATAAATCTGTATTTACCGCTTCTCCTGGTCGAAATGATCTCCAATTTACATTTTCATAAAATCTATCTATAACACTATATACAATTTTTTCAAACATCTTTTCGTAGTCAACCGTAAAGTCCTTTTCAAATTCTTTCGGTAAATCATATTTAAACCCTAATGAACTTATACCGAATTTATTAGAGATTGTGTAAAAATATCGAATTTTATCACCAGAACTAATTGTTTCATACTTATTTGAAATATTATAATGTTTTAAAAGCTTATTGTAATATATAGAGGACTTAACATGAATTGGGGTTCCCTTTTTTACTTTCCAGTCTTTTGTATGAGTGCCATATTTCTCATAATCTCTTACTCCCATGATAAATGCGATGTCTTTTATAGGTAGTGACTTAAAAATCTCATATGTTTCTTCAAAAATTTCATTTGTAGATTTTTGATTTTCAGTCATAATCATATGCTCAATAATCTTTTTTACATATGGCTTTATAGCATTAGGCATTGTCGTTCTGACCACTTCAACACCAGTGTATTTGAACTTATTACATACGACTCCTTCGTCGTCTAGCTTATGCAACACATACCGTTTTTTTTGTAAAAATATTCCTCTATCACAAATTGACTCTCGCTTAAAAACGAACCTCGGATCTTTAGTTAAGAGGGTTTTTCGTGCCCATTTTTCAATATGTATGTTTAAATCGTCTTCTATATCCTGAACAATATCATATACTTTTTTGTTAATATTATTATTTTCATGTAAGGCTACACCTATATGCTCTAATAACGGAGTGATTGTGCAATACGAACTATCCGTGTCGTTATAGATGATTGGATCGTATTTTTCGAGATGTTTGTCAGTTAAATTAGTTTTTCTTTTAATATAGTTCCGTAAGATAATATTACTTTGTTTTATGACGTCACGCCCGGTTAATGTAATTGAACGCGCGATATCTCCATCCGCCATAGCGGAGTTTTTATTACCAAAATATCCATAAATACGGTTAATAAGAATTTTTAAAGTGAATTGCCAGATCCAAAGCTGATCAATCTTTAATTGTGTTTCTACAATTTTTTTCTTTAACTTAATTTTGTTTTCTTTATTTTTTTCTTTTTTTAGTTTGAGAGATAATTGATGTTTTTTCTCACGAGCTTCGTTCCATCCTTGTTTTTTACCTTTTCTTATATCGTAAAAATGATCTGTTATACGAGGGAAGATTCCTTTAGTTTTCTGTGAGAAAAGTTTTTTTGCTCTTGTAACTGCTATTTGATTTTTAGTACACCATTTATTAAAATCCCCATAAGACATTTCAATATCCTTGTTATTTACTGTCTTTATATATACTTTATCTTTATTTTTATCAGTACCGACGATGCTTCCTATTTTAGTCTCTGGACTTAAGTTAAGTGTAACCATTACACTTGGATATAGAGAGTTCGCGTCAAATGATATAATATTCTCTTGAAACCCTCGTTTTGGCTCACCTACATATGCTCCTTCGTACTTACCAGATCCATCGTCGACTTTTATAAAAGTCGGTATAACACGCGGTGGATCTGACTTTCTCGCTTCAACGATTGCTCTACCGTTTACTGTGCTAATAGTACCTAAAGCTGCGTTAAACGGTGTTAACCCTATGTATGATAACATTCTTGCTAAATCCATGTACATAAGCTTTGCCTCTAGCTTTACTAGCAGTCGTACATCGTGAATATTGTAGTCAACAAACTTGTCCCAGTCCTCTATAGACAGTGTTGCAAGGTTAGTTTCTCCTATATCTACCTTGTTCTCTCCTAGTTCTATGTGAGCTATGTTATCTAACTTATAACTGTCCTTCATGCCCAGACTGAAGGTTTTATACACATCAAGATAATCTAACATAGACACACCTTCAACTACATATTTTGACGTTTGCTTACCAAAATTACCACGGTACACCCGCTGATAGATCGGCTTCATAATTTCGTCATGGACGGGTGAAAATAACCGGGTCGCGTCTTCTCCAAGTATGTTTCTAACTCGATTAATTACATATGGAATATCGAAAACTTCACTAGCCCACCCGGATAAAATATCTGGTCGATCTTTGCAATAAAAGTCTAAAAATTTCTGCAATAATTCGGTTTCAGTCTTACAATGAACATATTTTATGTCATTGGATTTTGGTTTATATTTGTTAATTCCCCACGTAAAATACATTTTTTCAACAGTATCGTAGACCGTAATCACGTTAATCATATGACTAGCTTCTTCCGGTTTTGGAAACTCATCCGGTGAATATGTTTCAATATCAAAAAACCAAATCTTTAAAGGGAATTTACTAAAAGTATCATTTTCATGGCTCTCCCAAAAACTATCAACTAAAAATTGTTGATAGGGGGAAATGTTTTCATAAATTTTATGATCGTTAAGATCTTCAATTTTTTTTCGTCTATCTAATTCACTGTTTGCTACTACTCTGCGGAGCTTTGTGCCGTATAATGATGTTGCATCATAGCGAGTTGAATTTGTTTCATAATAAAAATACGGTCGATATGGGTAGTCAGTTTCAATACGAGTTCCGTTATCGTCCCAAGTAAAGAGTCGCATCACGCGTTGGTTTGGTATGTATGCTAAGTTTCTATACACTAATCATAGTATAAAGAAAATAAATCGATAAATCAACTAATTTTGTTTAAGCGATTAAGATTTTTTCGTCGAGCGTCTGCATATGGAAATGAATATAATTCAGCATAAAATCCAATATTATCTTCCATCCATCGCGATTTCATATACCCCCGAGCTCTTTTTACTTCTTTAGTATATTTTTTTGAATCTTTGGTTAAGAGTTCTATTTGATTTATTAAATCATCCCCGGTTTTAAATTTATGAAACGCAGTGCTATACGTACATAAGTCTTGACAAATAACTGGTATACCCATAGCGCAGGCTTCAATAAATTTTAAATCACTTTTCGCTTTATTAAAATTACTATCTTCAAGCGGCGCATAAAAAACAGTAGCATTCATACTATTTATATAATTAGGGTAATCTACTAAATTTGACCACTGATGATACTCTACTTTCTTTTCTTGAATTAAATCTTTTAACGTTAATGGAAAGCCACCAACAAATACCCATTCAAATTTATCTACTGTTTTCCGTATTACGTCATTAACATGATGGAAATCATCTTTTTGTTTAATTCTATTTTCAATATCAAAATGGGCGCCACTCCCGCAATAAACTACTCGAGGTTTCTTTTTAAATTTTTGATAATTATTACGAACATTTTCAAAATTAAAGTAACGATCCATCCAGAATTTTGGAATGAAATTAGGTATAATTGTAACGTTTTTATTGCCTGTTTTTTCTATATAATAATCTTGCATGAATTTATTAGTAACAGTAATCTCGTCACATATTTGCATGATCTCTAGACTCGTTTGTCTAATTTTTGGATCTTCAAATGCAAATCTAAATTTATTATAATGAGGAATATCCTCTTTAAAAATAATATCATCAATTTCATATATAATTTTAAATCCAGCTTCCTTACCTATATCACTTAACCATTTTATATATTTGGCTTGAGTTTCAGTAGCTTGGCGTTGAATACGAACTGTTTTAACTCCTTGATAAAAGTTCTTCTCTCCTATCATCACAGTACCTCCTTGTATGTTTACTTTTGCATAGCAATTAAGTAATAGCTCTGGCCAGATCATTCTCCAGTGTCCACATCCAGAATAGTCAGCATAAAAGTTTAAGGCTCTAGGTAAGTCAGGGGCTGAATGTCCATTGTCCTTAGGTACCGGGGTTGGTTTAGGAATATGGATAGCAGGATTACTTACGCGTGTAGGTGCAAAAGGTAATCGTGCAGTTGTTTGCTGAAATGGTGTAAGCATTATATAAATTTATGTTGAATTGGTAGATAAGTCAACACGGGTCGTGATACTATTCTTTTTTTCGAGCACCACAACTTCGCCAGTTGCCGCCTTAACGGATTCTTTTCTATGAGAAATAATATATATACTTTCTTTGTGGTTATCGACACGGTCTTTAAGTATAGTTAACACTAATTCTACTCCCTTTTCATCTAAGGAACTATCTAATAATTCATCAAACATTAATAAGTTATATGCTACATCTCCTTGTAGTCTTCTCATATCCATAAATGTAAATAAAATAGCAAGATCTATATTTTTTCTCTCAGCTCCAGAGAAATTAAAATATGAACATTCTTGGTTTTTTTCATTAACAATCTCTTCTTCAAAATATTCATTAAATTTACAAACACAATTTGCGTCCATTTTTTGTAAATAAAATAATAATCGATTATTTAGTACATCTAAAATTTTCTTTACTATAAATGACTTGACACCCTCTTCAGATAAAATGTATTTTACAGCTTCAAGTATTGCTAAATCTAAATGTATATTATTTGATCCTTCCTCTAACTCTTGTACTTCTTTTAATTTTATTTTTAATTTATGATCTAATTCTTTTATTTCTAAATTTGTTTCTTTTTCCGCAATTGATTGTAATTCTTTTTTATTTCGATTAAGATCAGTTTTGAGGTTATTAATATATGTCGCCGTTAATTTGTTATTATTATGTACTGTTTTTATAGTAGAAATATATTCATTAAGCTGCAATTCTGCGGAGAGATTGCTCTCCTTAAGGTTGATAATTTCTTTTTGTTGATGCTGTAAGCTCTTAATATCTTGCTCACAGTTATCAATATCTTTTTTAATTTTATTTTTTTCTTCTTTTATACGGCTTCTGTCTTTATTTGTAATTTGCCGTAAACATATAGGACAGGCGTCCTTATCAGTACCAATACTTGTAATTTGTTTCTTATAAAACGTTATTTCAGTCTCGTGTTGAGTAGTCTTAGTTGAAGCAGAACTTAATTGTGCCTGTATTTTGATTAATTTATTTTTTATAGAATCTAATTTCGTTTTACTTTTATTATATAATTCCCTATTAATAGGCTTTATTTTTACGGTATTAATTTCTATATCTTCATTTATAGTCTTTACTCGTTCTTTAATTTTAGCTTTTTGTTCTGTAATATTAATTAAGATTTTATTTTTTTGCTCTTCTAGTAATTTAAAAATATTATTTGCATGATCAAAGTCTTTTGTAATGTGTTCATATTTTTTTTGAACTTCATTATATTCTGATCTTGCACTTAAAAGCATGTCAGAGAAAATTTCTAAATTTAAAATACCTTCAATAAATTTTCGCTTTTCTACTTTCTTTTGAGCCATGAAGGGGAGAGTTGCGTTAAGAGACATTATAACGCAATTTTGAAATACTTCAGGAGAGCAATTAAGTATATTTTTTATTTTTTTACTAGTATTAGGAATAGTACTCTCTGTAACATCTACATCATTTACAAGAAGATAACATTTTGTTGGCTTTAGTTTACGTACTATTTTGTAATTATTATTTTTATTGTTTTCATTTATTGTAAAATGTAGCTCTACATATGTATTTTTTTTATTTATAGAGTTTACAATGAAGTCTTTTGACACTTCTCTTATCGTTTCACCGAAAATAGCAAAGTGTATAGCGTCAGCGATTGTGGATTTACCAACACCATTTCTTCTGTCTTCTTTATCTTTATTAACACCAGTAATTACATTCAAACCTGTTTGAAAGTTAATTTCAATCGGTACCTTTCCTATTGAAAGGAAATTACAAATTTTTACTGATTTAAAGTTTACATATTTCATACAAATCGATTATATAAGTGAACAATTTTGCTTATTATTTGTTGTTTGTCGTCTATATCTAACGACTCGATATATTCAATTATACATTCCTTAATGTTTAGATCACCTAACTCGTTTGTCAGTTCAACATTACCAATATTAAATTTATTCAAATAATCTGTTATTAGAGAGAATGGTGCTTCAAAATTTATTGATGCAATTATTTTATCGAGTAAATTTGTTTTAATATCTTTGTCAATAAGAATTTTAATAGCTAATTTTGACCAGCCTTTATCTTTTGCTATCTTTTTTAATTTTTCTAATTGACTTAAGTTTACTTTTATATGAATTGGCGATATATCATTATCAATAAACTTATATTGTATGTTTTCTTTATTAAAATCTAATATATAAAACCCTTTTTGGTCTTCAATATCATTAAAGTCCATTTGAAAGGGATTACCGGCATATATTATCTCTCCGTTTGAGTATTTTCGTCGTTGTCTTTTATGAAAGTGACCAGATAATATAAGTTGAGATTTTAATAATAAATCACAGGATTCAATACCAGTGTCACATATTTTAAAGCTATTAAAATTAAAATTTTGAATTTCAAAGTGACCTATTAATAAGTCACATTTAGGTATCTCTTTTAACGGGGTTCCCCATGGACAGAACCCTACTTTTTTATCAAAAATAGTTAATATTGTAGGAGTATCAAATATAGTAATGTTAGATCTGTTGTTTAATATAGACAATGAATGTATATTTGAATTATCCTTATAATATACATCATGATTACCAGGAATCATAATTATTTCAAAGTCATTAAATAGATCTAATAAGGTATTTGCAAAATATAAAGATTTAACATTTATCTCGTCTCTATAATGGAAAAAGTCTCCACCAAAAATTAATTTAGTGGTCTCGTGTTTTTTTAGTTCGGATGTAAACCACTTCGCCCATTCGAATGCTACATCATGCCATTTTTCGTTATTTTGATGTATACCTATATGTAAATCAGAAAAGAATCCGATTTTCCTATTGCTATTCGAAGGCATTAATTGTATAACTCCTGATCGTAGTCTTTAGTGGGGCGTTGTTGGGCGAGTTCTTCATCTCTAGCCAAATTCCCATATATTTGCTCCTGATAATCACTAATAGTCTCTCTGTATTTTTTTTCTTTCTTTATTCTATTAATGAATGCGTGATACGCAATTGTAGTAAAATATGAGAAAGGGTTTGACGGTGAATCAATTCTAAATTTTTTATTTTTTACTGCAGCAATCATTTTTACGACAGCATCACCTATCATTTCATCTTTATAACTATAATTTATAAAATTAGGTGAATAACTTAATCCAACAGCTATCTTATAAACTGCTTCAGCTAATTCGTCAATTAAGTTATCAGTCACATAATAATCTTTTAAATTTTGTAAAAATTCTTTTGGATTAACATAATATGTTTTTTTATTAGGTTTTTTTGATTTCGCTCTTGGTTTCATAATATTGCGTAAAATTGTAATTTATATGCTCATTATCATATAATAATAAGCGTTGTTCGATGTGCCGCTTACCATAACGTAAGTTATCAGCGATATCAAATATTATAAGCTCTTTTTTATCGTTATGCAAGCGCAGGCCGCGGCCAATACTTTGTACTATTTTAATTTTAGCTTTACCGCCTCCTGCGAACATTATATAATGTAAATTTTTAATATTAATACCTGTAGAAAATATTTTCGAAATAGCTATAACTATTATATTATCTTCCATCTCCATTAATGTTTGTATTTTCTTACGTTCTTCTACTTGTACTTCTCCTCGTATGAAATATATTTGTTTATTTTTACAGATATCTTTTAATGTATTAAGTAATAATTCTCCGTGCTCTATATAATCTATTAAAATTAGTGCATTATTATCTAATTTATCTGAAAGTTTTGCTAATAAATTATTTCTAAAGGAGCTATTACGTATAAATTCATTTTCCTGTAAATAATATGTGTTAGAATTATTTCCATGGTATATCTCCGATGATTTCGCACTATAGTTTAATTCTAGGACCTGAACCTGGCAAGGGACAACATATTTTTCTCCTCTTAATTCATATGCTTTCTTTTCATATAATTGCGGTCCTATTTTTCCAAAAATATTCCATTTATCTAGGAAGTCGTCAGGTAGGGTACCAGTGAAGCCAAACCGATGTGACGTAGTAATTTTTTTAAGAATGTTATTTACTTTATTACCTCTCCTTACTTTATGTACTTCGTCTACTATTAAGAAGTCGATATGCTTTACCCACGAAATATCTTGTTTTGAGCTTTGTAATATACCTAAATTAGCTATAATAATATTACGAGATAAAATTAATTCATCTTTCCCTGTATATTTGGTAGTAGAAAATGATACACCGTATTGCTCGAAGTCAGATATTGTTTGATTCGCTAATCCTAAATCAGGTACAATGATCAATCCTTTAAAATTTTTACTATAATTCTTATAATAAAATTCTAACAAACCAGCCATGGTTAAGGTCTTACCACCAGCAGTTGCTAATATTATTGTCCCTCTACCTATATCAATGCATTTATTAATTATATCTTGTTGATACTCTCTATATTTTAAGTTTAGAGTATAATCAACAATATCATCTTTACGTAGTGTGGGTACTAATGAATTTTTTATTTCTTTTGAGAAATTGATTTTTATATCTTTTGTTTTGCAAAATTTTGCAACTTCTACCAGTAATCCAACGTCAGCTTTGCCTTGGTTAGTAATTACATAAGTTCGCGGAGGGACGAACCTGCCAAATCTTCTTTGAAAATGAGCTGCTTCGTTTTTTACACTAAAGTGCTCTCTGATAACATCTAACTCAGGTCCTTCTAATACTGCTTGAGTGTTGGAATTTAATGTTACATTAATCATTGAGTCTCAAGCTTCATTAACTCTATTAAGTTTTTTATATCATTTGTGGCAAAGCTTATATTTTTATATATATTTTCTAAAAAACTAATGATGAGGATTTCATTTTGAATTTTTTGATCTATAATCTTTATTTCTTTTTTATTTTGTACTGCTTTTTCTGCTATAGATCTATTTACACGTACGGGTTCTCTATCTTGATACTCTTTTATATATTCATCGATAAGAGAAGATCGTTTAAATTTAAAATTATTAAGTTTAATTTTATGATTAATTAATCTGGCGGACCATTTATGTTTATTAGCAATTAATTGTTCTTGAGTAGAAGTTACTTCTAAGCGATCAAGATTTGTATCTATACTCGCTTCGTCAACATATTGATTGATAATGTCACCAATCTCCATTTATTTATTATATTCTATTTTTAGAAAAGGCAACTTATTGTCTATTGAGCGATAAATATTTAATATGCCTCTTAAGTTATTTGATCAGGTAGTTACACAATACTTAACCGACAATACCGTTGCATCTGCGGGTGTGGGAGCGACGGGTGCTCAAGGTGCAGGAGAATTTACTACTGCTGATACGTATGCTCAAGGTGATGCAAGATTACCTAAAGTTTTAGGGGCTACTATAAAGCGTCAAGGTAAGGTGAAAAAGAGACAAAAAAAGAAAAAACTTGCAACGTCTAGCTAAGTGATAAGTAATTATATATGCCTAGTGCAGCCAAGCAGAAGGGTAACGTTTGGGAGCGAGAAGTCGCAAAAGATTTAAGTAAAGTATTCGATGAGAACTTTATTAGAGTTCCAAATTCCGGAGCCTATACTGGAGGCGCTAATTTTCACCGACTTGATCAATTAACTGAATCTCAAAAACGTATGATGAATGGAGATATTATGGTACCTCCGTGTATGTCTAAATTTAAGTTAGAATGTAAAAATTATAAAACATTTGACTATCATAAATTATTCACTGAAAATAAAACTTTAAATAAATGGATTAAGCAAGTAGAGAGTGGTAAGTTATGGTTTTTAATAATTAAGGTTACTAGAAAGGGTAGTTATATATTGCTTCATAAAGATATATCTTATTACCTCCGCTTTGAAAATTACTTGCGTTATACGGAAAATTATATTATAATTGGGTACGATAATTTTTGGAAGAGGAATGTAGATGCAATTAGAAGACTTAACGAAAATCCCCCACCAGAGTTATAAGCTACCTAATTCGTTTTTTAATATAGTAAATTTTACACCTATTATAAGCTTTATTAATAATTTATGTGTTAAGAAGGTATCTGATCTAAAATGTGATTTAAATTTTAAGAATTTCACTCATAAGAAATATATTTATCATTACTTTATATTACATACGTGTGAGGCACTTAAATTATTTAACGATAAATATAAGCCTGTTATTTATTTCGATACAAGCAATAATTTAAATAATGAATTTCTACCGGTACTCTCAATTTTCTTAAAGAATTTCCCAGTTTTAGTGATTCAGGATCATGATACCTTTAATAAATTTAAAAGTAGTTTAAGATGTCAAGGTAGAAGAGAGGAATTAGCAGTATATCTTATGCGCGAGCTTTTTAAGTTACAATCAAAGAAGTTTTATTTTAGCAAATTACAATATTTTTGTAAAAAATATGAACTTACATTTTTAGATAAAACATACTTCAATGACATAAGAAATAAGCTTTCGTTGCTATAAATAATTAAGATGAGTACGTTTCTTAAAAAAATTGCTGAATTAACTATAGGGCCTGTAGATAAAGAGAAGGAAGCCGAAAAAGCCCGAATTGCGAATGCTAAGCAAAAAGTAAAAGATGGTACTGCTACTGATCAGGAGAGAGAATTAGCAGATGCAGATACTAATTTAAATAAATCACTTACTCAAAAAATTAAAAAAGCACAACAAAAGGTAACTTCAGAAGCTGGACCTGGAGACTTGACGCCACCTATAGGTGGTGCTCCTGCTGGTGTACCACCAGTTCCTGCAGGTATACCACCGGTTCCTGCAGCTCCGCCACCTCCACCACCGGAACCAGATCCACTAACTACAGAAGGTGAAACATTTTTAATAAATCTTGCACGTAAAGCGTTATTTGTAGATATTGATGATGTAGGATTATCCGACTCAGAGAGAGAGAGTATAACTAAAGAAGCCGAACCGGAAAACGCTAAAAAAGTCGCAAAGATTTTACGTAAAATTATTGTTGATTATGGCTTAAGTGAAAGCTTTCACTCTAAAGCAGATGTACTTCTCGAGGACTTAAAAAAAAACGGTAGAGTAGTCGTTCTTGTTCCTGGTAGTTTTAAGCCTCCTCATAAAGGCCATTTTGAAATGGTTAGGAGCTATAGTGAATCATGGCCGCAAGGTCAAGTTCATGTTTTAATCTCAGCTCCTTCAGCGAGAAGTGAGAGAAGAACAAAAGACGGTAGAATAATTACTCCAGACGCAGCATTGCAGATATTCGAACTATATGTTCGACCTCTTAATAATGTTACAGTTAGTGTCTCTGAGCATCCATCACCCGTCACCGCCGCATATGAGTCTCTTAAAACATTAGAACCTGGAACTACTGTTGTCTTAGGAGCAAGTAAAAAGGATAATGATTGGAAACGATGGTCATATGCTCAATCATGGACAGAGAAGGGAGGATTAGGTTTAAATATTCTCGATCCAGCAGAGACTGCAGTTGATGTTACTACTAATGCGACTGGAGAACCGTACAGTGCTGGTAATATTAGAGATAATTTTGATAACTTTGAGATGATACAGCATGATATTCCAGATCATGTTGACCCAGAACAAATAAAACAAGTATTTGACTCACTTTAAATCTCTTATAAAATTATAAAACTCTTGTCTTGTGAGATCAGTTTTATCTAAAAACGCCCCAGACATTCTAGCTGTTTTCATTGTACTATCATGCTTAACACCTCTTACACAAGCACACATATGATTAGCTTCTACTAATACTGCTACACCGTTATTTTCGTCACATACTTTATCTATATGCGTATGAATTTGCATAGTTAAATTCTCCTGTACCTGTGGACGTCTCGCAAACCACTCAACAATTCTATTCAATTTACTTAATCCAATTACCTTACCATCTCTTCCCGGTATATATGCTACATGCGCAACGCCTATAAACGGTAAATGATGATGAGAGCAAAACGAATGTACTGTAATATTACCTTGAAATACGATCCCGTCATACTTATCAATATTATCAAATGCAGTAATTTTAGGAGGCTCCGTATAGCATCCTTCCGCTAAGTCATTTACAAATGCTTTTGCTACTCTTAAAGGAGTATTTGAGCTATTAGGATCATTTCTCCAGTCAAACCCTAGAGCATCCATATATCCTTCGTACGCCAAGGCGGCAGCGCTAATAATATTTTCTTTTTCCTCTACTGTCCGCGGACGGTTTTGATTGGCGTATTGAAGTAAATCCTCATTCATATGAATCATTATAACATACTCGATTTATAAGTCAACTTGATAAATAATTATATGAAATCTATTTTGTTATGTGGTGGTAAGGCTTGTTGTCCGCGGTTATCCCTACATAAAGACAAGAAGACAGTACAAATTACAGATGATTCTGGTAATGTTGTCACGATGGACATATCTCAAGCTAAATTAATTGATGAAGCTTTAAATAATCTCTTAAAGGAGGGTAAATAATAATTTTTATTGATATATTAGCGTGTGTTGGTTTAATGTTTATTCTTAAATATGGTACTATTCTTAATTTTCCTAGAAAACTAGTTACAAAATTAAAGGTTATACGAGAATTATTTAAATGTAGTTTATGTTTAGGTTTCTGGGTGGGTGTTATTGTGTATTTTATTAGTAAAAATGAATATATATTATTTCCATTTGTTAGTGCCGGTGTGTGTTGGGTAGTGGATAATTTTAATAACGTTCTCCAATCGATTGAAATAAAACTTGATAAAGAGAATTCATAATATATAATAGTAAAAATGGCTGGTAAAGGAAGTAAAAGACGTCCGCCGTCGGACGAGGGTACGTATTATCTTAATTTCGACGAGATTAATTGGGATAATAGGAAAGAGGAAGATCCAGATGCGAAAGCCCGGGATCATATGGACATATATAAGAATCCTTTTAGTAATGAACGAGATAAAGACACCAACTGAGCTAGGATCCGAAACCATTTATCTATCAGACGATAAGATATTTTATACGGTTGAAGGAGAAGGTGAATTTATAGGTTATCCATCTGTATTTATGCGACTGTCAATGTGTAATTTAACGTGTAAGGGTTTTGCTTCGGAGAATTCACCGCATGGTTGTGATAGCTTTATCTCTTGGAGTGTGAAAAATAAACTTACTTTAAAGGAAATATTCGATTTCTTGGCGAGTAGTGGATATAAAGATCATTTATATAATGGCGCTATATTAAAAATTACTGGAGGAGAGCCATTAGTACAACAAAAGGCATTATTAAAATTTTTAGATTATATGGAGGTTGAGTGGGGATGGGTTCCTCGTATAGATTTTGAAACTAATGCAACTATTATGCCTGATAAAGAATGGACTAGAGTTGGCGCTACGTTTACTACTTCTCCTAAAATGAGTAATAATGGAGATCCAGAAGATAGGCGCTATAAGCGTAGTGTTTTAGATTGGCACTCTATAAACGGTTCTGGTTTTAAGTTTGTTATTGATAAAGAGTCAGATATAGATGAGGTTTTTGGTAAGTACATCACACCGTTTGATATTCCTACAGGTAGGGTGTGGTTAATGCCATGCTGCGGTAGTAGGGAAGAGCATATAGAAAAAGCTCCTATGGTTGCTGAACTGGCTAAGAAGTATAGATTTAATTTTAGTCCACGATTACATTTATTAGTATGGGATATGGCTTTAAAAGTATAGTTAAATAAATATTAAATAGTATGAGGATTGCAATTAGTGGAACAGCGTGTCAAGGTAAGACAACCTTAATTAAAGATTTCTTAGAGCAATGGCCTAGTTATAAGACACCTAAAAAAACTTATAGAGACATCATCAAGGAAAATAATCTTGATCATTCTTCTAAAACTAACAAAAAAACACAGAAAAAGATTTTAGATTTTATGATTAAAGAGCAAAAGAAATACCGTGGCTCTGATAATGTAATCTTCGATAGATGTCCATTAGATAATCTTGTATATAGTATGTGGGCGACAGAGCAATCTGACTCAGATATTGACGATAAATTTGTACAAGAATGTATACCTCTCGTTAGAGAGAGTTTTAATGAGTTAGACATTATATTCTTTACACCTATATCAAAGGTAGCTCCAGTCGAGCTCACAGAAGATGACTTACGTGATACTGATTCTACAATCATAGAAGAAGTTGATAATATATTTAAAGCTATGCATCGAGAGTATATGACTAACGATGCTAGTGTGTTTTTTGTAAAAGATAACAAACCCGGTATTATAGAAGTATTCGGTGATAGAAGGCAGCGTATAGAGATACTTAAGCTTTATATAGATGCTGAAGGAGATATACATCCAGGAGGAAATCTTATCGATGAAGATATGCTGTCTGATATGAAGGCATTGAGTGCGGTTTGGAAAGATGTAGATCCTACTGAACATTCGCATATGCGAAAAGCTATGGAAGAGCAGATTAAGAAAGATAAGAGTTATCGGATGAATAAATAATTATATGACGAGGTATGATAAATTATGTGAACGACATATTACTAGGCAGGTTCGTTCTTTTTATCCACGTAAATTTGAGCTATCAAAAGAGTTTCTCGAGGCGTTTAAATTAGAATACTCTAGATTAGTAGAAAGTGGTCAAAATCGAAAGACATTATTAGAGAGAATTCGTAAGGCCTTAACTTTTCACCTTTAATGTTCGTAGTACTTTAACAATATATTTTAATATCTCCGATCTTACGATATCTAATTCATTAAATTTAAATGTGTATATTCCGTGGTCGTAAGACGCCTTGTTGTCAAATATATCTACAATCGGTTTAAATCCAGTTTTAGTTCCTATATCACTTTGCTGAGTATCCCCAGTAACTATATATTTCGTATTTTCACCAAACCTTGTTAAAATTGTAGTTAACTCTCCTTGTGTTAGATTTTGTGCTTCATCTACAATAACACATGCATTATTAAATGTTAATCCTCGAACATAATTAACAGGAACACACTTAACATACTCTTCAGCTATTAAACTAGTAGACATGGACTTATCTAAAAACTCATTTAATTTTTCAAACAACGGAAAGCACCATGGTAGGAATTTTTCATCAACTTCTCCCGGGAGAGATCCCATACTCTTCGAAGCAGATTCTACTATACTTCTTATATAAGTAATCTCCTGTACTTTATGTGTACGTAATAATTGTAGTGCTACATAAACTGAGAGATATGTTTTTGCGGAACCTGCTGGTCCGTCGACAATTACCATTTTACATTGATCCTTAAAACAAGCCTCAAGAAACTCTTGATGAACAGGGGTAATATCGTATTTTTGTTTTATATCAAAATCTAAGAATATATTTTTTTGTATACTTTCTTCAATTTCGTTGTTCTTTATAACTGTTTTTCTACTAACTCGTCTACCGCTTAATGCAGTTTTCTTAGTT
>Ga0080013_1003167_pt1 | contig 17860 bp, 27 predicted proteins | sample ETNvirenome_6_85_FD_69236 | JGI IMG/M metagenome (GOLD analysis project Ga0080013, IMG submission 69236) | Marine viral communities from the Pacific Ocean - ETNP_6_85 (SPADES assembly) (version 2) | ecosystem: Environmental > Aquatic > Marine > Oceanic | place: Pacific Ocean | collected 2013-06-19 | reverse complement strand
GCGGACAAGTGGGGACGAGAGACCTCCGCGTACAGAGAGGCGAGACAGAAAGACTAGGTCTTTCATTCACAGACCGTTGGGCTTGGGGCCGTGGATGCCCCAAGCCTAATTGCCTGTGCATGACAGGCGTGTGGGATGAACCCACATGAAACAACAGGAGAGCCTATGTCAACCAACAGTACCGGACCCCCCCGGTGGGGGGGGACCCTGTTCCTGGGTCCCCGGAGAATCAGGAGCACGAAGGTAAGTCGGTGCCCATGTAGCACCTGGCTCAAACCTGGGATGCTTCTTGACTGGGACCCGGAGAGGAGACGGGTGGTCGGGTGCCAGGCTTGTGACTTCACAGGTCAGCACCCAAACCCGCCAGACCGAATGAGCTACCACCCTGAATACATATTCGACTTTTAAACTAAACAACAGTGGAGAGATACCATGAGTGAATTACAAGATGTGTTGGCCGAGATAGGTGACGCCCTGGACACGGCCGCACAGTTGGCAGGACCAGCGAGTGAGGCCCTGGACTTAATGGAGCGCCTAGGGGAAGTTGTCGGTGACGACTTCGACATCCTCTTCCACGAGGGCTCCCCTGCCCATGACCTCCTCGTGCAGTTTGTGCAGGTGATGCGGCTCCGCTCAACCCACGTTGGGCTCGGAGTCGAGAAGGCAGAGCAAGAGTTCATCGCCGCCCTCAAGGGAGGTGAGTGATGCAATGGCACGATTGTGCAATCAGGGCCATGGTTGATGTCGTTAGCCCCGACGAGTGGACCACCACTCCATGCGGGGACCTGCGGACCTACGAAGAGGAAGGGATCCCCGGCTGGTACCTCTCCTTCGACGGGGACCGACTACAGATTACGTCCGGCGACCTGGAAGCAGAGGCTGACGTACAAGTCAGCCTGTACGAGACGGCGCAGCGGTTGATGCGGGCAGCCGCCGCTTATCACGGAAAGGGGGTGAGCGATGAGTAGTCCCACCTACTATCGACTCTACGTGAAGTTCCCCGGCGATAAGAGGTTCGCCCCCGTGGACTGGAACAGAGGGACACAGGTGGTGAACCTAATCTACGCTTCCCTCTTCAGCGGTGAAGAGAAGGAGCGCCTGACCACAGGTGACCTTGCGCACCCCGACAACTCCCAACTCACATGGGAGTTCAGGAAGGTGAGCGATGAGTAGCTACAGACTCACCCGCTACTCGGGCAATGAGAAGACAGGGCCCATCCCCGTGAGCACTGTCTCTCGCAAGACGTGCCCTCCGAGCTGCCCCCACTACGATACGTCGTGCTACGGGCTGTTCGGTAGGGTGCGATTCTGGTGGGACAAACTCACAGATGAGGGAGGATTGACCTTCGAGGAGTTCCTGGAGAAACTCTTGAAGATCCCCTTCGCTTCTGTGTACCGACACGCACAGGCAGGGGACCTACCTGGGGAGGGAGACAACCTCGACGAGAAGGAGTTCTCCCTCCTTGTCCATGCCGCTCGGTACTTGCGGGGCATCGCCTTCACCCACAAGCCCCTGGCTCCCAGGAAGAACGTGGCAGAGGAGGTATGGCAGAAGAACCTGGGTATCTACCAGCGGTGGTGGGCACGTAGGAAAAGAGGGAAGCTGGGCCTCACTGTCAACGTGTCGTGCGACACGTTCGCAGAGGTGGACCACGCCATGAACCAGGGATTCCCCACTGTCTGTAGTGTCCCTACAGGGAGCCCCAAGATAATGCGCACCCCGCAAGGCAGACGTGGGGTCCAGTGCCTTGCGGTGTGGAGTGAGCACATCCAGTGCGCCAACTGTGGTGGGCACGCCAAGGGCCCCTTGTGTTGGCGTGTGGACAGGGACTACTTCGTTACCTTCCCGGCTCACGGCGCAGGGAAGAGGTACATCAACGAAGCGTGGTAGAGTAGAGGGGAGGGTCGGAGAGGGCCCTCCCCCATCTCCTCTTTGTAGAGGGGCAACACTACCCAGATGTACCTGTGGTTGATGCTATCTGGTGGACGCTTTTCTGTTGTCGTCCGAGTGTTGCTCCTCTTCAGCGAGGAGCTGAAAAGGAGAGAAGAAATGAGTGGTGAAAGTTGGGACCCGAACAGGGTCTATGAGTGTAGTGGTGAGCCAAAGGAGAGCTGGAAGATCCACAAAGCCCCAGCCCAGGAGGTTGTACCCGACCCCAAGCTCCTTGAGGAGCAGGTCAACGCACTGCTGGGAGAGCCCCGTGAACCCTAAACGGTACGGACAGGTGGTGCGGTGGACACCCGTCGAGGGAATTGAGGCGGGGAAACCCCCGGGCTGGGACGACAAGTATCAGGGGCCACCCCTGAACTGTCGGTCCTTGGTGCGTCATGCACCTCCGATGGTGACCTCGGACCCTCCCCCGTGGGAGAGAGAGTACATCCGTAAATGGGTACAACCCTTCGTACTAGACGGGTTCCTTACGGACTACCAGTATGAGGCGTGGCGTCAGGCATACGGGCTGTATGGGTACCACCTGCACCACGCTTGTGGTGCGGGCAAGACCCTGACTGCTCTCCTCTGGACCCTATCGGAGAGGAGGCCGCACGCTATCATCGTGACACGGGCACCGACCAAGGCCCAGTGGAAGAGAGAGGTAGAGCGGTACCTGAAGCCAGGGCTGAAGGTCGAGGTGTTGTACGGGCAGACCCCCTATGACATCGACGACGACGCGAACTACATCATCCTCTCGTGGGAGATACTGTCGTATTGGGTAGACACCCTACGTCGTCGCCGTCGCTATCACTTCGTGGGAGATGAGATACACCGGGCCAAAGCCTGGAAGCGGTCGAAGCGTATCATCCTGGGTGACGGCACCAAGAAGTACGAGAAGGCAGACAACACAAGTACGGCTGCTGCGAGCCTAGCCAAGGGAGCAGTGAAGTGTATCGCCCTGACAGCTACGCCCATCCGGGACAGGGTCATGGACCTGTGGAGTCAAGCGGACATCGTAGAGTCAGGGTGCTGGGGCTCGTCCTGGGACTTTGCCCACCGCTATGCAGATGCCAAGCCCAACCCCTATGGTGGGCTGGACTCGAACGGGAGGAGTAACCTCCGAGAGTTACAGCTACGCCTAGATGTGGTGAGACATGTGGTGCGGTTCGCAGAGATGGCTCGGTCCCTCCCACCTAAGCGTCGAGTGCTCGTATACCTAGACAAGGAAGAGCAATCACGTCCCACGGCATTCGCCCGAGACCTGAAAGGGGCCGCCAAAGGAGGGGCTCAGTCCCTCTTCGAGATGCGTCTCATGGAGGCTGCATCACGGAAGCGCAAGTGGGTGGTGACCGAGACGGTCAACGCCCTTGCGAGTGGACAGAAGGTGGTCATCTTCACGGGTAGAATCCGTGACTGTGAGGCTATCCACGAGGCACTGACAAAGCAGGTGCTCAAGGCCAAGCTCGAAACCCCGTGCTGGATAGGCCACGGCAAGGTGGATGCGAAAGAGAGAGGAGAGATGGTCCACACCTATGCTGACTACACGGGGCCCTGTGCACTCGTAGGTACGACGGACGCCTTTGGTGAGGCTATCGATGGGCTCCAGCATACAGACATAGCCATCTTCAGCCTACTCCCCTGGACCCCAGGGCAGGTGACACAGGCAGAGGGACGGTTCTCTCGGCACGGACAGACACGTCCCGTACAGATTCTGTACGTCATTGCCGAGGGAACAGTGGATGAACACGTCAGCGATGTCCTTCTCGACAAGCTCGAAGCTGTTGGGGAGGCCGTAGGTGACGACGACGCAGACGCCATTGCGCGTACACTAGGAGGTGAAGGTAACGATGATGCCGTGATTAACAACATACTAAGTAGGTTTACAAAGAAAGATGCTGAGTGAATATCCATGGGTACAGATGCCCATCAGAGAGCTGACACCGCACGAGTGTGAGTGCGTACAGCTTGTAGCAGAAGCGAACGAGCTGGAGACTGCCTGGTCAAAGAATGGTGTTGCCGTGCGCGGTGAACCAGACATGGTCATGGCATTCAATATGGCCTTGGCAGATGTACGTCTGCTCAAGAAAGAAGACGAAACCCTAGAGAACTAAGGAGAGAACATGACCCCCATTGAACCCATACTCATTGACCCAGGCCAGTCCGAGAGAGGCTGGCACCGACTTCAGGCAGCACTCAGGTGTCCCCGCTACTACGCACTGACGTATGGTAGCGACACAGAGCGGGCCCCGTCGGCGGCACCTGCCCTCGTGAAGGGCTCGCTCGTGCACATCGGGCTCGCACACTTCTATCAGGAGTTGCGGGGCAAACAAGATCCGACCCAGACGGGACACTACTACAACCCACACGACGCCATTGCGTTCTGTGCCTTACAGAACCAGGCCAAGTTCGACACGCTGGAAGAGGGAGCGAACTGGAGCAAGTTCACCCCGCTCGCACAAGATGTACTCCGTAGGTACGAGGAGTTCTACGGAGAGGACAAGCACTGGACCATTCTGGGCATTGAGCATGAACTGCGCGCCAATGTAGAGAACCCCGAGACGGGTGAGAAGCACCTGTATACCCAACGGGCAGACCTGATCATTCGCGATAGGGCAGGACAGGTTTGGATTGTAGACCACAAGACAACAGGGCGTTTGACCTCGGCTTCTGCTGGACGATACACCTTGTCGGGACAGTTCCTGGGATACCAAATGTTCGGTCACGGATTGTTCGGCGAAAAGTTTGGGGGCGTTATCCTGAACATGATACAATTGCCCCGCGTCAAAGAGGTCTGGACCGACGACGACACCATAGAACTCAAGTACAATCCTAAACAATTTAAGTTTGAACGACAAATAGTAGAACCCGCACCCGCAGCACTGGCAAGATTCAAAGACACTCTCCTTCGCGCAGAAGCAATCATCGAGCAGTACGCAGACACCCCTCCGATGGAGGTGCCTGGTACCTACACCGAGATGACTTGCACTCATGTCTACGGAAGTTGTTCTAAGCACAGTCAGTGTCAACACGGCATCGAGGAGTAGAGATGAGAAGTATCTTTGGAATTACCTATGGTCCCGCGAAGGTGGGCAAGACACTGGCAATGTGTCGAGCCTTCCCAGATGGGTTCTTCATCTCCCCCACTGGGGGACTGACGACGGCAGCATGGCTTGGGTGGGAGGTCAAGACGACTCCCCCCAAGTTTGAGTTGACCATCGACAACATCAAGGAGATCATCCTCAAGGCTGGGAAGAAGTACCCCGCGATCATTGTGGACGACTTCTCCCTCATTGTTGATGCGGAAGTGAGTCGGCTCAAGAAGCTGTACGCCAGCAATCCCAACAAGTATGCAGCTTGGGATAGGCTCAACGAGATGGTGTACGAGCTGCGCGACGTAGCTCGTGAGGCCCCGTGCCATGTGTTCTTCACAATGCACGAGGCTTCGCCCCGTGAAGTACGGAAGGGCACCAACGTCAGGTACATCAAGGGATGCCCGCTCATCCCTGGGTGGCAGTTGCCCGAGAAGTTGCCCGCGATGGCGGACTTCGTTGCTCGGGTAGTCCACGACGACGAGGCCATTGGTTGGCCCAACGTCTACCAGACAGGCCCCGACGCTGAGTACGTGACGGGAGACCGCTTGAGCATCACGCCCCCCCGGTTCCCCCTGAACCTGCGGGAGTTGCTCTTGGCGGCGGGCTATCCCCTCCCTCGTCCTGCCCAGTTGGCCTGGATGGAAGACGTAGTGGAGAAGACAGCCTGTGCCCTGCTCCCCGTTGTTAGGGCCGAGGGTGACGTGAAGCCTGTGTTGATGGCAGTCGTCAAGAAGTTGCAGGGGAAGCAGGACCCCAAGCATATTCGTTGGGCCATGGCCGATGCCATGGACCGGGCAGCCTTGCGGCTAAAGCAAGACGATCTCCTCACGGACTTTGTTGCCGTGATGAGCGGAGAGCTGGAACTATGACCCGGTTCGGTGCTTGGCTGCGCTACAAAGCCCTGGGCAGAATCCTAGTAGAGGGGTGCCACACGAGCTGCACTCGGTGTGCAGTGCCCCACCATGAACCTAAGAAGTGCAAGGAGAGGCACAAGAGAGAGCAGAGAGAACTAACCCGAACCCATAACATTGATGGGAACACAACAATCGAAGAGGTAAGAAATGAGTTGGAGTTATGAGATCGATACGAGTACCGCAAAGGTCATGTCCGAGAGCCCCAAGAAGAAGGGGATCTATAAGGTCAAGATCGGCGTGACGGAACACTACGTGACGGACGCGGGTAACGACCGTATCCGCTGGAATGCGACCGTCGAGGAAGGAGAGTTCAAGGGGTATACCATCAGCGAAGGTATCAACATCCCCAAGGACAGCTCGGACTTCGCCAACACGGTGTGGGTCACCTTCCTCGCCTCGTTGGGTCACGACCCTGCGAAGCTCAAGAAGGGGAAGCTCAAGCTCAGCCCCAAGATGCTTGAAGGGCGCACGGGCTACTGTGACTACACCCCGAGCATTGGGCGCGGCAGCTACCCTGATAAGAAGTGGGTCCTCAAGAACATGTACGACATGGCCCAGGCTCGGCAGAAGCTCATTGCAGCGCAGGCCCCGAGTGCTGAAGAGGAAGCTCCCGAGGCTCCGGTGAACGGAACCGACGTGGATAGCCTCGACTTCTTGAACGTCTAGTCCCGTGGGGGGCCTTCGGGTCCCCCACATTTGAGGTACTTATGAGCCCCCCGAACTGCGAGGCGTGCCCGCTCCGAGCCCACTGGGTCCGTGCGGGTAGTTGGACACCTGTATCCACCCTCAACAACAAAGAGAAATCAGGTATCATCCTCGTCGGGGATGCTCCCCGTAAAGACGACATGCTGTATGCCACCCCGTTTGTTGGGACGGATGGTATCTGGCTGACCGAGTACCTACAGAAGCTCGGCTACAAGCGCACAGACGTGAGCTGGACCTACGCGGTTAACTGCCGCTTCCCCAACGATAAGCCCAAGCCCTTCCTCGCCACCCTGGAGAAGCGCAACAGGGCCCGTGCGCGTAAGGGAGAGATGCCCCACCCTACGCCACAGACTTGCTGTCGGCCCCGCCTACGGGGCGACCTAGAGGGCCACACAGCAGTGCTCACCATGGGTGACATTGCAACCAAAGAAGTGCTCCCAGGCAACCCGAGCCTCATGCGAGTACGCGGAGGACCTACCTACTGTGCAGACCAGAAGGTTCTGCCCACGGTCTCGTACCGATTCACACAGTTAGTGCCCAGCTATCGCAAGGTGATGTCCTCCGACATCAAGAAGGGACTCCGCTTCTTCAGCAATAAGCTTCGCTGGAAGGACCCCGAGGTCATCTACCATCCCGCCCCCGAGGAGCTGGAGAAGATCATTCAGCAGTGGGCAGCCCGTAAGGCGACAGTAGCCTACGATGTTGAGACCACCCACGACGACTCCCTTGTGGCAGGGCTGCGGTGCATCGGACTGGGTACAGCAAAGAAGGTAGTCATCGTAGGCTTCGAGGGCATCGACCCTGACAAGAAGTTCTACCCAGCGAAGACCATGGAGCGCATCAAGGACATCTTCCGTGCCTTCTTCTTGAACAAGAACATCTGCAAGGTGGGGCACAACGCGGGAGTCTTCGACCGCATCGTAGTGGAGCAGCACCTGGGGATAACTCCAACCCCGCTTGTGGATACAATCCTACTACACCACTTGGCCCAGGTCGAATACCCTCATGGGTTGGGGTTTATCGGCTCTGTCCTTACGGATGCACCTGCGTGGAAAGCTGACCACACCGGGGTCACCGCACGGACGGATGAGGAACTCCACGAGTATTGCGCAACGGATGTCTCCATCACGCATCGGATTGCCAAGCCCCTCTTGAAGGCTGCCCGGCGTCGGAGTCAGGCTCACCTCTACCCCTTGGCCGAGAAGCTTCAACGCCTCGCAGTGGGGATGCACCGGATGGGTATGCGGGTAGATGAGAGGAGGCGCTCCTACCACGAGCAGCGGCACATCGTGCTTGCCCAGAAGCATCTCGATGTCATCCGTACCTTCGGAGACCTCAACCCCAACTCGCACAGCCAGGTCAGGGAGCTATTGTTTGAGCAGTGGGCCCTCCCTCCCCAAGCACTCACAAGTACCGGGGAGCCCAGTACCGATGCCCCATCATTGCGAGCACTCCTCAACAATACTCTGGTGGACGAGGACCACCGGGTATTCCTCGAAGCCTTGCGTCGGTATCGGAAGTCAAGGAAGCTACTGGATACCTACCTGACCAAGCTGCGGCCAGGAGGCATCGTGCGAGATGGATACGTCCACGCTGACTACAATACAACAGGAACGGTGAGTGGGCGGTACTCTAGCTCAAAGCCTAACTTCCAGAACATCCCCTATGATATCCGAGACATCTTCATCCCCCCACCAGGGTGTGTGTTCGTCGGCGCAGACTACGATCAGTTGGAGCTACGGCTGTGTGCCGCCATCGCAGGACTCAAGCTTTACCTCAAGTCCTTCAACGAAGGGCTCATCGATCCCCATAGCCTCACCGCCGAGATGATGTTCGGGAAGGACATCTGGAATGTGCAGGGGGCACCCGAGGATAGGACGAAGAAGGGGAAAGGAGAGTTCAAGCAAATACGGGATACTGCCAAGACGATCTGCTTCCTCTCCCTCTACGGCGGGAGGGCCCCCAAGGTCCACGAGAACTTAGTCGGGACCGAGGACGCCGAGGGTAACCTGCCCTACTCTGGGTATACCTCGCGGGAAGTGAGAAGCCTACACCGTACCTGGCACAATAAGGTGCCCGAGCTGAAGCGGTGGTGGGACAGCTGCAAGAAGCAGTACCGCCAGACCAAGTACATCGAAGAGCCTGTGCTGCGTCGGCGCAGGTACTTCCACGAAGAAGACTACAACGCCCTCATCAACTACGGGGTTCAAGCCGGGGGCTTCTCTATTGTAGCCATGGGCATGGTGGACCTAGTAGAGAACTGGGTTCCCTTCGACTTCAAAGCACGAACAGGGCTCGTCAACCAACTACATGATGCTGTCCTCCTCTCCGTCCCAGAGAGTGAGGCAGACCGAATCAAGAAGATCACCGAGACAACCCTTACCCGCAACATCGAGGGGCTAGATGTTGTGTTCACCACAGAGGCCCACATTGGAAACAACTGGAGAGAGGTATAGAATGGAGAGCATAGAACTAGAAGAAGCAACCCGCCACGCCCTACTTGGCTACATCGCAATACTAAAAAGCAAGCTGAGGACGGTGGAGTTCACAGCCCTGGGGCTCCTTGACGAAAAGGCGTTGACCGCGAAGCTGCAAGACACCATCACCCGACAAAACCAGACCATTTGTGAGCTTAGTCGAGAGGTCTTGGCTCTGAAGAAGAAGCTCCAATGAAGCCCCGTCCTGTTCGAGAGGTGAAGAGGATGATGCGGGCGGCAGGCTTTGCAAAGAAGCGGCAGAGCGGAAGTCATGCCACCTGGCAACACAAGGTGACAGGCCACAAGATCACCCTCATTGAGAAGGGTGATGGGCGGGACATGTCCCCGGCAATGGTAGCAGCAGCGATCAAAACATTGGATGACGTGGAGAGAGAGATGCAACAGAGAGAGAACGGCACAGGCAAAAGCTGGGTAGATGTCAATGAGGCTGCGAAGCTGCTTGGCGTCTCCCATACCACCGTCCGCACCCTTCGAGACCGAGGTAGTCTCGTTGGAAGGAAGCGACGTGTGCCCGGTCAAAAGAGGGAGAAGTGGTTCATCGAGACGAACAGCATCCAAGACTACAAGGGTCGAGGGCCAGTGCAGCCTGCCAAGATTCTAATGGAGCGCAAGTTGCGCGAGGTCGAGAAAGAGCGGGATGAGTTGAAGCATGACTTGTTCGTCGCCCTTGCAGCCAGGGACCAAGCCTGGACCGAGGCGGAACTCCTGAAGAAGGAGAGAGATGAGGCCATCGCCAAGCTGGAGGCCCCCGTGGCCAACCCCGGTCTGCTCAAACTTCAGAAGCGCCTCAACTCTCCCGAGGTTCGGTTCCTCCTGGGGCAAGGTCCCACGCTCGAAGAGGTCTTCGAGTCCGTAGTGACGCGGGGCCTGGAGTCAATCAACGAGCAGTTGACTGGGCAGGAGGCGAAGGATGATTGAGATCGTGATCGGGTTGCTCTGCTCTGGCGCGATTTTGGCCGGGGTCGCAGGGTACGTGTGCCATCGTCGAGAGTTGGACCGCCCGGTACCGCCGCCGCCGCCCCCTAGAGTCGAGGTCTGGCGAGATGAACAACTCATCTACGCTGGCCCGGAGCGGCGGGCGGCTGAGCGGGTGGGGGTCGCCGGTGACACAGCCTATCGTTGGCCGGATCTAGTCGAGGTCGACACAGAGCCGCAGGTCGTCGACCCAGTGGTCGCGGCTCGCGGCGAGATGACAGACGGCGAGGTGGCCTCGGCGGTGCGGCTGGTTTTCCCGGTGTACGGTGAGATCGCTCGACTTCAGGCCACCCGAAGCAACGACGGCCGCGAGTGGGTGAGTGTCGTCACAAAGGAGGTGCCCAATGGGGAGTGATAAGATAGCCCGCGCCTTTGTGGCGTGTTCACGGTGGAAGTGGTTGCCTGGGATGCTTGGTGGCGACACTGGCCTGCGCTTTGATGGTGACCATCCTGCCGATTGGGAGGCGCAGTACCCCGACATCAACGACCCGGCCACCATTGGGTGCATCTTTCAGGTGGTGACGGAGGCCCACGGGCGGAAGGCTCTGTCATTTCGGCCCCGACCCTGCGGTCTCTTTGGTGTCGTCGTCACTGTCGGCGACATTGGGCACGGAGACGAAGAGCAGCGCTTCTCTGCTTTCGCAATCGGGGAAGCATTACTGCTCGCCTTGCAAGCCGCACCGGAGGCACCATGACTGAGGAACAGCTAGAGATCGCCCGCGCCTTTGTGGCGTGTGGTCCGTGGGTGTGGTTGCCGGGGATGTTGGATACGAACGGTGGCCGCATGGTGGACCCTGGCAAGTTGTTGACGGTGAGGAAAAGGGTTGGCGGGATCTTGGACGAGACGTGGCAACTGCACTGTAATCCCGCAGACTACATCTCCGGTGAGTCAGAGGCTCTCCCAGACATCACCGACCCCTGCACGCTGGGGTGCATCCTCCATGTGGTGCGGGATGCTCACGGCATCTCATGGCTGACCACTGTACCGCTGATAACGGCGGGCGGTGTTCATGGTTGGCGGATCCGGGGCTTGGATATTCCTCTATGCAAGTCCGAGGCAGAAGCTCTCCTCCGCGCACTCCAAGCCGCGCCGGGGTAGAGTCTATGCGGTCATGTCAACCACACCAACGCAATGATGCCCACTACGGCTCCGGCGATCAGCGCCCACCCCGACCAAGGGATAGGGGGGTCAACCCCGACCAAGATGTCGACGGGAAATTGGCAGTCTTCCGGGTTCTTCCGCGCCCGGTCCCGACTGCGGGCCAATTCGCCGTCAGTCAGTAGTAGGCACTCGGGCGAAGATGGGTCATCCTGGTAGACAGCGACACGCCAATACCCGAGTGAGGCCGTAGCCCCTCGGTCCTGGTTCTCTACCTTTTCGAGCTTGCCTAGCATTCAGTCCTCCGCGCAGATGCCTACCGCAGGTATCTCCACCCGCCCCTCCTGGGGACCATCGGCGAAGAGAGCGTTGATGGTCCCCTCCACATACTCAATGGCGGCAGAGACCTCACAAGAAGCTCCGTTGCTGGCGAGCAAGAAACCCACCTGATGCAACACCAAGCCAACGGCAGCTTCGAGGACTGGGAGTTCGACGGGCTCCGCAGGCCCGACACAAGCGGAGAGGTCGACCGAAATGGCAGGGTAAGAGTCGCCGCCACTAGCCAGGACCGTCGCCGCCACCTCCGCAACCTCTGCCGTAGCGCCCCAAGCAAGGCACGCATCCATCTTGTCCTCTTGGACAGCCTGCGCCTGCACGAGGCGGGCTACACTAGCCCCCGTCGTCAGGAGTCCAGCGGCCTGCTGCATCGTCGAGAGCGGAGCCATCGGCCCTTGGGGGGGCGTCTTGCATCCCAGGAGGAGGAGCAGGGGGAGCAGGGGGAGCAGGGGGGTCATGTGTCGAGTCATCTCGTTGTCGCCTTCGCTTGGGGAGGATAGCACCTATCGCGGCAACCATGGCTACGACAACTCGAATGATGGGGATGGCCCGAGGCTTCACTTGAGTGGACCGGAGTAGTCTTCCCAGCGCACATACCCACTACCAGCGACCTTGACCAGGGCGTCTCGTCGGGGAGAGGGCGAGGTCGAGACGTGGACATGCCCTGTCTCCTCGTAGATGATCGCTTGGTCGATGGGGATGTCGTCGAGATTAGCGAGGACCACACCCCACAAGACGAGCCGGTCTACCCCCAGGGGCTTCACGTCAGCCGCTTGACCCTTGAGGTGCTGCGACGTAGCAGAGCCCCCCACAGCAGCGTTGACCTCGGGGCTCCGATACCCGGAAGTCACCTGGAGTGGACGCCCCACCTCGGCCCGAAGATGCTCCAGCACCACGCGGCATAGCCGCACCATCTCGGTAAGCACATCCTGCGGAGGATTGTTGGCAATCCCTGTGCTGGTCGTTGTCATTTCAGCGAGGGTGAAGTGCGTGGACAACCTCATCGCTCGGAATCACTCCGCCGACGGTCGACCCCATCCCACTCCGCCTCAGCCTTATGATGAATGATCCGTAGCGTCGGAGTAAACCCCGATAGTCCGCGTGATACCTGATAAGCCACCCACGCCGCTACCAGCGGGATCCCGCCGGAGTCGAGCAAACCAACGACCATCGCCGATGTGGGATCGAGTAGCGGAGCTATCGCAGTCGGGACCGGTACAGGGTCTTGAGCCATCGCACGGATTGACCACGCAAAAAGCCCCGCGAGAACTGGCCATTTAAAACACGGGCGTATCATTTGGGACTCAGAGCAGAGGGTGAGAGTGTGGCCGGCGCTAGGCTTGCCGGGGATAGGCCGCCGCCGCCCGCCGCACCAATTACAGCATCAGCCGTGACCGATACCCCATCAGCTACGGTTAGCTGGACGGTGTAGGTGCCTGTGACATCGGGCGTGAAGGCTGCTGTAGCCGTCGAGATGCCAAGTCCGGTCTTGCTTTGCTGGTCATAGATGGTGGCGATTTCTGTCGGGGATAGGGCACGTCTCCAGATAGCGAACTCATCTATCGTCCCATCGAATGACTCTCCCGTCCCGTTCCCTCGACCTACGGTCAGATCATCAGTGGTCGTGCCGGGAACAGCGGTCCAAGCAGACGAGGCGACGTTCACTCCATCTGCGTAGAGAACCAGGGTGTTTGCGCTGCGGTCGACAACCATAGCGACGTGCATCCATGTGCCGGCTGTAACAGCGTGGCTACTCCCCACCGACGCCCAGGTCGCGCCGTCGCCGGTCCCGCCTGACAAGTTGCCCGATGGGTCAATTCCTAAGTGGCCCTGACTGTTGCCAGCAGAACTATGGTAGCAAATGCCCTCCCAGTGTCCAATAGGCGCATCAGCTTTGACCCAGCCCACCATAGTGAAGCTAACGCCTGCCCCGCGAGCGAAGTCCGCGTTATTTGAAACGGTGATAACATCGGTCACGCCATCGAAGCTGTATGCAAAAGACCCGACTTTGCCTGCGACTTGTGTGGCTCCAGTAACCGTGCCGTTGTGGCTGTTTCCACTGGTGTCGTTTGCGTTACCCTCAAAGTGCAGGAGCAGCTTATTGTCGACCATCAGCGAGGTTGCGCCGTTATCGGGCAGCGCGATTGGATAATTCGCTATCGCCGAGCCACCTGGCACACTGGTCCATTCCCATGCGTAGTAATCAGGGTACTCCGATCCCGACCCGTCGAAAGTCGCTAGGACTGTCGGTGCCCCAGAAATGTCAGGAACCACCGCGACGGGGGTACCTCGGGTCCACGCAAACTCAGCCAATACCTTTTCAACCTCAGCCTCTGGCGCCGAAATGTCGTTCCAGGCAAACTCAGCGAGAACTTTCTTGACCTCAGCCTCTGGCGCCGAAATGTCGTTCCAGGCAAATTCGGCTAAGACTTTCTCGACGGTGCTGGTAGGCATTAGCTGGTCGCCTTGATCACCACATTAGCGGCGTCAAAGCTGGCTTGCGTCCATGCTGTCGATCCGTCCGATGTCAGAATCGCAGTCGAGAAAAGTTTCCTTGCCTGACAGTCTGTCGCAGTGCCGTAGACCGGCGTAGCTACAGACGTTTCAGCCATTCCCGCCGTTACATCATCCAGCCCGGAATCGGTGTCCGCCTGGATATGCACCACGACGCCATCCGCCGTGCCACTGATAGCACCGCCGATGGAATCCATCGCCAAGCGGCACACGTCCCCGTCTGTGGTGGTGCTGATTGATTCAGCCCAGTCAATACTCGCACCCATCTCGACACACGGATACAGATCTGTACCCGTGGAAGGGGAGAATGAGCCATCAATGCTATCGGCTGACACATGCCCCGCGAAGACATACCCCTCGGCCTTCGCAGCTGCGGCATCCCCGGCCAGATCGCCGGTAAAAACCCGAATGTCGTCCACATATGAATAGTCCCCGCCGCCGCCCGCACCCTGACTACCAAAGCCCCCAAGGCTGTAAGACGTGCCCGCGAAAACGTGGGAGGTCGCGGTGGACACGAAGAGAGACCCGTCGATATAGACCTCAGCATCGTAATCGCTACCCGACTTTGTCGCCTTCAGGGCTAGGGTATGCCAGGTAGTGTCACTGGTCGCCAGGGCGGATGTGGCTATGGTGGTGGTCGTTGTGCCGTCGTTAAACTTCAGAGTCAGGGTTCTGTCGGCATTCCTGCAGATCACCCAGCCAAATCCCACATCTGTCGCAGTCATCCCCCAGTAGACCGAGCCCAAGTTTACTCCCGTCCAATAATAGGCGAGGGACGCCCAATAATCATTTCCAGCGTCGAACATTCCCCATATCCGCCACTGGGCATAGTAGGGGCAGCCCCAGGAGTATGATCCCGCGCCAGTGACCGCGCTACCGTGTTGGCTTCCTCCTGTGGCCCAAGAGATTGTCCCGCCCGCCGTCGCAACGTTGGAGGTGTTCGTGACCATGTCAGCAGCTGAGTCCATCTCAAAACCATAGCACCACGCCAACGGCATCAGAACACCCCCGGATAATCAGCATCAATCTGTTCTTTCGTCTGCTCTTCCCAGCCGTCGATCGTCTGCGGCAGTGCTACCGATAGAGCTGTGCGGGGTACACTATCGTCATAGCAGATCTGGTGTATGCCGGGAGGTAGGGGGTCAAGCCGAGACGCTACCCCGCCAACATCCACGCCTGGGGATCGCTCGTGTGTTGTCTCGCCAGTGGCGGGATCGGTGTAGTCGCCGTCCCATAAGGGGGTGTAGTAGTAGGTCATGATCCGCTCAGAGTGTAAGAGACATGCCCAGTACAGGCGGAATCTGCTTTGAGTTTGCAGCGCATGAAAGCCGCCCCACGCACCGGCGCCGGGATGAAGATAGCGAGCGTGGGATCTGTGCTCATCCCCGTGACATCCACTTGCAGCTCATAGCTTGATTGAGTGGCGGCGCCCGCCGTTACAGCCTCAGTCTTGAGTGCTACCCACTCGGTTGCAGTAGCCGATCCCGTGGGCGACACCTCGATCATAATGTCGAGTTGAGTGGCAGACGCTATACCATCAATCCAGACATAGAGCCCGGCGGTATCGTGGCCAAAAACATCAACCGCGGCGGATGTAGCCCCCGCGGAGTAGCTCGTGGCGACCGTGGCCGGGGCGGCATCTGTGCCGAGTAGATCGATCGCCGGTGTCTGTGGGCTTGGCATAGCTTAGATCCTTTGTTGCATTGTATATGTTACGCGGTGCAATGTCATGTTGTTACCCGATTCGTGCGGATCGGATCGTCTAATAGTATTAGGTTCAACGCCGTCTCTCCGGCTGACATCGTTACACTGTCAACCAATGCAATCGCTTGGTCGCAGTGCAACTCTGAGTCGGTGTATGCAATGACGGCGCCGGGCGGGAAGCTCTCAAGCAGCGCGCCGCCGGTGATTGTGACGCGGCGCTTTGGATGTGCCATCTTCGCCGATAGGTGCTGAAGTACCGCCACCGCGGTAGCGTCTTCCCAGATAGCCGCCGTCTCTATCGTCTTACTATGCAGTCCATAGACCGCCTGTGAAGTGGCGCAAGTGAGCGAAGAAAGCACACGCGGATCCGTGGGCGCTCCGGGGTATGCCCAGACGCCGTGGCGGGCGCCAAGTGTACGGAGCCGCGTATACGTAGAGAGCCGCTCGTATCGGTACTTTAGAGTGATCTCGTTGGCGATTGAGCCGCCCCCACTTCGAACACTTGACGCCCGCGCAACTTGTCTAGAGTCTGCAGACAAGAGCCCGATCGCGTCGGACTTATTCGCTAGCCAATTCTCTGCACGAAAATAAAGGCCGCTTGGTCCTCGCACTTCGCGGATCGGGAACACTGGCACAAGCGCCCGCCGGATGTATTCGAGCGGGGCGGTGGTGTCGTTGATCACCGTGTCGATCTTGAAGTTGTCAAGGTAGACCGCCTCCGACTCCATGGCGCCGCGGTCTATCTGTATCTGAGGCGCGAAGGTCTGCATGAGGTACAGGAGCACCGAGCCAAGACCACGAAGCACGGATCCGTCATTGTCTGCAACGCCGCCGCCGCTCCATCCAACCCAGTATTCTCCACCCTCCTTCGTGTTGACGCCAGACACGGCGCCGTCCAAGACTGCAGAGTATGCCTGACCGGCGGTGTCATAATACAGAGCAACCACACCAGACCCGCTACTTACGTTGTCCGAATCTGTGTAATCATAGATCATGACCGTCTCGCCTGCAGAGTACGCGTGAGTTGATCCGTAGGCAATCAGTACCCGCTCGTTTGACGAAAGCTCAACCAATAGCGCGGGGGTAGCCGGGCGCGCATCCACAGACGCCGCCGTGAAACCGGGCCGCCCGACCACAACCGGGAACACCGCGCCGTCGATCCGCGGATCCGAGTTGCCGAACGTCTCCGAGCCAACCACCGCCGCCGCGGGCGGGACCGATCCCTGCTCGATGGCGCGGGTTTCGATTGATACCGTCAAGCGTTGCAGCGCACCGGGGGCGGCATACTCCGCATCAACTGTGAGCCCCGCTATCACCTCTGTGGCGTCTTCTAGGACTTGCCCGACGTGGTAGCGCCTAAGCACCGCCGGGCGGCGTTCTAGCGCACCGCCACGCGCCACGATGAGCGGCCAACGGGCGGCGGCGTCATCAATGGTCACGCCGATCGAATCGAGCTGACCGCCCACTGTCACCGTTAGAGGCTGCAACCCTTCGCGATACCAATGCACCGCCCCCGCCGCGTCTGTGATCTGTACGCTCTGTGTGCCGTACCGCAGCACCTCCCCGCCCGTATCTATCTCCAGAATGAAGAACCCCGGCGGTGATGTGAGTAGCGTGGCGCGTGGAGTGGCCATAGTTAGCGCGTCTCCCGCACTGTGAGCGATTCGACTCTAACCAATTCGGTAGCGCCCTCATCGCCTGTGACGTGATTCATCTGGACGCTACCTTCCAGGTTGCCCCACAGATACAGCGTCCGATCCGTGATTGTGCCGTTCGTGGCGGGCACTTCACCGAGCCACAGACATTGCAGTTCACCGCCCGCGCACTCATCGAGCAACCCTGACAACTGATGGTACACATCGTTGAGAACCACCGTGGGCGCTACACTTCCAGACGGGGAGATCCAGTCTGTGGTCTGCGTTGCATCTCGGAAGCTCGACATATCCGCGCCGTCTTGCCAAGACACAGTAACCGCCCGCGCATTCGGTCCGCGCTGTGTGGCGTATCTCGTGCCATATGGCGTGGTCCGCGTGGCGGTGTTGGGTGCTACCTCGATCGAGTATCCCCGCCCGTACTGTTTACCCGTGGCG
>Ga0080013_1003166_pt1 | contig 17869 bp, 17 predicted proteins | sample ETNvirenome_6_85_FD_69236 | JGI IMG/M metagenome (GOLD analysis project Ga0080013, IMG submission 69236) | Marine viral communities from the Pacific Ocean - ETNP_6_85 (SPADES assembly) (version 2) | ecosystem: Environmental > Aquatic > Marine > Oceanic | place: Pacific Ocean | collected 2013-06-19 | reverse complement strand
TATGGAGAATGAGATTAACGAGAAGTCTAATCGACCGATTAAAGATGTTGGTAGGGGTGGCGGTGTGTCAAAAAAGAGCTTGCAAAAATTAGCCGGCAGCACCAACACGAATATGATAGATGGTATATTTTAACTAAGCGAGGAATGTAGTAAGCGATGAGTAAAGGGTTTTTTGGAGGCGGCGGAAATTCAGTAGTTGATGTTACCATGGATCATTCGACTCCAAAAATGACGCCAAAAATGACGTCGGAGCATGTGACTAGTAGTCCTATGGCTAAAACTGCAACTATTGCCGAATCTGAGCTTAAAAATAAATCTAAATTTACCACTGGCTTGGCGAATAAGTGTATGTATGTGGATGGATTGGCGGCTCACGAGATAAAATGGGGTACGGATATATCTCCGATATATGATATAAAAACTTACGTGCCTTCGAAAGATTCGGAGTTAAAAGCTACTGGCTACAGAGATATATTTCGTTATATGATAGGTAAGTCTTGGCTTGTTTACAGTAGTGCAGTTCTAATACCTCAAAAATACTCCGACTTTGACCTCATACAGAGTAACGCGTCGGTGTTTAAAAAATATAAAACTCCTGTTGATAACTGGCACTTTTTGATTGAACATGGCACGTCTCCTGGAAAGTTTTTAGAAGGAAACATGATTGCGAGAAGCAAGATGGTACAACATGTATATAGCCCACAAGGTGTATATACTGGGCACCCCACTGTTGAAGGCTCTCTCCAAACATCTCTTGTTCCAGGCCTGATGTATGAGGCGCTTTGGTCAACCGAGAGTTTTAAACAAAAAAATCCAGTATTTACAAATTGGACGTCTTTTGTTAATTTAAATAGTAAATTTAGCCTTGTGGCGTCAGGGCAGGGCGCATATCACTATGATCATCATTTTACAATGCAAAAGCCTTACGATCACAAATCCATCGAAGGGGCGTTTGTAAACAAGCCGCTGTACGTTAAGATTGTGCCTCATTATAATTTTACAGAACCCGGTTATGAGGGGGTTATATCACACCAAAACGTACCCACCTCTATATTGCCAAATATGTATGTGTTTTTGTCTGAGATGAAACTGAATTATTTGGATCCAAATTTAGAAAAAGGCATTGCCCCTTCTCAATATTTGCAAATTATGACTTTGGATAGTGCGTTACCGAATCTTTTTGCTGATGTGCTTTTGGACGAAAAATGCGTTGATAACTGTGTGAAAGTTGGCGAAAAACAATCAAAACCATATTATCAATTATGGACTAGCAAATACGACGAAATTAGTGTTAATACTATTTCTGCTATTTCTGCCAAGCTTTCAAATATTGGGGTGTGTATAAACGATATTGATCTTATAAAAGATTTCAACCAAAAACAAAATATGTTCCCGATGTCTATGGAGGTTGAATTTTCGACTGATCAGAATACGGAATTTGCTGAGATTTTAAGCGAAAAAAGTCTTAGTCGAGCGTTGATGTTGGAGGTTATGGAAAGAACGACGGTTGAATTGGAGGGGGGAGAAGATAGGTTTGTTGCCGAGCCGTTTGTACATATAAGCAGAACACAACCTTCCATGGTTGATGCAAATGGTAATTTAAATGCCAATTGGAACAAGCCCACTGTTTCTTTGAACGCTCACTATAACGAGGTTTTGGATCTAGATAAATGGATAAATGACTTGAGCACAGTTTCGTATGAAAAAAGTGTGCCAAATAACGCTATTTTTGTTGGAGTTGACCCGACAGACATGTCTTTGAGTGACATGCAGACGTTTGAAAAATGGCTTAAAGTTGTTAAGTTTAAAAAAGAGTATGAGGAGTTTGTAAAGGATAAGTTCAGAGAAGATTTTGCTGAAATGTTGAATGGGAATTCAGAATGCTATAGTGAGACACTTTTCTATAGGGTGGAGAAGAAGGTCGGCAACAAGATCGTGCAAAACTTTTACCTACCAAATTCCAGCGCTATCGAGATATTGAGATTTTTTGACACTCAAGTGAAATATGGTGTCTACTACACATACAGTATCTACGCGTATCAGTTAGTTGTGGGTACTCGATATGCATATGAAAATTTTGCTATTTCGAAACCAAGTCAACTCTATCAGGGTACAATTGCAAAAGAGGGGGGCGAACCTTACGAACCATGGGTAGCTACTTCTAGAGTTAATTATGAGCCGTGTGTTAAGCTAATCGAGGTACCATGGTACGAATTTACACAAGCAATGATCGATCACCCCCCAGCACCTCCAAATGTCGATGTTGTTCCCTATCGAGGTATTAGGGATGAGATATTGTTCAACATGTCTCCCAACAATGGGGAGTATTTGATGGATCCTGTTACTATAGGGGATAACGATCACAAACAACATACTTTGTTGAGGTCAGCTTTTCAGATTCCTAAAGGTAAACCCATATTGTACAAAGGGGATGACCCAGTTATTGCTTATGAGATATACAGAACTACGAAGAAACCAACCAATTGGAAAGATTTTTCTCAGAAATTGGTAAGAATAGTTGATACTATCGAAGAGGGTAGTTCGTTTAGAGATAAGATAAAGCCTAACGTTAAGTATTATTATGCCGTTAGGGCTATCGATAGACACTATCACTTTTCCAACCCCTCACACATATATGAGGTTGAATTGGTATCGGACGAAGTGCCCGGGAATGTTGGGGCGTTGTCACAAATTTCCGGATTAACTGCAGTAAAACCTAGGATAAGGATAGTTGATTTTGACGCGAAGATAGAGAAATCGCTGTTTAAACCTATGCGTAGATTTTTAAGAATTGTGCCCACTATGGAACAGGTGGAATTGGATATGTCTGTTAATCCAAAAAGTGCATACGATAAGGCCGCAATTAAACTTGGTTTAACACCGGTACCTTTATTCGGCGCCTCGAAAGGTAGGAAATTTAAGGTCCGTCTTACGTCTAAGAAAACGGGTAAGAAAATGGATTTGAACTTAAACTTTAAAATGAATTATGTAAAGTTTGATAAGACTGATTTTGAAACCCATACGAAGTCTTTATTCGATGTTTCGTACACTCAGGCTGAAGCTGCGTTAAACGAACTTGAATCTGACGTACAAGCGACGTTATTAGGTCAATCGGCAACCATCACAACAGATTATCAGAAAAAATCGACAGATGTTATGCAGAGTATGGGTAATTCGATATTTAGCAACGTGGTCACACAACATGGTTTAGGTGGTTTTACGGCGTTTGGTAAGAAAGCTGCAGAGTTAAACAAAGTTATTACCAAACAGGCTTCACAGGCTGTCATAAATAAGATGGTGAGTGGAAAAAATGGTGGGGGTGGTGGCACCTCTTCTTATTAAAATGTGATATTTAATAAAAATTATACTAATTATTTTGTATACTAGTTATTGGAAAAAAAGGAGTTCTTTTTATGGCTTTTCTTGATAATAGTGGAGATATTATACTGGATGCAGTATTAACCGACACAGGAAGATTTAGATTGGCAAAAGGCGATGGGACATTCAAAGTCGCTAAATTTGCTTTCGGTGACGATGAAATCGATTACCAACTTTTTAGAAACAACAACCATCCTTTGGGGGGACATCCCAGCGGATCCGCTTATTATGATCTAGAAATTTTGCAAACCCCTTCCTTGGAAGCCTTTACAAACAACACTTCTATGTTAAAATCCAAACTAGTGTCTATTAACAAGAATAATTTGCTGTTTATGCCAATGATGAAGCTTAACACACAGATTGGCGTTGGAAAAACAAATAGTGTGGCGGCGGAGGCAAATGGTATGTTTGTGGTGTCCGTTGACAATGCTACAACTAAAGCCGTAAAGGACGCAACCAACGTCGGTACATCAGAAAACGGCTTTATAGACGGGCAGAACACGGGGGCACAAGCCACCAGAATTCACATCGATCAGGGTTTGGACACAACTGAAATTCCTGCTATTTTTCCATTGGATTCTGAATTGGTCGAAAACCAATACATAGTGGAAGTGGACAATCGTTTGGGTAAAATCGTAAGTGCAGAACAAGGCACTCTGGCTAAAGTATCGTTTATCGATGATGATAATATTGCTAGCTATTACTTCTCTAGGGGCACGGATCCTCAATACGTTAATAACAATTTTGCCAAAGCTTACGGTGGAAACATTGATCTGAAAAATGATGGTACTGGGGAGGCGGATATGACTGTTAATACGATTTCTGGCCCAAAAGGTACTTATATCCGATTTTCTATTTTGGCGTCTGTCGAATTGCAAACATCGACAAATCTTTTTGAGAAAATTGGGGGGACAGCTTATACATACGGTAGTGGCGGCCCGGAAGTTAGGTTTATCGATACAACGATTCGGGTTACGGGCGCCACAACCGGCTATAGAATTGATGTGCCTGTGCGCTTTATTAAGAAACAATAAATAAGGATTGAGGAAGAACAAATATGGCTACAACATTTAAAACATTTATGAACAACGACACGGTTTCAACGAGAACTATGTTGCATGAGGCAATCCCAATTACGGGAACGTTGGTATCTGGTACATATGGCACATTTCAATCTGAAGAGAATATAAGAAACTTTTCTCATGGAATGTTTCAATCGGTTTACGATTACCCATACCTCAGTTCTTCCGCAAATCACATTTTTGATATTACAGTTGGTTATCACTCTTCTTCTGCATTACAAGATAGTGGAAATGAACAAAACAACAAAAAAATGAACATTTACAACCAGATGGCACAAGTGCTTGTCGGATACGATACCGGCAGCAATGTTCGAATGTTTGATGAGGATGGAAATTTCGCCGCCGGCGGAGATAAGATGCGTGATTGTGTTTTCTTCACATTCTCCAGACTTCTTATAAAGGATGAAATTAAAAAAGGTACTTTTAATTTAGAGTTGGGGGTCAGCGGTACCTACAACAACACCAATAAAGTTAATCTATTTGATGACACAAACGAGTTTAAGGAGCGAATTTCACTAAAAGACACTGGCGCAGAAAATGATTATAGAGTTAATTCTCCAGCTGGTGAATATGGTATTTTGTATGCTTCCAACAGTGCCGGCAACCCATTGGATTTGGGAGGCACGGCTGTTTCAGACACTGCACAACCAGTGGGCTTAATTTATTATCAGGCTGGTGTCGCAGTTGTGACTAGCTCTGCTTTGATGAGAGCTTCTGGTGAAAGGGGATATTTGTCCTGTTCTGTTGATGTGTTTAAAGAGGGAAGTGAAACTGGGTATACGTCTATAACTGGCAGTTTAACGGGAAGTGCGATTTCTGCTTCTGCCGACGCAATCCGACACAGAATTTACAACGTTTCTTTTAACAATACAACAGAGTTGAATTCGACAGTATATTTCTGTAGAGCAAATCATAATGAATTCAACTACAGTTCCAACCCAACGTATCTTTCTTCAAGTAAGATCTTCGTGAAAGAAAATACACTTGACAATCCAGTTTCGTATATTACGACAATTGGTCTTTACTCTGCCGACAACGAGTTGCTGGCTGCAGCTAAATTATCCGAGCCTCTTAAGAAAGATCCGAACACTGAATTGACCTTAAGAGTACGATTAGACTACTAGGATTATGAAGAATTATGCCGTTTTACAAATTTGGCAAGAAAGATCTTTTCCACAATCAGATAAAGACTTATTCTGATAATAAATTCTTTGTATATGGTGGTAAAACATATTACAACAATGAATCTACTATAAGTGGTAATTTTACCGGCTCTGTACCACATGTTCCGGAAGGTAACTTAAGTCTATATGAATTAAATGTTGATAGACCGGCAGATAGTTTGATTTATCCTTTTATCACAAAAGGGGGGGGTTATCACGCCTTCAAGACTGTTTCTACAAGTAATTTCAATCAATTTGCTTATGGAGATACAATTACCGGTTCTTATCCCATGTCTGCCTCAATAACTAGGGAAAGATTTTCAGAAGGTAACGCTGTTATTTCAAATGATGTGAAAAAACCACATATTGTTGCACTTAAGAGCAGTTTGGATTTTTATACAAAACTTAGCCCACATTATGAATATTCCTCTTCTCATGGGGATAAGGGTTATGATGAACTAACACTAGTGAGTGTACCGTCAATATATTATGGGTCTTGTATTAAAAAGGGGTCTGTTAGTTTAAGATTTTATGTTTCCGGAACTTTGGCTGGAGAATTAAAAGATGAAAAAGAAAACGGAGAGTTGGTTCAAGTTGGCCCGATTGGAAGTACGGGGTCGGGAAGTATAGGTGGAGTTGTACTGTACAATGAAGGATTCTTTGTTTTAACTGGAAGTTGGCTTTTGGACGCTGCACATGAAGAGAAGTATAGAGGTTCTGGCAATGCGGCCACCAATCCTGCTTGGAAGTTTTTTGGAGCAGGGATGCAAGTTTCTGGGCAAGATAGTGATGGTTGGGTTGCTGATAATTTTGTAAACGACAATATTTTGGAGAGTTCGAGTTATGGGGTGACTTTCCAGGGTGAAAATTACACTCAGGTTTTGACCATGTTCGCGCATGCTCCCCGAGCGATGCTGAATCACTCTAACAACCCTACTTACATACAATATGGACAAAAAGTTACTGCTTCGTCTGATTCAAAACAATACATTGAGAGCGATACGCTGGTCATTAAAAATATAGTGAGTGGCGCTTATTCCCCACAATCAGCTAGTTTTGAGAAACATACATATATATCAAAAATTGGAATATATGACGAAGATCGAAATTTAATAGCAATTGCAAAAATGGCTACACCTGTAAAAAAGACAGAAGAAAGAGATTTTACCTTCAAACTAAAACTGGATATATGATATACTAGTTACATGATATTGGGACTTGATGTGAGCACTAGTATTACTGGTGCAACAGTTGTAGATGAATCCGGTAATGTAGTCATGTGTAAGTCCTGGGATACAAGGAATAAGAACCGTTATGGTGATTTGTTGGCCAAGGCCGACTTTATTCGCCTAGAACTGCTGAAAGTTAGTCATTATCACAAAATTAAGAAGATATATATAGAACAGTCCCTTCAATCCTTTAGGAGTGGCTTTTCTTCTGCACAAACACTCTCGACACTCTCTAGATTTAATGGTATAGTATCATGGCTTTGTTATAAAACGTTTGATGTCAAACCAGAATATATCGCAGCCACTTCAGCTAGAAAAATGTGCGGAATTAAAATACCAAGAGGTCAAAAGGCAAAAGAGGTTGTTTTAAAATATTTACTTGACAATGAGGAGGGGTTTGGGGTACAATATACTAAACAAGGCAATCCTAAACCTGACAGTTATGATAGGGCCGACAGCATAGTGATTGCCAAAGCAGGTTATTGTTTGTGCAACAAGAAAAATTAAGCATTCTCATCAACATATTAGGAAAATATAAAAAATCTTCGAGCGAATTGTTGTTTTTTTGCCCGTATTGTAAACACCATAAACAAAAGTTTTCTCTCAATATTGACAAAAATGTATATAAATGTTGGGTATGTGATTCGAATGGTCGCGATATACGAAGGGTGGTCCGTCGTTTTGGTGCATTTCTGGAACTGCAACAATGGGACAAATATACCGGTAAAGTTGATATATCAAAGTTTGATGACATATTCACAGAAGAAAAGCCAGGGGAAAAGGTGGAACAGCGACTGTCTCTTCCGGAAGGTCTTGTGTCGTTGGCTAGTGAAATCTTACCTAAAACAGCAATGGCAGCAAAAAAATATCTTAACTCTAGAGGTGTAACTAAAGAGGATATTGTTCGTTGGAAAGTTGGATACTGTTTGGAGGGAGAATATGCAAATCGAATTATCGTACCGTCTTTTGGCGAGAGTGGGTATGCAAATTATTTTGTAGCAAGAAGTTACATTGATAGTGGTTATAGATACAAAAACCCACCAGCTTCTAGAGACATGGTTTTTAATCATTTGTACATTGATTGGGATGAGGACTTGGTGATTGTGGAAGGTGTTTTTGACGCTATAGTTGCCGGCCCAAATGCCGTACCGATATTGGGATCCAATCTTAGGGAAAATTCTGTTTTATTTCAAGAGATTGTAAAGCACGACACACCCATATACATAGCTCTTGATCCGGATATGGAAAAAAAGGCTTTGAAATTAATCAACAAGATGTTATCATATGGGGTGGAACTATACAAGGTGCAAATATCTCCCTACGATGACGTGGGGGAGATGACAAAAGAAGAGTTCCAAAGGAGAAAAGCAAAATCAGCACCCTTTGATTCTGAAAGCTACATGATGCATCAGATGTTGAGTTCTTTTTAGATATGGAAGCAAAATTTAAAAAAGGGGATCTAGTACAGATCTGGAACAACAAACCCATTACAGATAAACCGCAGCCGCAATTTTTACCATCATATGACCATGGGATGCCTCCACAAAAGCCGGCTACTTATGATATCAATCATGGAAAATATGGCGTAGTATTAGAAATAGAAACATACGATAACGGTCCTACGGTGTATACGATTTTTCTTGAGAAAAAGAGGATGCATTATGGAGAACATTTATTAAGAGGAGTATAAATGAAGTTTGCCCACATCGCAGATACACATATTCGAAATTTGAAATTTCATTACGAGTATAAGTGTGTATTTGAAAAGTTGTATGAAAAGTTGAGAGAAGAAAAGGTGGATTATATCATCCACTGTGGTGATATCGCTCACACAAAAACACAGATATCACCAGAGTTTGTCGAGATGTGTACTGATTTCTTTAGAAATATGGCAGATATTGCGCCAACATATATTATTCTTGGAAATCACGATGGGAATCTAAAAAACTCAAATAGACAGGACGCACTGACACCGATTGCGGATGCACTTCGACATCCACAGTTGCATCTACTTAAAAATTCTGGAGAAACTGCTTTAGATGATGATTTTACTCTCAATGTACTATCGGTTTTCGATACTGATAACTGGGTTGAGCCATCAGACGAAAACAAAATAAATATTGCACTTTATCATGGTTCTATTAGCGGATGTAGAACTGATATCGGGTGGAAGATGGAACATGGCGAGAACGATGTTTCTATTTTTGATGAGTTCGATTATGCGTTTCTTGGAGATATCCATAAGACCAATCAGATCCTGGACGAGGGAGGTAGGATTCGATATTGTGGCTCTACTGTACAACAAAACCATGGAGAGACTAACGATAAAGGGTTTTTGGTTTGGGATATTGATGATAAAGATTCCTTTACATGCCGGCATGTCAAATTGTTGCACCCAAAACCATTTGTTTCAATCGAACTTACTAAAAAAGGTAGGATTCCAAAAGGTATACACGTGCAAGAGGGAGCGCGTCTTAGGCTTATAACAAACAACAATCTGCCTTTGGATAAATTGCGTAAATCCATAGATGTTGCTAAGGTGAAATTTAATCCGGAATCTATCACTTTTTTAAACAGATCTGCTGGAGAGCGCGGCTCTATTGATGAAATGGCAAATCAGTTGATCAAAGAGGATTTACGTGATGTTTCTATACAGGAAGATCTGATAGAAAAATATCTTAAGGATTACGAAGCTGATGAGAAGACTTTGGATAACGTTTATAAGTTAAACAAAAAGTACAACACTTTGGTAGAAGCTGAAGAGGAAATCACCAGAAACGTTAAGTGGAGAATTGATTCTTTTGAATGGGACAACCTCTTTAATTATGGAGAGAACAACAAAGTCAATTTTGAAAACTTGAATGGAATTGTTGGCATATTTGGAAAGAACTTCTCAGGAAAATCTAGTATTATAGACGGGCTGCTTTACACAATATTTAATTCAACTTCAAAGAACGAAAGAAAAAACTTAAACATCATTAACCAAAATAAGCAAGATTGTATTGGCAGGGTGGCGATATCAGTTGGTAACACACAATACATGGTTGAGAGGACTTCGGAAAAGCATACTAAAAAGTTAAAGGGTGAGGAAACACTAGAGGCTAAAACCAATGTTGATTTTCACAGTTACAACACAGTGACCGAGGATATCGTAAGTCAGAATGGTTTATCGAGAACGGGAACAGATAAGAATATTCGAAAGATGTTTGGTACATTGGAAGACTTTCTCATGACTTCGATGTCCTCCCAGTTGGGATCATTATCTTTTATTAATGAAGGTACTACTCGAAGAAAAGAAATCCTTGCCAAGTTTCTTGACCTTGAGATCTTTGAAAAGAAATATAAGTTGGCGAAAGAAGATGTGACTGATCTTAGGGGCGCGCTTAAAAGATTGGAAGGTAGGGATTATGACAAGGATATTGCTAAGGCGCAGTTAAAATTAGATGCCAATGTTGAACAAACAGAGGAGCAGGAAAACGAGTGCAAGACTCTTAGCGTGGAGATGGAGAGGGTTGGTCAGGAAGTTTCTGATTTAGAGGAGATGATAGGATCTATACCTGCGGAAGTAATAAACATCACAGCTGTTAAAAAGAGTATAACTGAACACAGAAATCTTATAAAAAGCATCGGGGAGAAGAACGACAAGTTAGTTGAAAACGTTGGTATTAATCAGGAACTGTATGAGAAGATAGAAGCTTTTCTCAAAACCTTCAATATTCAAGAATATCGGGGAAAGAAGGATGAGATTGTTGAGAAGACTTTGGAACTTAAGGCGTTTATATCTGAATTAGAAAAGGAAACAGAACAAAAACAGAGATATATTAAAAAAGAGGGTTTGTTAAAGGAGGTACCATGTGGGTCTGAATACTCTCATTGCAAATTTATTAAGGACGCATATACAGCGGTTGGTTTGATGCAAGAAAGCAACAAAAAGATAGCTGATTTGAGTGTGTCTATCAATAAGAGTGGAGAAGAACTAAGGAGTCTAGACAACGACAAGGTGGATGAATATATTGATAAATATAATCAGGTTTTAACTAAGAAGAATGGCTTGGCAACTAATTTGGCCAATGATCAGATCAAAATTGAAAAGAATAAGGCCGAATTGCTTAAGAAAAGTGTGTTTTTACAAGAATTGTGTAAAAAAGAGGGGGAATATGAGGAAAACAAGGAGGCAATTGAGAACTTAGAACACTTGTTAACCGAAAAAACGGAGAAAAAGGCCCTTTTGAGAAGGAAAACGGCTATTTTTGAGAGTTGTAAGGTAAAAATCTTGAATTTATACAAGGAACACGGTTCTTTAGAGCAGAAGTTGAATAATTTGCTTGAACAAAAACAAGAGATGGCTGATTTGAGGGGGGAGTATGCGGCATACGACCTTTATATGCGGTGTATGCATAGTAACGGTATTGCTTATGATATTATTAAGAAGAATTTGCCGGTGATCAATGACGAGATATCTAAAGTCTTGGCAAACATTGTAGATTTCGAAATCTTTTTCGAGAGTGAGGATAAGAAGTTGGACATTTTTATCAAACACCCTCAATATGAGCCGCGTCCAATAGAGATAGGCTCTGGGGCTGAAAAAACAATAGCTGCAATGGCTATTCGCTTGGCCTTGTTGTCTGTTTCTAGCCTTCCAAAGTCGAATATCTTTATTTTGGATGAACCTGCAACTGCTCTGGATGCAGAAAACATGGAAGGCTTTGTACGGATATTGGATATGGTAAAAAACTATTATCAAACCGTACTTTTGATATCTCACGTTGATAGTCTTAAAGATATTGTTGACACAACGATTGATATTGAGAAAAAACAGGGATTTGCGTATGTCAACTGTTAACAACAAAGGAGAAAAAAGAGAGATGGGAGTAGCGTATACAAACCAGCTAGAGAAAGTCGTTAAGGCGGTTCGTACTTGGAAAGAAACAACATTTGAGGATGAAGCAAGTTATTCTGAACTTGATTTTGTCGCTGATAAGTTGCGCGAGGCAATAGAAGACTTGGATTTGTTTTTAGAGGGTCAAAAAGATAACTAAAAGCAATATTTTCGACTATTTATAGCACAAATAGGAGAAAATGCGGATGAGACACGTACTAGATAGATTCCTAACAAAACTCGTATCAAGAAAACTAATGGTTTGGATGACTGCTTGTGGGATGTTGATGTATTCTGACCTTTCGTCTAGTGATTGGGTTGCCATTTCACTAGCTTACATCGGAAGCCAGGGTATGATCGACATTGCTAAAGCTTGGCGTCATGGAGCATAAAAATGAACATATCTTGGATTGCAATCGGAGCTTTTTTTAAAAAAGCGTGGGTTTGGTTAAAAGAATATTGGCAACTTCCATTTTTGATCGCATATACATTAATTATGTGGGTTTTCTTTAGATCTAAAGCTAATAACGCAATAGAAATTCTTGAAACAACAAAAGATAGTTATAAAAAGCAGATTGAAGCTATAGACGGCGCCCACAAAGAAGAAATAGCCAAAAGAAACGCAATTATTGAAGAATATACCAAAATTATTGAAGCAATCGAAAAAGAATATGATTTAGAGAAAAAAGCTTTGGAGACAAAGAAGAAAAAAGAAGTTAAGAAGCTTGTTGAAGAAAATATTGAGGATCCAAAGGCATTAGCCGAGATGATAAGCGAAGAATTCGGATTTAATTATACAGGAACTGAATAGTGAACTTTAAAATAGATATAAAGCTATTGATCACCTTTTTAGCACTTGCAGTGGCATTCGGTGGATTCTATTATACCACACAAATGCGCTTAGACAGAATAGAGGTGGATTTAAAAGAACCCACTCACGATTGTCATGTTCTCAAAAAGCAGGTGCAGAATTTATCCAAAAGAGTCAGGAAGCTGGAGAATAGATGAAACTCTTACTTGAAAATTGGCGAAAGTATTTGAATGAAATACAGAAAGGTTTGTGGAGGCACCTGACCACAGTTAGCGCTGTAAAAGATTGGCCTGAATATGTTATTAAAGAAGTTGTATATAATGCTATGAAAGGAGAAGGTGGCTCGAATCTGGAAGATATTAAAGAATGGTGGAGCGAAGACTTTGGTTATGAAAACCTAGAAGAAGTCCGGTGGGAGTTAAAAGATATCGAACTCAATATAAATTCTTTTGATGAGTTTACCCAAGAAAGATTAGAGCAAAGACTGTCAGGCGCCGAGTGGGCCGAAAAGGCTGGAATTCCGAAAGATAAAGAAAGGTTGGCCACTCAGCTTAAGTTTGCCCAAGCAAGTGGAAAGCCGTCTAGGGAGCCTATTGTTATGATGCAGACAGTGGAGGGAAAGTATCATCTCTTAGAAGGGTGGCATAGGACACTAACTTATTTGGAAAAATGGGGTGAGTATATACAACCTACTTGGATTGCGGAGTCGAAAAAACTATGAAACAAATATTAATTCTGATCCTTACATTAACAATGATCTTCCCTGCTTATGCATTTGCTCAAGAAGCACCAAAAGTTGTCGAGATCAAAGTAGGAGAGATTGCTCCATATACTGGCGTACTATTAGACAACAAAGCTGCAGCAGAAATGCTAACAAACCAAAAATACTCCAAAGAACAGTGCAAATTAACCATAGATTATGAATTATCTAAGTTAAAAGCACAGAATGACCTACTACTTACTAGTATAAAAGCTTCTTTAGAAGCAACAGAGAATAAGTATGAATCTGTGCTAGTTATTAAAGATGCCGAGATAGAAAGGTTAAATGAAATAGCTTTGGAAGGTTCTAGAGATTATTCAGAATGGTGGGCAGCCGGCGGCTTTGTTGTTGGTGCACTTGTTACGCTGGGAATCTTTTTTGCAGCAACCGAAGTTGCTAAATAGAGGAAATAAAAGAAGTGCCAAGGATTGGAGATTATAGTCATCAAAGGTTAGTGTCAATTATATGCAAACTTATTGGTAAAGCGCATGGGACAAATGGATGTTTCGAATTTGATGCATCTGGTACTGGAGATGGCGGCGTAGAATCCGTTGGCGTTCAAACCATAACTAGCGGAGACGCCAGAGTTAACAACAGTACTAACATTCACTTTGGAACGTTGGCCATAGGCGAAGACGCTGTTTTGTCCATTACAGAGCCATATGGAACCTTGGAGATTGTATAAGTGAGCTTATTAAAAGTAAATAAAATAACAGCACAATCCGGAAGCATGTTGGAGATATCTGGTACGGTAGTTTCTTCTAGTATGCAAATATCTGCCAGTGCATTCTATGGCGACGGTACAAATTTAACAGGGATGACTGCAGAGTGGGATGGAACCCATGTTGGAACTGGTAGCATAACTGGCCCTTTAACGATTACTGAAGTTTTGACACTTGGTACATCAAATGCTTTCGAGCATCAGATATCTGGTAGTTTAAGTTTGTATAGTGGGGTGGTAAAAGTGCCAACCAGCAATAAGTTAGATGTTTATGGCACCATCGACGGCATACACAGCACTCAACAAGAAATATCGAAAGATATGATGCTTCCAGATGCCCACAATGGAGTTTTGATGGGTCCAGTTGTTTGTATACAGGTTGGAAAAACAATAACAGTTGGAACTGGAAGCCTTTTACACGTATTGGACCCATGCTTGTGCTGTTAGAAAAATTAGGACATATAACCAAAAAGAGGCTATTTACTGTAATTACTAATGCGTGTAGAGGTTTTCTAAATGAGTAAAATAAAAGTTAACGAAGTAGAACCGTGTTCCGGATCAATTTTTTATGTAACAGGCACTTTAAGCGCTTCAGCCAATCTTTACTGTGCCGGGAATACTGAAGTCGGCGGTAATCTAACAGTTTATGGAACAACTACCACAATTGACACAACCAACATGGTTGTGGAAGATCCACTTCTCGTGTTGGCTAAAAATGTAACTGGCACCCCTTCGTATGATGCCGGCTTTGTTGTGGAAAGGGGCAGTAACACCAATGCCGCATTTATTTGGGATGAGTCAGAAGATGAGTTTGTGGTTGCTAGTACCACTGAAACTGGCACGACCGCCGGCAACATCACTATTTCCAGCTATGCGTCTTTTCATGCTAGCAATATTTATGCCACTGGTAGTGTAGGCATCGGAACAACTAGTCCGTCTAGCGCATTGGAAGTTGAAGGGTCTTCTGGAGACTTGACTATAGAAATAGACAACAACGCTACCAACTCTGCGAATCTTAAAATCACCTCCGGCGCCGGTAACAACAGAATCGATATGGTTGCAAATGCTCTCACTGGGAACCCTCTTGCACTGGCTGACACGACAATCACGATGAAAGACCAAAGAGTGGGCATTATGACCACAAGCCCAGAGTATACTCTTGATGTTGTTGGGAATGGTAGGTTTACCGGTAATCTAATTGTTAGTGGAACACTAGATGCCCACGTGGCAGATTTTAAAGTTACTGCGGATACAATGACATTCGGTGATGCATCCGGTGATACTGTGACATTTAACGCATCAACGGTTTCTACGCCCAATGGTTTGAATTTTGATTCAAACACTCTTGTTATCGACGCTAGCAACAACAGGATCGGCATCGGAACAGCTTCGCCAGCCTCTACTCTAGAAATTGAAGGATCTTCTGGAGACTTGATTATTGAAATAGATAATAACGCTTCAAATTCAGCGAACTTCCAGATTCAAAATGGCGCAGGTAATGCTAGAGTTGATATGGTCATGAATGACGGCTCTGCTAGCACAACAATAACCATGAAAGACCAAAAAGTCGGGATATTGGACACTAGTCCTTCTTACACTCTTGATGTCAACGGCACTCTCCGAGCAGTTAGTGCTGCTACTTTTGATGCCGGTGTTACATCGACTGCAGCATCAAACACACTTGGTGCCACATCTTTTAATGACGCCAACATCACAAATATAGGCGATATCGCATGCGACAGTGTTTCTCCAGATACTGATGCTACTGGACTTCAGATTAACTTTACGAGTGCAGATACTGGGGACAGTAAAATTAATTTAACTGACAATCTTGCGAACGCTCTTGATATTACAGAGAGTTCTGTTTCTTATTTGAAGTTTGTTACAACAAATTCCAGTGAAGGGGTTGTTGTTGGAAAAGCCTTGACAGTGGCTGCTGGTGGCTTATCGATAACTACTGGCGGTGCAACTGTGACTGCCGGCGGATTGACCGTGACTGAAGGCGATGTTAATATCCATTCTGGCACCTTGTTTGTCGATGACTCTGAAAACAAAGTTGGTATTGGGACGACAAGCCCTTCAAGCACTTTTGAGATTGAAGGATCCTCCGGGGATTTAATCCTTGAAATAGACAATAACGCTTCAAACTCTGCCAATTTCCAAATCCAGAACGGTGCAGGCAATGCTAGAGTCGATATGGTCATGAATGACGGCTCTGCTAACACAACAATAACAATGAAAGGACAAAAAGTCGGGATCAACGACACCACTCCTTCTTATACTTTAGATGTCGCCGGAAACGGCAGATTCACCGGTGAGGTTTATTTTGATGACAAAGTTGGTATTGGGACAACGAGTCCCGGTGTTCCTCTTGAAGTACAAGATACCACAACAAGCAGTGCAACACAGGGTGGTAATTTAAGACTTAGCGCCAACGATGGTGCTGTAATGGGCAGTGGGCATAGGCTTGGTGTTCTTGAATTTGCCGGCGCCGAAGATACTAGCGATACAATTACGGTGGGAGCAAGAATTGAAGCTCTTACTGATGCTGCGTGGTCAGCAAGTGAAAATGGTGCTGATCTGCTGTTTTACACAACTGACGGCAATGCTTCACAATCAGAACAAATGAGAATCACCGCTACTGGCAAAGTTGGTATTGGAATATCCAGTCCAACACAACTTTTTCATGTTGAAGGGGCCATGGTTCAAGATTGGGTAAGTAGAATTAAGAATACTCATTCAACATCTGGTCAAAGTTATGGATTACAAGTAATTGCTGGTACAAATTCATCAGATGTTGCTTTTACGGTTAAAAACCAGGCGAATAGTGCAACATACCTTGAAGTCCAGGGAGATGGTAACATCGGCATCGGTGTATCAGATCCGGATACTACACTTGAAGTGTTTAAGGCTGGCACCCAACTTAAGCTCTCTTATGATGGTACCTATAATACCACATTTGCTGTTGATAGCGGTGGCGATTTAACAATTACTCCTTCTGGCGGCGATGTATATCTTGCTACTGGAACAAAATTAAGATCAACAAACGCCGATCTTCTATTATATGGCGATGTTGGGATCAACACAGCTGTCCCATCTGTCGAGCTTGATGTTACTGGTGATGTGAGAATTTCCGGCAATTTGCGTGTCGAAGGTGGTATTTCAAAAACAGCAGCTACTTCGGATGTTGCTAGTGGTAGTGGAGCAGTGACTAGCAATAACGTTGGGATATCCCACACACTAACAACACATACAGCAACTTCTGATGGCGCTCGCCATGCAGATGTTACTGTTACCAATAGCAAGGTCGAGACAACATCCACGATTATCGGCACAGCCGGCTCAAATGTCGATGTGCACGTGCATACGATTGCAGATGGTTCTTTCAAATATGCCTTCACAAACAGAACCGGCGGTTCCATTACAACCGACTCTGAAATAGTGTTTAATTTCGTTGTAATGTAAAATAAAAGCTTTTGTTTAAACTCTTGTTTTGTTTAGTGCTATAATATAATCCATGAAAGAAGACTCCAACCACATAGCCAAAGTAGAGAAAGCTATAGCTCAAAAATATGGGAAAGAGGCTATTCAAAATCCCAAAGCAAATTGGGATGAAGAAAAAGAGAAAGATTACCAAGACCAACTAAAGAAACTTTCCGAGAAAGAAAAGAATATTCAAGAGAAATCCGAGAAGATTGAAACGAATGGCTTTTTTGTTTCTAAAAAACTATTTACTAGAGATATAAAGAGAGAATGCCCTATTTGTAGTAATTACTCTTTTAAAGTCGTTGATGATATTTATATGGCAAAGTTCGAATGTTGTTATAAGTGCTATATACAATATGT
>Ga0080013_1003164_pt1 | contig 17875 bp, 39 predicted proteins | sample ETNvirenome_6_85_FD_69236 | JGI IMG/M metagenome (GOLD analysis project Ga0080013, IMG submission 69236) | Marine viral communities from the Pacific Ocean - ETNP_6_85 (SPADES assembly) (version 2) | ecosystem: Environmental > Aquatic > Marine > Oceanic | place: Pacific Ocean | collected 2013-06-19 | reverse complement strand
CAACTTAAGCAGATTGATCCGAAGAAAGAGAGAAAGACCCTCAAAAAGATCATAGACTATCAAAAGAATATGAGGAAAAATGATTAAGGAAACTCTTTCTTTTGACGATGTGTTGTTAGTCCCGGGTTATAGTGATATTGAAAGTCGCTCTCAAGTTGATATCGGGAATGACTTAGACAATGCAATTCATTTAGATTTGCCTGTCATATCCAGCCCAATGGACACTGTGACCGAAGGCCAAATGTGTCTCGCCATGGCCAAGGCTGGAGGTATGGGCATTGTGCATCGATACAACACTATTCCGGGACAAATTCGTATTTTAGAAGATATTTTCGATGCAACCGAGGCCGCCACCGTCGGAGTGGCCATTGGCATGACTGGCGATTATATGGAAAGAGCACAAATTATGTGCAAAGAAGGCGCCTCCCTTCTGTGTGTCGACGTGGCACACGGACACCACATCATGATGGAGCGTTGTTTAAAAAACTTAAAGCAACATTTCGGTGACAGCGTACATATTATGGCTGGCAACGTTGCAACCCTTGAGGCCTTCGACGCTCTTGCTTCATGGGGCGCCGACTCCATTCGCGTCGGAATCGGCGGTGGGTCCATCTGTTCGACCCGTTTGGTGAGTGGTCATGGTATACCAACTTTTCAGAGCATTTTGGATGTTTCTAGGACTACTTACGATTCAAAGATCGTTGCCGATGGAGGCATTAAAACAACCGGCGACATGGTCAAGGCCCTCGCAGCCGGCGCAGATTTCGTAATTGTAGGCTCAATGCTAGCCGGAACCAAGGAGACACCAGGTGAAATATTATCAAGCACAAATAAAAAGTACAAGGTCTATAGGGGGATGGCATCCTCTAATGCACAAACAAATTGGCGTGGCAAGTCCTCGACGCCGGAGGGAATATCCACAACCGTCAACTATAAGGGCTCTGTTGGGTCTGTCCTTCAAGATTTTGCTGGCGGCATTCGCAGTGGGCTGTCTTATACGGGGGTACGAAACCTTAAAGAACTTCGAAGTAAGTCAAATTTCATTAGACAATCAAACGCAAGTCAGATAGAGAGTGGCACCCACATTTTGAGGAGGTCAAAATGAAAGATCCCACGATACCAAATTCAGAAACTCGTAAGAAGTTTATGTTCTACGATTCTGAGGAGAGGCAAATAGCTTTGCGCTTAAGATGTCAACATGATGGGTTCAGTCAATCTCAATTCTTTCGTATGATGATCACGGGATATATCGAGGGCAATAAACTAATGCACGAGTTTGTTTCTAATTGTAAGGAGAAATATTCTATTCAGGGTACCCAAAAAAGAAATAAACTTGATCGACTTAAAGAAATGGGTGACGACAATATTAGGAAGTTTGGCCTAGACAACGATGAAATTGAGAGTATATTTGATATAATAGAAACGGACACTGGCATATGAGAGGCTGTTTGAAAACTTGTTATAAATTAAACGTGGCATGCCCAGTTGAAGAGTGCAAGTATTGGATTGATTACAAGAAAGATAAAAATTGTACTTTTGAGGCCATTAGCAGCAATGGAATGATGACGCTTCGCGAGGTCGCAGACCGTTTAGGCCTGAGTTATGTGAGAGTAAAACAAATACAAGATAAGGCTGTGAAAAAAATTGGTCATTTCTTTGAAGATGATGCTAATTAGAGTGTATGCAAAATACATTCTAGGAGATTTATAATGAAAAAGCAGCTTTTACAAGAATCAGACATTCGCAAGATGATGAAGTTCGCCAATATCGGCGCTTTGTCTGATGGCTTTGTTACTCGCATCAACGAGACTTACATGGAAGAAGAATTAGAAGAGCAGCTGGACCCCGAAGAGGACGACGAGGCAGGGATGCCCCCCAGCCCGGATCCTGTGCCGGGCGACGAGCCGCCGACCGAAGACCCCCTGACTGACGATCCCGGCGCCCTCGAAGAAGAAGGCGACGAGGAAGTTGTTTTAAGGTCAGTTGGTGAGGCCATGGAGAGCTTCAAGGAAGCCCTTCGCGCAGCAGGCCCAGCCGGCGCCGCGGCCGCTGAAGCAATTTCAGTTCAGGAAACCGGTGGCGAAGAGGAAGACCTTGGTTTGGGTGGCGAAGAAGATGCACTTGGCCCCGACATGGATATCGCTGCGACCGAGCCTGACTTGGACGGCGCCGAGGAAGATGATGTCGTAGCTGAGACAATTGATGAGGATGAAATGATGAATGAGGTAACACGCCGTGTTGCGCGCAGATTGCGGCGCCTTAAGAAGATTGGCCGAAGAAGATAATAGAGAAATAAAAAGCTGTGAGTATGAGGCAGGCCTTCGGGTCTGCCTTTTTTTTTAATTTGAGGAGATAAAGTGGACTTTACTTATGCAATGTTAATGTTTTTTTCTGGTGTTTTTGCACACATATTTGCTTTGCGGATATTTAAGGTGTGGTCCAAAAGCTTGATGTATCGTGCAACCTTTGTACGTTGTTTGAGCGCCCTACAATTGACAGACGAGATGTCTCAAGGCTTATTAAAAAATGCCAATCCAGAAAACGGCGATCAAGTCGATGCCGTGTTTGACTATTGGAGAAAGATGTCACTCTATGCGCTGCAAAACGCGGTGAGCGATAGAGAGTGGAGAAATGTTGTAGTTTCCGACTGGAAAGTCGCTATGAATATATTAGAACAAGTTAAACGGAGGGAGAATACATGAGAAGTTTTACTAAAAAAGAAGAGCCAAGCGAAGAAGGATCAGCAGACATGCTTTCTGTTCTTAACATGTCAAATAAGCCGGAGTTGAGATTAACTGGTATATATGGAGATGTTAGTGAAGAAAAGTGTTCGGAGGCAATATATGGCCTCCACGCGCTGTATTTAACAGGGCAAAAAATAATCTTAAGTGATCCAGAAGATGAGGAGTCTGATGAGATTGTAGTTTACGAACCAATTGAATTTGTTGTTTCAACGCATGGCGGCGTGGCTACTGAGATGTTTTCTGTTTATGACACTATCCGAGAGATAAGAGAAGCAATGCCGATTATCACCAAGGGCCTAGGCAAAGTTATGTCGGCTGGTGTATTGCTGTTGGCATCTGGCACCAAAGGACATCGCAGAATTGGCAAACATTGCCGAGTAATGATTCACGGTGTCGTATCGGGACAGCATGGATATATTGCTGATGTCGAAAATGAATTTACTGAAAGTAAATATACACAGAAAATGTATATAAAGGCCCTGACAGATGAGACTGACATGACAGAGAAGTATGTCAAGAAACTGATGGACAAGAAAACCAATGTTTACCTCAACGCAGAAGAGGCAGTTAATTTGGGAATTGCAGATATAATTATCTAATTATTAAGAGGTGTTGCTATGAATAAAGATGAACTGAAGTATATTAAAGAGAATTATTTTGCGGATAAATTTGGTCTGGGCCAACTATTCGAAATGATTGAAAAGGCGTCAAATTCTCTTGTCGTTGAGCGAGGCCCAATGCCGGATTCTGAGCAACGAGAACTCACCCTACGACTTCCAATTATTCGTATTTCAGAAAAAATGTGGGGTAAAGAGGGAACGAAAGATAGAGAGATAATTCAAAATTTGTTGTCCAAAATTGTGGCGAGTGGTACTAATTTAACGGAAAAAATACAATACATTAATGATTTTCTTGAAGACCCTCCAGTGACAGATGATGTGTCTGAAGTACTTTCGCACATTGTTCTCTTGGACACCCTGACTAATATTTTGCGACATTTTAACGCTTCTGCCGCCGGCTTCGCTTTTGAAGGCTTCTTGGCAGCGCTGCTTAGTGGCACACAAGTACCTGCCGGCACGGCTGGTATCCAAGACTTGATTGATAATGATAAGAACCCAGTAAGTTTGAAGCTCCTTGGAGAGAAGCCCGGCGACGTGCACGGCAGCTACAGAGACTTGGTCGACCACTTTATTGATCCCGGAGGCTTTAAACAAGATCCAGAAAGCTCTCAGTACGTTGGCCAAGCCGGCGCCGCAGGAAAAATGACCTATGTTGTAGGCTTGAAGTCGTTTAAAGAGGCCGGCACGGAAGCCGCGCTTACTGGCACAGATGTGCAGAGTATCAAGTTTTTTCAATTTGATTTTACCGCACAACATTTTTTAGAGTCTCTGCTTTCTTATGAAAAGAACTGGAAGCTTCTTCTTCTGCCAAAAGATTTGACGATCGACCCGATTCATAAAGTCCCAGCCACTGCGGACGAGGCATATAGCCCAATTTCTATGGATACCGACGAGGCCGCAAGATGGGTTAAAGGCGGCCCGGGCGGCAAGACAGCGTATATGAACATTTTGAATTTATATGATTCTGGTTATGCGAAAGAGCTTTTGGCAGACGTTGAGCTTGTTGCCAGACCCGGTAGGGGCAATAAGTTCTGGCTAGTCCACCCCAGCGGCGACCCGGTTAAGTTTGAAAGACTTTCTCCTGGCGATGAGCGCTGGAAAAAACAAGGTGCGAGGACTCACGAGGGCTATCGGTCTTTTAGGGAGTCTGCGAATATGCTCCGTGCTGCGTTGGCCGAAGGCCCGGATAAGTTTTGGGAACTAATTTCTAGAACATCCGGCTATGAAGGATCTGCTGGTGAGACACAATTTATTGTTGGTAGCCGATACTATAAAGGAAAATTCTACGACCAAGATGGATTTGGCTACTTGGGGCAAATTATAATTGGCAATGCTGCAATTAGAGAATTGGCTGAAAATTACGTTGATATTCTTAACGATCAAATATTTGAATTATTTTCGAGAGTTGAAAAGCTAAGTAATGAAATTAACGCCTACTTCATTGGGGGCGATAAGGGGCAGGGCATCGAGGCAGCTCGGACTGCCGGCCAGATTGAGCGCCGACAAAGAGAATATATTAAAAAGTCAGAAGAAGTTTAACTTATAACTTGATTTGCTTTATAATGACACTATATTATACCGAGAGAGGTTTATATGCAGAAGGCTTACGCGGCCGGCCTGGAACTACAACAAAAGATCCTAAGTGGCGTAAACAAGTTAGCAGACAACGTGGCAGCAACACTTGGCCCCAAGGGCAGGAATGTTATCCTCGCAAGGAAGGGCAGCAGTCCTATTGTGACCAAGGACGGGGTGACAGTTGCTAATTTTGTCGACTTAGACGACCCGATAGAGAATTGTGGCGCGCAATTGCTTAAACAAGTTGCATCTGAAACGAACAACTTGGCTGGTGATGGCACAACTACATCCACAGTTTTAGCTAGAGAAATATTACAAAATAGTCAAAAATATTTGATTGCTGGTAGTTCGCCAGTAGAGCTTAAACGTGGTATGGACAAAGCTGTTGAGCAAATTGTCAACAAGATCACTGACATTGCAAGGCCGGTTGAATCAATTCAAGACGTTGAGCACATTGCAATAATTTCAGCCAATGGCGATAAAATTATTGGAGGTCTTATTGCCTCCGCAGTTGACAAGGCCGGCCACGAGGGTTCTATCTTAGTTGAGGACGCTAAATCTATGGATACAACATTAGATTTGGTCGAAGGCTTCAGGATGAACTCTGGTTATTTTTCACAGTCTTTTGTAACAAATGAGAGGAAGAACTCTATTGAGTATGAAGATGTACTTATCTTCGTGACGGACTATAAAGTTGACAATGTACAGAAAATTTTACCCGTCTTGGAGCTTGCAGCACGAGAGGGGAAACCTCTTCTTATTGTCGCAGAACAAGTGGAAGGCCAAGCGCTGGCTGCTCTCATTATGAATACAGTTCGTGGCTCTATGAAGGTGGCAGCAGTCAAAGCGCCCGAGTATGGCAACGAACGAACTAACATTATGAAAGACTTGTGTCTCGCCACCGGCGCTACATTCTTTAGTCGCGCATCTGCGATGGATATCAACGAGGTCAAGTTAAGTGATTTTGGTTTATGTAATAAGATAGAAGTCCTCAAGAATGCAACCACGATTATGGGTGGCAACGCTGACTGGGAAGCGGTTGAGAAAAGGATTGAGGCCATTAAGGAAGAGATCAAGCAGACTGACAATATTGATGAATGTCGCAGACTTCAACATCGTGTGACCAGACTCGCAAGCGGCATCGCCATTATTAGAGTCGGCGCCGCAACAGAAGTTGAAATGATTGAGAAGAAGCACCGCGTTGAAGATGCCCTGGAGGCGGTGAAGTCAGCGCAAGAGGCGGGGATTGTCCCTGGAGGCGGTGTGACATTATTGTCATGCCAAGACTTTAATATCGAGGCAGAAAACGAAGACCAGGCCATCGGCGCGAACATCATTCGTAAGTCGCTGGAGGCACCCCTTCGTCAAATGGCATACAATGCTGGTGTCAGTTCAGATATTATTGTCGATAGAGTAAAGAACTCTGATGATTTAATGGGCTGGGATTTTAAAGATTCACAGTTGGTTAATATGTTAGAGGCAGGGATTGTAGACCCCGCCAAGGTTACCATGGTGGCGCTAAAGAACTCTGTGTCTGTAGCGTCGACACTTGTAACCACTAATAATGCTATTGTGGAGGAATAGATATGAAAGTAAAAGTTAGTTACACAGTTGATTTTGACGATATACCAAAGTTAATTGATGATATTATGGCGTCATGCCGGCAAAGGTTTAATAAAGGAGCAAGTGTAAAATACAACATCAACAAACTTGATGAATTTGCTGCGACCATTGATCAGATGAGGGAGGACCTGTCTTTGATGGATTCCCAACTAGAAGACTGTTTGTCTATGGCATCCGGCTATAATAATATAGAGAACCAAGTAGATGCACCAGTAGAGTTCGGCCCGGAAGATGAAGAAAGACCACAAGAAGGGTGACCTAGTTTACGTGCCTTCACAGGTAAATCTTTACAACATAGATTCAAGTGGTGCAGTTATTGACTATTTTGTTACAAAGAGGCCAATTAATTTATTAATTGTTGAAGAGCATGACAAAGTATATGAAGTTATACACGGAAAGAAAAAATGGTTAGTTAACAAAAACAACGTTTATGGAGGAACAAAATGACTAAACTGACAGAAATTATCATGAGCAATGGGGTATATGATCCCGACACACGCTCGATGAAAAATAATTACGGCTTAAGGAGCGTATATGTTAATCCTGGTTTCATTATTTCTATGAGAGAAGACACCAGTATGATTGAGGCTGCTAAAAACGATGATTTTGTCCAGGGCTTAAGCCCGGGCATCGGATTTACTAAGCTAACTTTGAATGCGACAGGGCATGGCGTGACACAGTATACGGTTGTCGGCGCACCCGAGCAAATCATTGAAAAATTTAATCAGAATAGGTGAAAAAATGAGGTACATTTTATTTACCAAGCAAGAGTGCCCTTATTGCGTCAGAGCTATAGATTTGCTTGAAAAGCAGGAAAAAGATTATGACGTTGTTAAGTTTGATGCCGACCAAAGACTTATATTGGAGCAGATGAAGGCGGCCTATCAATGGGGGACTGTGCCGATGGTTTTTGAACGCCAGGATAACGACATTAAGTTTATCGGCGGCTATACTGATTTGGTGGAGCACCTGGGAGATGGATGAAGAGGAAGAAAACCGATTATTCACTGTCCCGGTTGATTACATATATGATATTTTAGACGAATCGACCCTACAAATTGATATAGCGAAGGATTTCTTGCTTGAGATATTAGACCATACAGCGATGCATGAAGATGTGTTGTTTCACACATCAGAAATTTTATACGCCAATTTGGCTCTTAGTCGATTGACGGAGGCAGAAATTGAAACGGCCGCAAGAAGGGTACACCCGGAGACTGACGAAGAAGAATATATTTTAACGGCCCAGGTTCTGCAAGCACTCCAAACACTTTTATTATCGAAGTATTACGCCAATATGGGTTTGAGCAAAATATCATATTCGTTGAGCTTACATTGAGATGAGTTATTTATTAGGTATACTCTTCTTTACGGTTGGAAATATTTTAGCTTGGTTTCAATTTAATTCTCAGTTTGTGTGGTCATATTGGCAGAATAGACCGATTTTATCAAATGTTATTTTTGCGATTCCAATGGGGATGTGTTTTTGGTATGCTGTTAAACATATTGTCGCAGCTAGCGGCGAATTATGGACCTCAAAGTTAGTTGGCTTCGGCGTCTCTAATTTTGTGTTTGCCATACTAACATACGCCTTACTTAAAGAAAGCATTTTTACTCCGAAGACAATGATATGTTTATTTTTGGCTTCCTTAGTTATTGTGATCCAGGTTTTTTGGAAATAGTTTGTTTTTCCCCTTGACCGAGTAAGAGTGGTGATTATTTTATTGTCGTGAGCAGCGCTTTATGGCTGTTCACGGTTACTTGCTTTATAAGGAGAAAATATCATGGGTAACACACTTACTACTTTTAGACCGGGCCTTCTTGGCCGCACCGTTTTTGACGACATTTTTGATTCTATGCTGGATTTTCCAGCCGCGCTGAATCGCACGACTCAAGGATATCCTGTTGCGGATATTTATCGAGACGGCGAAGATCAAACCGTGATGGAGTTTGCGCTCGCTGGCTTTACCAGAGATGACCTCTCGATCGAGATTAAGCCTGAAAAGAACAGTATTACTGTTAGCGCCAACGCCGCTCAAGAAGAGAAGGAGTTTGACTCTCGTCGTATTGCTCGTCGTAGTTTCACGAAAACATATGTGAATTATGACAACAACCTCGACCTTGGAGCGACAACTGCTCAGTATGAGAACGGGCTATTGCGTTTGGTCGTGCCTACGCGACCAGAGGCCAAGCCTTTGACGATTAGCATTAAATAAAATCGTCCACCTGGACCAAGGAAGTGCAGAAAGTAGTGCTTCCTTGGTCTTTTGCTTTCTATTTATACTGAGGGCAGGATGAATTGCGTTATGTTCAAGGCAGAAAAGCACTTTCAAAGAAGTGTAGACCATGTGAAACAGTTACAGAGGGCCTATTAATAGGTGACCGACTGCTCGAAGTCCTCAAAGAAGGTGGGGAGGGCTGCGGCCTCGCAGCTAATCAAATTGGGGTCGATTTTGCCGCGTGCGTTATATATGTTGAAAAGCCCATAATCCTGGTCAACCCCAGGATTGTAGGCAAATTTGGCAAAAGTTTTTTTCAAGAGGGTTGTTTATCGTTTCCTGGTGACTATGTTATGACTGAAAGATGGACAAATATTGTAGTCAATGCAGACAATCACAATGGTATGTTAAACTTTTCGTTCGAAAAGAACCCACTTGAGTGTGTCTGCATCCAGCACGAGATCGATCACCTTGAAGGTATCACAATGTTTGATAGAGTCGTTGATATGGAGGTTATAAATGGCAAAGGCAAAAAGCGATAAGGGGCTTAGCTCCCCAAAGAAGAAGACCGACCAAGGTCTGGGAAAACACACAAGAAAGACCCGTTCAGGCGGAGAAACATTTCACAACGGTGCCCGTGCCGGCACCCCGCCGAGCGCGAGACACAGACGACGCAAACCCTACAAAGGCCAAGGCAAGAAATAATGGAAGAAAGGCCCTATTTACAAATACCAGTTCCGAACCCAGAAGATTATAGGGCATATGAAGAATGGCTCAAGCAGAAGCAGAAAGAGGAACCAGAAGAAGGTGAGCACGTCGTCATCTTAGAGGTGTAAGAGGAGAGAAGCAATTAATGCGCGTCTACATTCCAGACAAGCGGGATGAAATTATTAATGAAGTTTTAAGTGATTTATACCTACTTAAACAAGCGGTTGAATTACAAGCAACCAAAGTAAGTTCAAGATTAGATTTGATTGAAAGAATCAGAATCAAATTACAACAAGTTTTAGAGGTTAAAGATGAATAACGCAGAAATTCAAGAAACGCTTAGACAAGTATTGATGCCAGAAATTAAGTTTTTGCTCGCAGAGCAAGGCTGTGAAAGAGAGAAGATATTCGAGCAGTTAGAGCTTTTAGTTGAAGACCTCAGACTAACTCCAGAAGAAGACTTTTAATTTTAATAATCTGTTCCTATAATCACTAGAGGAGGGACAAATTATGAAGACAGTATTTATCTTCGCCGCACTATATTTTCTTTGCCTATCCATATGGGATGGGACTAAGCACGCTATGTCAAGCGGCACCATGGTTAATGAAGACAAAGAATAGTTGCCCCGGCCGAGTGGTGGAACTGGTATACACAGCAGACTTAAAATCTGCCGCTAGTAATGGCTTGCGGGTTCGAGTCCCGCCTCGGCCACCAGATAAACATACGGACTCTTAGCTCAGCGGTTAGAGCCCCCGGCTCATAACCGGGTAGTCCTCGGTTCAAATCCGAGAGGGTCCACCAAGTACATACAATAAACTATAAGGAGTTTTATATGCAGTATTCACCACAAAAAGCAAGTGGATTTAAGATTGATGAGAATGTAGCAGAGGAGCTTGGTCTGCTAAAAGAGTATAAAGTATGGAAGGATGACTGGGATTATGACGCCTTCTGTGAAGCCTTTGAAGAGAAATATGAATCAAAGCCAGACGAGTTGAAAGAGTTCGAATATCAGCGAGGTGGTTATATTCAGAGTCTTGAAGGGTTTGACTACGACGCAGATTATGTTTTGTGGTCTTGGAGCGCTCCCCCTGGCGATTTGCCAAATGACCTGCTGCTAGAAGAGGCAACTTGGGCTGAACTAGGTTAGGCAGAAGCGCCCGTAGCTCAGTTGGATAGAGCAACGGCCTTCTAAGCCGTAGGTCACAGGTTCGAATCCTGTCGGGCGCGCCAAATAGTTTTTTACTCGCGAACATGCGTTATTACGTTACACACACAAGGGAGACAGAATGTTAGCTGATATTGTAGTGGGACTTCAACACGGAGATGAGGCCAAGGGCAAAGTAACTCACCGTTTGTGTGAAAAAGGAAAGGAATCTTACACTCACGTTTTAAGATATAATGGCGGCGGAAATGCGGGCCATACAATATATCATAACGGGCAGAAATTTATTACTCATTATATACCGGCAGGAGTATTCCATGGTATTAAGAGTATTTTAGGAAGTGGGTGCGTAATTAATGTTCGCGATTTTTTCAAAGAAATCAGGATGTTGAAAGAAGGTGGCATTGACACCTCCTTGATAAAAGTCGCAAACAATTGTCACGTAATTACTGAAGAGCATCTTTACGAAGACGTGAAGGACGAGAAGATTGGCACCACAAAGCGAGGGAATGGCCCTGCATATCGTGACAAGTATTATCGGCAAGGCCAATTGGCAGAAGACGTTCCTGGCCTTAAGCCGTATCTCATTGATTTATATAAGGAATTTCACGAGAACGGCCCGGTTAATATCCTATGCGAAGGCGCACAAGGCTTCGGTCTTGATATTGATTGGGGCGACTATCCGTATGTGACTTCAAGTCACTGCACTGCGGGAAGCGCAACACTAAATGCTATCCCGCCGAAATGGATTCGAAACATTTGGGGTGTGGGAAAGGTTTATGAAACTTACGTTGGCAAAAAGAATTTTGAGCCTGACGACAACGTATTCAATCTTTTAAGGCACTACGGTCAAGAATACGGTTCAACCACTGGAAGGCCGAGACAATGTAATTGGCTGAATCTTGATGAGCTTCTTAAAGCCGTCAACATTAATGGTGCAACCCATGTGGTGCTAAACAAAACAGATGTATTGGATAAGGTGAAAGAATGGAAACTTTACCACAGAGGAAATGTTATTACGTTTGATTCTGGCGAAGAGATGTGCGAACACATTTCTTCCGCGATAAAAGACACAAGCAATCTTCGTAATATAGTATTTTCTGGAGACAAACACGGTATGGATATGGCTCTATAGTTTGGCCTCGTGTGGTAAACGCCCGTAGCTCAGTTGGTAGAGCACCGGACTTTTAATCCGTAGGTCGTAGGTTCGAACCCTACCGGGCGTACATAATTTTTTACTCGCGTATATCGTGTACACGTAAGGAGGCGCCAAAGTAATCTTCATAAAAGGGAGGTGCCTCTAAACTTTTATCATTTGAAATAGTATTTATTGTGCATGAAAAGGAAAACAACTGTATTGGCTTGGCTGGCAATTGCAATTGCTGCTAATCTCCTTGACGCTGTTTTCACTTTGCACTTCACCAATATGGGTATTGAAGAAGCAAATCCGATTATGGCCTGGGCGCTGAGTGTAGGCCCTGCATTCTTCTTCATACTCAAGTTTGGGCTGTTTACGACAGCAATCATCTTTTTGGCTAAAAAAAGACCTAGACTTCTAATCCCGGTTACTATATTGTACATATCGATTGTCGCATGGCACATACTTTGGCTGTGTCGGATATTTTAATGAGGAAAAAATGATTACGTTAGAAGAACTTGAAAAGCACCACGCGGTGCTGGGAAATCTGTTAGAAAGTAAATGCGTGTGCATCAATGTTCCCTCTGGGAGAGAGGAGATCGCTGAAGCTGTGTCGGTGGCGAACACCATGTTTGCTGCGCTCATTACACAACTACAGAATCAATCAGTCAGTTTTACTCCGTAGATTCGGTTTCTACAATAGTGGTGTAGCTGGTTGTATATGGGGAACATCGCCAAGGCGGTGCTTCCATGAGCCGTGTTTCGTGCGGTGGGTTAGGGTGGGTACATTGATCACAGGAATATCTAATGAGTCTTTGCACATTTATATTTAAGCCGAAACATGACATCGAGCTTGCCATAAAGCCTATCAATAGCTTCGTTCAAAACTTCCTATATTGGGAGGACAGTGGCGTCGACTGGGATATTCGTCCCGTCGAAGACCGCGAAGGGTGGTATAAGCTGTATGCGTACCAGGAAGGCGAAGGAAATGACGGATTCACCGAATGTTGCTGGAATGAAGAGGAAATCACACCCAAACAACTGACAGAAGACATGATGGTTCTTCTTGTCGAGGCTGGGATATGCAACGAGCACAAAGAAGAAGAGATAGGCACTTGGTATAACCTGCTAGACGTTGAGCTTTCACAAGTGATTAGCGCAGTTAGCGAGGATGATAGTTATGTTTATAGCCCGTCTGAAGACCAATTGTGGTTTTATCACGTCAAAACGGGCCACGCCAGCAAGGTGTCGATGGTTGACTTTATCCTTAGCCAAACCATTCCAGAGGCCGAGGCTGAGAAAAAGCAACTATCACTTGAGCTTGACGGCTTTTCTGAGGCGAAGGAGAGCTTTATAGCGCCATGAACCTGAAAGAAGCCAAAAAACTAAAAAGCGGCGCGATGGTCAGAATGTCTTGGGAAACATATGCTGAAACTCAGGGAAGAATCGGAATTGTATTATCAAAAATGCATGTTAAGGAGCGCCACATGGCGAAGGGTCTAAGTCAGTGGAAAGACGAGAAATACGACTTGATAATTCATTGGTTCAAGAAGCCCTTCAACATTCATGACAACCCTTGTGTTATGGAGAACTGGCAAGTTATGGTGGTATCGCATGTTTAGAGAGATTTTGGGTGGCCTGTGGTTTTGTACCATGATGACTGGTTTACTTTATTTGATGATGTTCCTATAGTGTTGACATGAGATATATTATTTTTTGTTTGCTCCTCGCCAGTTGCGCGGCGCAGCCACAAGTTATTGAGATTGTTGACCTTTGGGAACCTAGCTGGTTATTTGACTGCCTTGAGAGAGGCACTCCAGAGGAGAAATGTAGGCCCCCCCACGAACAGGAATTTTGCCCTGTGCATCACAGGATAATGGTAACTGATAATGAGTTTGAAACCCGGCGACTTGATTAGAGACACCATTGACGGCATGTTGGGCCTCGTGGTTACAGAAGCTATTTCTATTGGCCAGCACGGTGTTGAGTACGTTGAGGTCTTATGGGAAGGCCAGTCAGAACCAAGAAAAGTTGATTTGGCAGTTGTTAAAAACCGATGGATTGAGGCAGTAGATGAAAGTCGGTGATTTAGTTAGACTTGAAACAGACAACCGGATTGGCATTATCACTCGCACCGATTTAAGGTGGAAAGGCTTCGTCGAGGTGTTGTTCAATAATGATAGACAAACACAGGTTCAGCCTGATTATTTGGAGGTAATAAATGAAATTGAATGAATTTATTGTGTGTGCTGATGGTTTTTCCATGAGCGTTCAAGCAAACGGTGGTGCCTATTGCGAGCCGAAGATCTTCGATGCTGAGAAGTATGAGGCAGTTGAGGTTGGATATCCAAACGACTATGAGTCGCTGTTGGCTAGTTACGCGGAGGACGAAGAAAACTATACCGGCACAGTTTATGGCTACGTTCCAGCACAAGTTATTGTTGACGTAATTGCCAAGCACGGCGGTATCGTCACTGGTGATTTGCCAAATGGGATCCCTTATCTCAAAGCAGAATAAGTGGTTCCTCTACGTTTTACTCTGCGCTGACGGTACTTATTATACTGGTGTGACCACTGACACGAGTCGGAGGCTGCACGAGCATAATCATTCACAGCGCGGGGCTAAATATACACGCCGTCGCAGACCAGTTAATCTAATATATTCAGCAAGTTACGCCAACCGATCCGAGGCACAGAAGGCTGAATATAAATTCAAGAAACTGAATAAAAATCAGAAAGAGGCAATCATATATGAAAGTCGGTGACCTTGTTAAACTTTTGAATGACCCAGAGGTCCACAGGAATAATTCATATATTGACCCCAACGCATTGGGTCTTATAGTTGAGTGGACACACCAGGGAAAAAACGACTATGGACCTTTGGCGTCTGCCTGGGTCCAGTGGCAGAGTTTTTCTGATTGGGATTCCATGTATGCGGAAGACCTGGAGCTTGTAAATGAACATCGGTGATTTGGTAAAATTTGATTATGTTAATGGCCACACCCACAGCATAAACAACAAGTTGGTCATCTATCTTGGAGATAAGCCCTTTCATAGAGACGACGGGGTTGTTATAAATAATTTTGAGGTCTGGGTTGTGGGTGATGATTGCCCAACTATATGCGATGGCTCAATGAAGCGTTGGCTTAGGGTACATGAAATTGAAAGTCGGTGATTTAGTTAGGTATCAACAGGGTTCTCTGGACAAGATTGGCGTCATCACCGGACAGAAAGATGATGGCGACTATTGGATTCAGTTTGTTGATGGCTCTATCTCACCCTGCCGTCGTCGTTGTTTGGAGGTAATCAGTGAAAGTCGGTGATTTGGTAAGATGCAAGACTGCTTTGAACAGACCCCTTGGAATCATTACGAAAATTACTCGCTCTTCAACGACCTCCGGGTACAACCTTCAGTATTGGGTATTGTTAAACAACAAGCGCAAGGCATATCCATTTCGGGAAAAACAAATTGAGTTGATTGAGAATTGACTTCTATAAATTTGTAACTACATTTTGAGTATGAAAGTAGGCGATCTAGTAAAGACAACTTGTTTCGGACCATCAACAAAGACGGCTGGAGAGATGGGTCTTCTCGTTCGCAGATGGGAAGGCTTGACAAGCTGCTGGGAAGTTTATTTCCCCGGCACTGGAAAGGTCCATATCATCGCCCTCGCCGGTTTGGAGCTTGTCGATGAAAGTCGGTGACTTAGTTATAACTTCCCAGTTTTACAGGGAAAAATATAGGCACATGCCTCGCGACCCTGGTGTTGGAATTATAATTAAACTCGGCAGTTGGAGGGATGGCGAGCATCGTCACTCATCCTATACCGTTTCTTGGTCAAATTGGAATGGCCATCCAAAAGAAAAAATGATGGCTCCCAAGTGGCTGGAATTATTAAATGAAAGCGGGTGACTTGGTAGCCGCAAAGCGAGGCACCAAAAGAGTAATACCTATCGAGGGCTATATTGGAATTATAGTTGGCTTCGACGAGGACAACGATCCGATTGTTTATTGGACACATGCCATCGATGATGAAACTGGTCACCAATCAGAATACAGAAGCCATATTTGTGTATTAAACGAATTATAATTTTTTACTCGCGCCCGTGTGTGCCTACAATTAGTGTATGAACCCGCGATACCAAATTGGACGCCGAGTGAAGCCTGAAGTTGGCGACCTCGTGAAACTAATTGAGTCCCACTATGACCACTGGCCAGACCGCGTGGCCCGACCAACAGGCGATGGGCTCTTGGGCGTCATCGTCCGTTGCGTTGGTATTAGATGCAAGGTGCATTGGACCGACGGAAAATATAGTGCGCCAGAGCGTGAGCATCTTGAGGTCTTAAATGAAAGTCGGTGATTTAGTGAGATGCAAGGTGACGATGGATGCAAAAACGGTTGGTATCATAACGTCCATAGAGCCGGCCACACACCGCGACAACCTGCGACGCGTCTGTGTTTTAACGGACGGCAGGATTCATCACTGGAGCATATTTAGACTAGAGGTCATCAGTGAAAGTCGGTGACTTGGTTGAAAGTGAAGACTATGGCATCGGAATCATTGTGGATATTGTCGGCTATCATTGGGATCCTGACCTTCCTGGCTACGTGGAAAGTGGCGAATCCTTTAATGTATCGTTTTCAAAGGGTAATTACTTCTTTGGTAGTGAAGAATTAAAACTAATCAGCGAAAGTTAATTTACTCTTGAGCTTTCGTGCCTATAATTATTTTGAACCCAGAACACGGAGAACATCGTGGCGTATATCATAAACGAAAATGGCGAGTACAAGCGCACTGTAAGGTGTAGCCATTGTTGGGAAAAGGGACACAACAAGAGTTCCTGCCCTGACCGCAAGACGCAACTCACGAAGAGGATTAAGGATTTTGAAGCCGCCATCGCCAAGGACGACTACGATTCTTCCTATCGTCGCGACAATGACCAGCGTTATCTGGCCGATGCCAAAGCGCAACTGGACAAGATGCTCAACAAGGGCAAGGGTCGCGAGTGTTCCTATTGCGCCCAGACCGGTCACAACCGTCGTACCTGTCAATACCGGAAGAACGATATTGCGGCACACACTGAAAAGACTAAGACTTTCCGCGAGAAGTTTGTCGAGAAGATGAGCGAGATTGGTCTAGGCGTCGGTGCCATTGTCCGACAGACCATCCGAACGAAGGACGATAACGCGGTGTCCGCGCTGGCCTTTGTCGAGTCTGTCAATTGGGACGAAATGGACTATCGCGATATGTACCAGCAGAACAGTTATTATCTGCGATGTTCAAACATCCTTAGACTCCGAGTCCTCGGTGACTATATTGATCGGTGGGACGCGAAGGTCACGACCGTTGGGGGTTCCCCGCCACCGAGCGTAGTCAACACCGAAGACTTCGCTGTCGAAAGTGAAACTCTGGACAGAAGCAGTCGCCAATACGCCGGCGTTCAGGTTGTGTCTGGCGTCGATGCTGTCCACCCGCCGAACGATTATTTTGATGACAAGACAATCTCCAATCTGATGATTAAAGAGATTGTTGACGCCAAGTAAGGGATTGAAATGACTAGAGAAATTCGAAAACGAAAGCCACGATATCAATCAGGTCGCCGCCTGTCAGCAGAGGACCGAGCGGAGTATGCTCGCCAACGCCGAGCACTGGTCGGCACCCTCATCACCCAGGAAGGTTTCGAGGCCGCACTGGTCGTCGAGCACATCCGAGGCTCACAATATCTTATCCGAATGCCAGACGGCGCGGAAGTTTTTGCATCGCACAAGAAGCAAAAAGATAATAATATCGACAGCTTATCCGACGCAGGCTGGAAGCTCTGGGAGGGACGACGATGAAGAGTTTTACTCTAGCACTTTTGTGCTTACTATTAACTTGTTGTGAGTTCAGGGTTGAGCCGCAACGGACATACGCATATGAAACAAGCTGGACTGAAGTCTGTGCGTATCAATACAGCGAGCCCTACAATTATTCACCCGAATGGTGTGATTGGTATTCTGACAACTCGCTTTGCTGTGTCTGGTATGACACAGGATGGTATGAAGAATGGTGTCAGTGGGGCAATTCAATTTGCTGGGAATAC
>Ga0080013_1003163_pt1 | contig 17876 bp, 21 predicted proteins | sample ETNvirenome_6_85_FD_69236 | JGI IMG/M metagenome (GOLD analysis project Ga0080013, IMG submission 69236) | Marine viral communities from the Pacific Ocean - ETNP_6_85 (SPADES assembly) (version 2) | ecosystem: Environmental > Aquatic > Marine > Oceanic | place: Pacific Ocean | collected 2013-06-19 | reverse complement strand
ATAGACTTATAATATATTAATTAAATAATTAATTAAATAATTAATTAATTAAATAATTAAATTTAATATAAAGGAATTATAATATTATATAGTAATATAAGAATACTTAAAACTTTAAATACTTTTCATTTTTATATTGCTACTAATTTTTGTTATATATCGCTACTAATTTTTTAAGCGTTTTTATATCATCCTTTTATTGCTGTTGAATAATCCACCACCCTATTATTAAGCGGTACAGAGGGTTCGTATATATACAAATAAGCATAATTACATATTCGTATATATACAATATAGAGTTAATATAAAACGCTATATATACATAATATCAATTATATTATTAATAATAATATAATCGTTTATTTATGTATAATATCTATTCTATAAATCTACCATTATCATCACACCCCGCTTTATATTTCGCTTTTCCTTTTTCCTCTATTGATTTTAAATATCTCTTTTCCGCTTTAATCATTTTATTATGTTTTTCATCGCTTACATTACCACGAAGTTTAATATAATCAATCCAACATTTATTATTAAAATCTTCTTGTTTTAAACACCATTTACAATAATCTCCGTCGGTTTTAAAAACCTCATCAAAAGTTTTATATTTAATATCGGTTTTATTTCTATCCGCATTAAATCTTGCTTTGTATCCATATTTGCCAAAACGAACAACATAATTATTATAATTTTCCCAATCAGTCATATCTATTTATAATATTAATTATTAAAATATCTTTAAGTAGTTTTACTTATAAGAATTTATTTAAATAAGTAATTATTCTATTTTATTAATTTATTTTCATTTTTAAATGATACATTCCGTGAAAATTCTTCTTTCATAGCGTAAGTCATTTCGTCATATTCAAATTTATTCACTTCACCGCCACATAATAAATCAAAATGTTTTTCAATTCCGTTATGTAAATCTTTAAATAATTCTAAAGGCGTTTGTTTATTATCTTCACAAAAATATGCTATCGTATCTTCAGGAATTCCTTTTAAGCGTATATGAAAACCTTTAACTATTTTTCCTTTATCGTTTAATCCTTCTAAAACATCAATATAACATTTTTTACCAACGCCAATAAAAGTTTTACTTCTTATAGTGTCTTCATCTTCAACTCCTTTCATTTTAAAATCAATATGGAATTGTCCCATATCTTCACCTATTAAATCTCGCCCATAATCTATTTTAAATTTTTCCGCTAATATTTTAACTTGTTTATCATCCATATGGATACTATCCGTATCTTGATAATACATATTTAATTTATTATCTTCTCCACAGCAAATCACCTCGTTCATTATCCGCTTACTCATTGATAAAACCTCAACACCACAAACAACATTATTAAAGTGGTTATTAATAGTTTTATATTCTTTAAACGCCCATTTATTAGTTTCAGGAATATTATAGTATTCTTTAATTCTATCAAAGTGATAAGATATATGTTTATCTTTATCTTTTCCGCTTTTAATATTTATCTCTTCATCAATCGGTTTTAATATTGATTTACCATATGCACTATTCATTAAATTCTTATAAACCGCTTCAATAGGGTTTTTATCTGCTTTTTTTTCTTTCCGCTTATTAAATAAATATTCTATAACGGAATTTATTTTATTATTTCTACCTTCATCATAATAATATCCTCTAATTATTTCAAATTCTATTTTTTGAAATTTAATCCAATCTTCAAGAGTGTATTTATCAACTATATAATTTTTATTTATAGCGTTTTTATCATCTACCCAATTTCTTTTATTATCCGCTATATAACTTACTAACGGCATTTTTCTTTTTTTATTTATTTTATTTAATTTTATCTCTACGAAATAACCATCGTAATTTTTTATAATATTATAATCGGTTGTTTCTAATACTTTAGGTATTCCTTTTAAATATCCATCAATTCTATACATAGATGAAGGATATAAACTAACACCATCAAAATCCGCTATATCTCTATCATTAACATACCACATTTTATTTTGTCTTAACATGGTTCTACCGCCTACTACTGCTTTTTGGATAAATGCTCGTGGATTTCCGCTTAATTGATAAACACCATCATAAACGCCCTCTTTTAATAAATATCTATCCGCTACAGATGGTAAAGTTAAATATTCATCAATATCTAAACTTGTTATTTCTTTAATCCACTCTCTAAATTTTTCGTATCCATTTTCTAAAACAATACAATCCATTTCACAATATCTACTGGAATATTCAATTATATCTACTTCATTTTTATCGTTTATTAAATTCCATTTTTTACAATTTCCAATAAATCGTTCAACATCTTCTTTATTCCAACGGACTACTTTTCTTTTTTTATCGGTATATAATTTAATTATATCATCTAAATTATAATATCGTTTTTCAATACTATTTTTATTATAAATATCATACGGCATTATTTCTTTTTCTTGTGGTAATTTAAACATTTCACCAAATTTTCCAAGTCCTGCTGGTATTAAACTTAAACTATCTTTAATAATAATATTAATCGTTTTTTTAGTATTCCAATTAGTAAATTTAAATTTTCCGCTTATTAATTTTTTACCTTTCATTATAATTTCATCACCCCATAAATATTTATTTAAAAACGACCAATCGTAAGAACTATTATGAGCTATTAGTAAAGTATCTTTAGTTAATGATTGTAATAATTGTTTCCCACAATTAACACCATAATATTTATCTGGTTGTTTCCCAATATGTTTTTTTACACATAAATAGGGTTTATGTTTTCTAATTTTACTAACTATATTATAATTATCACCTGTTAAATTAAAACTAAATTTAGCGTCATTATTATAAAATTTTAAAACTTCACCGCTACTTTTTTGTTTTTTAATTCTAATATCATTATCTTCACAAAATTTTTTTAAATCTTTTTTATTAACACTATAATTATATTCATCAAAACCGTCGTAAGTTTCAAAATCAAAAAACACCTTATCATATTCTGCGTTAAAGTTTTCTCGCTCTTTATACTCGTTTAATTTAGTGTTTTCCGCTATATTAAATTCTAAAGTTTCTATCGTTTTATCTTCATCAAAATAAGTAGTTTTTGTTATATCGTTATATGGAATATCTTTTAATAATCCGTCGGTTTCTAATAATAATTTAACTAAATCATAAGACCTAATAAATCGTTTTTTATCTCTACGATAATTGCCCTTACTATCTTTACCTATAATATCGTTAAAATCTTTTTTACTATCTTTAAATTCTTCATATAAATCAATATAATTTTTTATAGCGTAAGATGTATATTTAGTTTCACAATCCATAAAATAATGGTCGCCTAATAAATTTAATTTATATTGAACGTTTTTATTATTACCATAAATCTTATCACCCTCTCTATTTTTTTGTTGATTAGCGGTTTTTAATCTAATAGAAAAATCATTATCTTCACAAAATTTTTTTAATTTTATTTTAGGAACATTATGACTTTTAACGATTGTTTTTAAGTGTTCTATTTTATTGTTTTCCAATCCTAATTTTTCTAACGAATAAATCAAACAATTTATTTCAATATCTTTAGAGTTTTCTATATTATCATATATTTGTAAATTTTCCAATCCCATATAATAACTGGTATAATAATTAAAAAACGCTCCGTTTTCTTGTTTTCTTTCATAAACTCTCTCAATTGATATAGAAGACGCTGGATTATATGATTTTTTAGCGGTTGCCTTAAAACTATCATCAGGTTCTATTTGTTGTTTATCATATTCCGTTCCTTTAACTATTTTGCGGAATTTAGCTATATTATCTTTATTGAGCGTTATGTATGTATTATTTACTTTTATAACAATATTATTATCACCGAGTTTTAATCGTTGTAATATTTCAGCGTAAATAGTTGAGATTTTTAAATCTTTAACTTTAATTTCCACTTTATTTTGATTTTCTTTAAAAACTTTATCCAATTTTACATTTAATTTATCTTTTAAATATTGCTGTGTAATTTGAATTAAATTTCCAGTATTTTCTTTTATTCTAAATTTACTATTCTTATCGGTTATAAACTTCTTTTGTGCTTCTGTTTTCATAAACTTTTTTGCTGTTGATGGTTTTACTACCCTTACATTTCCGCCACCATCTTTTACAAGAACCATACCCCTCAAATCAAATTTTTCAGGTTTCGCTACAAGTCCATTTTTTTTAGCGGTTTTTAAAGTGTTTAATTTTCCAGTTGCTTTATTTAAAATCCAACTATCGCCCATTTTAGTAATAGGTGAGATATTAATTTCTTTATCCATTTTCTGTTATATAATATACTTATAAAATAATCTTTAAGTTAATACTTATTAAAAAATTTAATTCCTATATTATTAAAATATTTAATTCCTTAAGTATTCCTAAATATTCTTAATATCTACTCTCATAGCGGTTAAGCGGTTTTCAATATTTCATTTTATATATCAACATATATAAAATTCTAAATTGTAGTTCCTAAATGACTACATTTAAACTACTTGATAGTTTATTAAATAATTCAGGCTTCGTTGATTTTAATTTTAATAATGTATATTTTAATTTTTCTTCATTCATTCGTTTATAATAACATAATAACGATGAATATTTAACATTATCATAATTTCCGTTGTTCTTTTGTTTTTCAATAAATTTTTTAGCGTAATCCTTTTGTTTAACTTTGTAATTATTCCATTTTTCTTCATCTTCTTTTAAGCGGTTTCTGTAATTATCGGTATTCTGTTTAGATTTATAATTATACATTTCCTATATATATATAACTTATAAGATTATTTTTAAGTTAGTTTATACTAATTATATTTATTTCTTTTTACAATATCTTTTAAGTATTGCTTCTTTTATTGGTCCAGATGTTATTAATCTTTCGTGTCGATCTCTTAATGATTTCTTTAAACCATCATTTAGGTTTGCTTCTTGTTTCTTTGTTAAGGCTCCTCTTACATCTCCGCCCTTTTTTAAAGTTCTTATTTGAGTGGTTTTTCTAGGTGCTATAATTCCACCGCTTCTAAATGTATCTACTTCTCCGCCTAAATATTTTTTTCTTATTTCACTCGCACTACTATAACTACCTTTTTTCATCGCTCCAGCATCTTCTAATTTAGTTTTACCAAACATCGCCCCTGCTACCATTCCTGCTCTAACTTTTTCGCCAATATTTTTAGATTTTTTAGCAATTTGTAAAGCACTTTTTTTTAATACAATATCGGCGTTTCTTACTTCATCTAATTCCGCTTCTTTATCGGCATAAACTTTATCGTGTTTTTCACATGCATTATCTAATGCATTTCGTGGTGTTTTATATGGTGGTTTTCCTATTTTCTTTTTACCTGCTTCGTCCATCATCATTTCATATTTTCCGCTCTTTTTTAAGTGGTATAATGTTCCTGCTCCGCAATAATTATAATCGTTAAATCCTATTTTATGTTCTCTTGGAGCGTTTTTTACTTCATCAATAGTAGGAGGTTCTATAAACGCTACAGCATTTTTAGTTGTAAATCTCATAATGTATATTATTATTAGATATTATAATTACACTTATTATTGTTTTTTATGAATACGCCAACTATCGCTGAATGATTTTATTCTATCCAGTCTTTGTCTTTCTGTCTCTCCGCCCGTTCGTTTTTTATCAACATCGCCTACTTTTTTAATTTTTTTACATTTATTCTTAATAACACCCAGACACATATTTTATTATATTTATATTAGATATAATAAAATCGCTTATTTAATTATCTTGTTTTAAATTTTTCTTTAACTGGTAAAGTTTTCATCGCTTTCTGTTTTGCTTGATATTGTCTTCTTAATTCTCCGCCTGTTGCTTTTTTCTTAACGAAAGGTTTAGATTTCTTTTTAACATCTTTTCCTTTCTCGTGGAAATCTTTATCACCTTTTTTAGTGGTATAATCTTTATCGCCTTTATGAGTTTTAGAGGCATCGCCTTTTTTACTACCACCTTTTTTTGCTCTACTTTTTAAAATCGCTTCTTGTAATGCTTTGGGTAATTTTTGTTTTTGCTTCGCTGTTAATCCTTCAACCATTTTATTATATTTTAATATAATATTTTATTTCTAAATATTTATTACTCTTCTATTATTTTTTTAGGTATTTTGAGTGGTTCTATATCTTCAACTATTCCGTTTTCAAATATCGCTGGTTTATTAGTTTCTATAACTCTTCTTTTAACTGGATTTTTAAATTTATAATTACCTTTCTTAATCGCTTTTAATTTTTTTTCTGGTATTTTCTCTAAACAATCCCATATAATATTTAACATATCTTCGCTGTGTCCTGTTTGTTTAGCGTAATAACATATAATTTCTTCTTTCTTAATTTCCTTTAACGCTGTATTTATATCCGTCATTTTATATATTATATTGAGATAAAATTTTTTCATCTTCCGCCGTAATCATTTGTTTTAATTCACTATAACTAATATCTTCTTTTTCCATTATCAATAAAAAATAATTACGATAAAATATTTTTGGTAATAAAAAAAACCCTAAATAGTTAATAATCGGTATTCTACTTAAAATAGATATAAATAAACTCGGTTTTAAATTATCCATTAGACTATATATAATGTTGTTATTTTAATTGTGTTAAAATAGTTTTTACTAATAACGAAGGAACTTTATATTTTTTTTCAATACAATTAATACTTCTAACATCATCTAATTTAACTTTATATTTTTCCCGTATTTTATTAGCACTAATAACATCCTTTAATTTTAAATCTATATTACTAAAAAAATCTGTAGGCTTATATCTTTTATCACCATATAATACATATATAGTAGTTTCTCTATGTAAGTTTTTTAATATTGGTTGAACTCTCATAAATCCTCTTGGATTTTCAATAACAAAATTTAAATCTTTGTTTTTAGATTTAAAATAATTAATTATTTCCATCGTTTTTTTTAATATTTTATCTCCTATTTTAGCATCATCGCTTAATGCTCTCCCTGTTCCTTTTTCTCTATGTCCTCCTTTTGTATTTCCTAAAATACTAAAGGTTTGACACGGAACAGACGCCCATATTAAATTTGGTACATATTTATTATCACTACTATATTTTTTATAATCCCACTTTAAAATATCTGTTAAAATATCTGGATTATATTTTTCTTCATTATCTAAACTAATAACATTAATTCCTAATTTCCGTGCAACTTTACCCACAGAACCAGTCCCTTTAAATAATTCTAATAGTTTCATTATTATTATATAATTAGATAAGTTTTATCTTCTCTTTTCGTTCAATTTCCATTAATTTTTTAACATTCTTTTTTGGTATAACAATACTTCCGATCGGGAGTTGTGATAATTGATATTTAAATTTAGTCGGTTTTCCATCTTTCTTTATTTTTTTTAAAGTCATTATATAATTATTTATTATATAATAATTTTATATTATTTTAAAAAAATCTAATAAGTGATATTAATATTTTGACCTCCGCCGATTTCCATAATAGCGGAAGTTCCAGCAACTAACAATTTAAAATCACTGGAGGAATTCCAAGAAGTAGATTGTAATGAAATAACGCTGGATTGTCCTTGAGTGTTAATTCCTGATACTGCGTTATTTTCGCTTTGATGTGCTGGAGCGTCAAGGCATAATTTATGAAAAATAATACAATTGCTATGATTAAAATTTAAACGAGAACCTTGTGCTGTTTCAAAATCTTTAAAACTTACGGCATTATCATTTTGTAAATTTCCCTCAAATAATAAATTTTGACTATCTAAACCTTTAGAAAAGCAGTTTTTAGTATGTACCATAGAATCGCAAACATTTTCGTTTCCGCTTTGTGGATATACTCTTTGGTTGATATTCCAATAATATTTGGGTGTCGTGACATCAGCACCATATGGAGCGGAACCATTTGAAGTCATAGCAAAACGAGTAAAATTTGGTCCGTATTTAGAATTGGTAGCGGTAGTTATTAATCCTGTATTAGCACTTTGCATATGAGTTCCGCTTGAATAAGTAGAAAGTAAAGGAGCAACACCGATAAAATCTAATGATTGAGATGATACATTAAATTTAGTGTTATTACTTTCGCTTGATAATTGAGAATAATATTCGGGGTATGCCATTTGAAGGGTTTGACCTTCTTGTAATAGAGCGGAAATAACATTATCGTACATGTTATCTGGAGTGGTAAATGTAATAACATCGCATACTAATTCACAGTTTTGTAATTGCCAGTCATAATTAGCGGATGCACCGACAGAACCATCATCGCTCATATCCATAACAGGTTCTTGACCGTTAAATTCTAATCTTAACCTAATATTACCGACTAAAGAACTGTCAAAATTTCCAGCGTTTTTTCCGTGTTGTAATCCTAAAAAGTCGTCCATATGTATTCTTTTAGTTGCTGTTGAATATAGAGAACCTGATCTATTTCCTTGAAAACCTCCATTACTATCAGGTTGTGGAACTTCGCTATATTCATCTAAATTAGAACGTCCGTGAGCAATAGAACCGCTACATCTTCTTAACATTTCATAAACTTGACCGAAATGTTGTAAATTATTACCGCTTACTACTGAACCATTTAAAGACCACTGGGCGGAACGGATTAAAGTGTGTGGTTGTGGAACATTTCTAGAACCAGCGGTCGTCGCAGTTTGGGCGTATTGATAACCATAATCAGCTCTCAAACAGAGCGTATTTAAATCAATAATACTATCGCTTGGAAGGTCAAAAGTTAAAGATTGGTTAGGTTTTACTGTTGAATTACCGATGGCAACCATCTTAACTTGATTTCTAACAACTGGGGATAAACGAGAAACGACATATTGGAATGATGATGGAAGAGACATTATTTTATATTATAATATTATAAAATAATTTTAATTGTTTTTATACATATTTTTTAAATTCCTTAATGTTTTAATTAAATCCACTTTTAGATGTTTTTGCTATTGCTCCTAATCGTTTTGCTTGAGAAACGCCAGGGATTAAATCCGTTGCTATATCTCCACCTGATTTAATCGCCCCTTTAACATCGCCTTTTAATATCTTTTTCCCTAAATCTAAAATTTTATCGCCCTTAACAACTGCTTTCACAACAGAACCTAAATAAGGCACATTTTCCACAAAAGGAGCTATTTTTTTAGCAACCGACATAACTTTTTTAGCAACATCACCGATTTTTTTAGGGTCTTTTATAACTTCTCCTACTTTTTTCGCTTTATCCGATACAAAATGACCTACTTTTTTTCCTGCTTTTTTCAACCATCCCCAAAATCCCATTGTATTTATATAAATTAGTTTTATTTTTATTGTTCTTAAATATTACTTTCAACTAATTAATCAACATAGACGCCTAAACTAAATCTATAGTTTTGGAGGTCAGCGTCATTTGGAATTTCGGCGGAAGTTCCATTAATAAATTGAAAAGAAAACATTAAAGTTCCATTATTAAAAATAGAAGACGCTACTTTATATCCGTGTTGATTATCGCTATAATCTTGGTCGTTTCTAAATTGAAAAAATTTATCATTACTTCCAGTTCCTACGCCACCTACGGAATAAGTTATAGTGTCTAAAATACTTGAATTTTCAAAAGTATCCGCTCCCATAGTTGTTAAATAATTATCTGCTTTTTGGTTTTTTAAAACTAAATTAACGCAAAAATCATCATCTTGCGTATCATCGGCAAAATATCCGTCAAATTTTTCTAAAATAACCCTACAAGATTTAGGTTTATTATCGCCATAAGCGTTAGAAGGTAATTGTAATCTAAATGATGGAGAGGAATAATCGCTACTATCTTTTCTATCGCCTGATTTAAAAATTAATTTATAGTATTTCATATTTATATAATTAATTTATATTTTTATTTTCTTCATTTTTCTTAATAAATTTCAATCGTTCTATATCCAATAATTCTTTTAAATAATCATTACCTATATTATCCACTTCTTTCATTTTGTAAATAGTGAGCGTTAATAAAAAATTATTATTTAGTCCTATTAAATTATTATCTTCATCTGTTAAGCGTATATTAAAACCTGTTAAATTTTGTGTTGATAATTTCGTTCTAAATATTTCACCTCCGCCATCGTAATAATTTATATTATTATATGGAGCGGTTAATACTACTATTTTGCCTAAAATATTCTCTGTTTTAATACCTGTTTCGCTTGAATTTTCTAAATTATTACCGCCTACCAATGATGTTCTAATATAAATGTTTTTTTTCTTTCCTTGAACTTGAACCGGTTTATCGCCTATTAAACTAACATTATCTCCGTCAATTGTAAATGCATGGAATGAATTAGAAAAACCATAAATAATACCAGCACTATTATCAACGCTAAAATCAATACCACAACCAGCGGTAGGAGTAGATGATAATGTAGCGGAAATAGAAATTTTTCCTGTATATCTACTAAAAGAAACGGTAAAAGTATCACCTGTAAATTTCGCTTCTAGATCGGTTTTTAATTGATTATCAATATCTAAAACGGAAGGATTACCATTTTCTATTTGATATGATGTTTGTGAAGTTCCATCGTGTATTCCAAAAGAATTATTATTATCATCAACACTATAAAAATCACGATTACAGGTAAATTCTGTTAATACCACTTCTAAATGTTCTGTATCATCTTTACAAGACATAACACGATTAGGAACATCTATAAACACATCATCATTAGATAATTTAATAGTAGCATTATCACCATTAATAAATAATATTTTTTTTTCAATTTCTCTATAGACCATTTTCTTATATTATTATATAATAAAATAAAACCTAATCGTTAATAATATCCATTAAACTACTTAATTCTAATACGCTTTTTTGTCGTCTTTCTTCTCGTAAATTTAATATTTTATCGGTTTTATACCTACCGAAATCACTTATTAAATCGCTACAACAATTATAAGTGATATTAGAATTTATATAATTTGTTCTTATCACTAATTCTAATAGCGGTTCTTTATGTCTAAAATCTTTATAATTACTAACGGATTTTTTAAATTTTAAATAACCTAATGAATGAAATAATTTTAATAATTTTTTATAGTATTCCTCCCATATATTAAATTTATGTTTTTGGTAATAAATTAAAAAAATTAAAAATCTATAACTTTCCATTATTAATATAATACCTGTTGTATCATATTCATTAAAAAATTTTAATTGTTTTTCCATTTCTTTATATAGAATATTACACCCTTTTTCCTGCTCTAATTCATTAAATAAAATATTCCGCCCTATATGGTATTTATTAATAATATCGTTAGTTTCATTATTATCTAAATAATAAAAATGATTATCTATATAAACAATACTCATTATATAATAAAGATAGATTATTATTAAAATGTTATAACCTCGTTAAAGTTCTTTCTAATAGGGGCGATTTTATCATTAATATCAACATATAAAAAATCGTGTTTTTCTTCCGTAGCGTAATTATATGCCTCCATAAATTCATCAAACGATTTAAATAATCCTTGTATTTCGTCAAATATTCCCTTTATTTGGTTCATATCAAGCGTTTTAAAAATCATAAAAGCGGTGGAATTTCTACGCCATACAGGACTTACCATTTTCCACGATTGATTAGTTAGAGCGATATTTAACATTTTATGTCTTGCCTTAATCACCATATTTTCAAAAGATTTATGTTTTAAAATATCTAATCCTGCTAAATCATCTAAAAACAATAAAATATTAGGTTTATTTTTGGAACTGTAAGGCATCATTTCAGGTTGGAAATTTATTTTATATAACATTATTAATTCTTTAGGTGATAATTTAGTTTCATCGTATCCTAATCTTTTCCACTTATCAAATAATTTTTTCATCTTGTTATAATCACGCCATTTCTCCCCTATACTTTCAACCTCTTCTGTAATACTCTGTAAAAGTTCTATAGAAGGATTATCAAAAACCATTACATTTTCTCTATCCTTAAACGCTTGTTCTTGTTTTTTATCATTATGTAAAGACGCTGAAACAACATAAGACATGGTTAAATGTGGATACATTTTCTCAAATAAATTAATAAAAGCGTTGCTTTTTCCTGTCCCTGATGCACCGCTAATATTTAAGCGGAAATATGGTTGGATTATATTTTCGTTAAAAGTTGGTTTTTCATCGTCTTTAATTTTAATTTCTTTATTATCAAGATTATCTAACTTTTTAATTAACATATTATATTATAGAAACATATTTTATTTTACTGAATTTTTACAGAAAAATAAAATCTATATTAATAATATAATGAGTGATAGTGAAATTGAAATACCAGTTGAGGAAATAGTTAAAGAAGAAAAAACAAAAAAGAAATATAGACCGCTTACAGAGGCAGAAAAAGAAAGCAGGAGGAGGATTTTAGAAAAAGCACGAGAGAGAGCGAAAGAAGTTAAATTAAATAAAAAACTTGCTGGAGAACAAAAAGGTCAAATTAAACAAAAAGAAAAAGAAGCGGAAAATCAAAGGTTAAGAAAACAAACTTTAGAAATTGCTAAAAAAGAACAAGAAGAAGAACAACCTAAAGAAGAAGTGGAAGAAGTATTAGAATATGTTAAGAAATCAAAAAAAAAACCAATTAAAAAGAAAAAGAAAATAGTTTATATTAGTGATAGTGAAGATAGTAGCGAAGAAGAAAGCGATAATATTGTAATTAGAAGAAGTAAAGCGAAAGGAAAAAAAAAATTAACAGATGAAGATTATGATAAATTCCAAGCGGAAAAAGAAGAATTTAGACAAAAAGAAATGGAATTACGCTTAAAACAACGGAGAGAATACGATGATTTAACCGCTATGGAAGAGAAGATGCTTAAACAACAATATAGAGATAAGTTAAACACTATGCGATTAGAACAAATGAAAGATTTTCTATTACCTAACAGAACAAATAGAAATTAAATATTATCATATACTATATAATGCCTAAAGACGATTATAAAATATTAAAAAATGGTAAAATATTAGATAATAAAAAGAAAGTAGTTGCAAATATGAAACAATTAAAAAAAGGAAATACCCCTGTTGTTTTGCATAATGGAGAACGAATTATTCAAACTAAGAAAGATATAAATAAAGTAAAAAAATTAGAAAAAAAATATAATATTTCGTTATTTCCTAAAAAATAATTTCTAATAAGTAATTAATAATGGAAACATTAACATTTAATAAAAATTGTGCGTACTGTAATGAACCGCTACGAGCGAGACCCATACAAAACCGTTATAAAGATTTTCAAAAAAGAGATTTACATTTAAAATGTTTTAAACTAATTCGTAGTAATCCGTTTTTAAAAAAATCTTGTTATAATATAGAAATGGTTAAATCTAATAAAGATAAAGAAGATAAAACCGATTGTAAAGATAATTGGATAATTAATTTTGGAAAACATAAAGATAAGACATTTAGAGAGTTATTAGAAGATAAAAAATATTGTGAATGGATATTAGAAAAAGATGATTTTAATAATCAAAAATTATATGATTACATAAAAGAAAATCTAACCGTTTAATATATTATTAAATGTGGTTTTATGTTAATATTATTGGTTGGATATTATATTTAAATTTTATAAATAGACAATTAGATAAAATAAGGTAGATTAATATGATTAAATATATCATATTAATATAATAATGGATAGTAATAATCAAGATTACAACTCAGGAACTGGGCTGTTAATATATGAAGAAACACCGCTTCAAACTTCAACAATAGAGAATTTAGTAGTTTTAAATTCAATTGATTACCAAGGTAATATTCTAGACCCTTCATTAAAAACAACTGTTCTTGCTAATAGCGGAGCGATTACCTCTATGAAAGGGACAGGTTGGACTGATGAAAATCTTAAAGAAAATGCTGATAATATTACTACTAATACTACAAGTATATCAACTAACGCTACAAATATATCAACAAACACTACAAGTATATCAACAAACGCTTCAAATATATCAACAAACGCTTCAAATATAACAACAAACGCTTCAAGTATATCAACAAACGCTTCAAATATATCAACTAATACAAGTAATATAAGCGGTAAAGTTAGTAAAAGTGGTGATACTATGACTGGTGCATTAGATTTAGATAGTCAAACATTAAAATTTACCGCTGAAAATTTAATAAATTATGATGCTGGAAATAATAGGTTAGATATTCACCAAAATAGCAGTAATACAGATATTCAAAATGTAAGGTTTATTAATTCATCAACATCAGGATTTATAACGACAACCACATATCCGCTTACTATTACTAATGCCGGAATTGATACGCCTGAATTAAAAATAAATGGGAGTGCTTTATCAACTGCGGATTTTGTTAGTAAAAGTGATACTAACGCTCAATCATTAGTAAGCGATTTAAAAATTACAGGTGGCGATAAATTATATTTACAAAGTTCTTCATATAGCGATACTTATATGTATATGGACGAAAGCGATGGATACTGGAAAATGTATATTAGGGGAAATCTTGTAATGGATGGAACAACAAACGCTATAAATTTTAGAGCGTCTGCTGGTGCTTATTTTGTAGGGACAAATTTAGTTTTTAGCGGTGATAATAATGATGTTGCTATGTATGCTGGCGGTAGTGATGCTAAAGATTTAGTATTAACCGCTGGAAACGACCAATCAACAGGAGGTGATTATGCTATTGAAATGAAAGTTAGAAATTCAAGTAATACACAATATACCGCTATGAAAATTCAAGGCAAAACCGAAATTATTGAAATTAACCGAGATTTATCATTAGACGACGCTATGGGTATTATTTTAGAGGGTTCTACCGCCCCTTCATCTACTACAAATAAATTATATCGTAGTAGTAGTGATTTATATTATAACGCTAATAAATTAGGATTAGATAGTGATATAACTACTAACGCTTCAAATATTTCAACAAACGCTTCAAACATATCAACTAATTCAAGTGGAATTTCTACAAATGCTACTGCGATTACAGGTAAAATATCTAAATCAGGTGATACGATGGACGAAAATGTTAATTTAAATTTTAAAAGTTCAAGCGATAGTTATATTAAATGGGATAGTACGCATTCAAGAAGTTTTCAATTATACTCTGATGGAGGTATTAACATTAAAAACGATGCTGGTGGTAGTGATATTTTAATATCAAGTGATAGAGATATATTATTAACTACTACAAACGAATTATTAATTAATACATCTAATTTAGTAATAACAACAGGTAGTAATTTAATAACGAGTGATTGTAATTATAAACAAACAAGGGGAGCGACTACTGATACTTATTATGCTATCGGTGAAGACTGGACTGATTTAACAGGATACGGAGTTTTAAAATGGAATACCCCAGCTGGGGGAGTTAGTGCAGGCGTTTTACAAATCGGTTCAAATGATACAGAAGACGATGGAAATATTTTTATTGAAATAGGAACAGGTAAAATAGGATTTAATAAGCGTTTAGCATCAGGGTCTTATGATTATGAATTTTATCCACCACAAGGAGCAACAATGACTGATTTATTATTCCACGAAACATTATTAGCATCAGGAAATACCGCTGATTATTTAGATAGTAAAAATGGAACAGGAAATACTTTTAGTTTAAAACAAAATGCGGTGGAATTAATTAGAATGAGCGATAATGGAGTAGGAACCCCATATACAAATATTTATAACGATCTAAATATTATGAGTGTTTCAAATAATACTAATATTAATATGACTGGTGATATTCTTGAATTTAATATTCCTACTAATAATGTTAATGAAATTATTAGATTTTCTATAAATAGCGTTAAAGTAGTAGATATAGGTAATAGAAATTTTAATTATTTCAATAGTTCAGGAACAGTAAAAACAAGTTTTACCGATACTATTAATTTTATGTATGTTCCGCTTTATGTTGATGAGTTATATTCTTCGGGTAGTAATGATTTAGTATTTGGATTAAACGGAACTGAAAAAATGAAAATTGATAATACTAATGATATAGTTCATATAACCACAAATGTAATGATAGGGAGCGGAAATCAATACGGTGCATTAACTATTAATGATTATAATAATGTGGCGGGAACGAATTTTACTCAATATAATTATTATTTTTATAGCGGAATGGCTCCTGCCTCCGGTACGGGATATTTGGGAACAGGAACTTATGGGTTAGCTCTCCATTGCTATGGGTGGGCAAACGCTTGGGGTTGGATTACTTTCAGCGATACAAGAATTAAAACTAATATTAGAGAGTGTTTATGTAGTTTAGAAATAATTGATAAATTAAATGTAGTGGATTATGAATATATCGATATAGTTAGAGGTGGTGGAGCAAGATGTGGTTTTTTAGCACAAGAGGTAGAAAAAATATTACCTAACGCTATAAAAAATAGTAGTGGTTTTATTCCTGATTATTATAAGATAGTCGAAAAGGTTAAAGATAATTGTATAAAATTAGGAGATATACACAATTATAATATTGAAGATAAATTAAAATTAATCAATAATGATAGAGAATTTACAATAGTTATTAAAAAAATAGAAAATGAATTTATTTATTATGATGTTATAGGAGAGAGTGGTAATGTTATTATACCAGCATATGAAAATAAATATTTCTTATATGGGCGAGAAGTAAATGATTTTAAAACACTTGATAATGATTATATAACTGCTATAAGTATTAAAGGTATTCAAGAATTATTTAAAAAAAATTGTAGTTTAGAGAGTAAATTAATTAATTTATGTAATCAATTAAATATTGATTTTAATAGTTTATAAATTATATTATAAATAAAAATCTATTTATAAAATATAGAATGTTAAGAGCGTTTAAAAATCCTACAAATAATCCTAATAACCGATTAAAAACTTACCCTAAACCAGCGTCTATTTTAAAACCAAGACAATTTATTAAATCTCAGCCTTATAATTTAGGCAAACATACCCTAACCATAAATCCTAAAACTTACTAATAATAATATCTAATTTATATTTATATAATGGAAGTTTCAATTTTTAAAAGAGGTGGAAAAATTAAAAAAAGAACGAGAACATTTGATAGAGCGGTATTATCATCTAAAGCAGGAATGCCTAAACAAACAGGAAAAACAACGAAAGATTATGGTTTAAGTAGTAAAGGTAGTTATATTAAAGAAACAAGAAGCGGAAAATTTCCAACATTAAAACAAAAAATAAGCGTTAAACCAGTAATTACTATAAGCGTGGGTGCTAATCCTAAAACTAAAAAATTTGCTGGTGTTAGTAATAGAAGAATGGGAACTAATGATATGATTATGAAATTTATGATGGGAGAACAAAAATTAAAAGAACAAGATAAAACTTTTGAAGGTTTAAAAAAAACATTTCAAGAAACAAGCGGAAAGATAGATAAAAAATTAACAGAATTTGATACCAAACAAGCGGAAATTATGACTAAATTAGAAGAAGCGAGAAATCCACCATTAAGGAGAACAGGTGCTGGTTATTTAACGGAAGAGCAAATTGAGGGCGGAGAAGCACCATATAGACCACCTTCTTTGGAAGTAAGCGATGTAGCCGGATTAACCCAACGACTAGAAGAGATAGAAAAAGCAAAATCTATATGGACGGTGAGAAAAGAAAAAGTTCAAAAAGAAGTTAAACCCTTAATAGAAGCAGGACAAACAAAAATAACGGATTTTCCTTCTATTTATAAAGGTAAAAAATTAGAAGCGGTAGAGGAAGAAATAAAAGAAGAAGCGGTAAAAATAAAAGAAGACCCTGCTAAAAGAGAGAAACCGATTAGAGTAGTTAGAAAAATTAGTGAAGAAGAATTAAAAGAACAACAAAGAGAAAAAGCGGCAGAAGTAAAAAGCGTAGAAGCGA
>Ga0080013_1003162_pt1 | contig 17876 bp, 20 predicted proteins | sample ETNvirenome_6_85_FD_69236 | JGI IMG/M metagenome (GOLD analysis project Ga0080013, IMG submission 69236) | Marine viral communities from the Pacific Ocean - ETNP_6_85 (SPADES assembly) (version 2) | ecosystem: Environmental > Aquatic > Marine > Oceanic | place: Pacific Ocean | collected 2013-06-19 | reverse complement strand
CATCACACCGCACATTTCTTGGTAGGGACATCCTCCGTAAGCGCCGCAGGCACTAAGGGTTTCTTCCACTTCCTGGGCTTTCTCCACAAGCGAGGTTGCTTTCATTTCTACGGCTAGCTCTTTAAGCTTGTTCCACTCCTCGTAGACGTGCTTTGCATCGAGGATTGTGGAAACCTGCCTCGCTTCGGGACTTCCCGTGGTGATGTACTGAAAGTGAGTGATCCTCACTTGTTTTGCCCCGGTCTTGTTCAGAGCATGGACGGCGTAGGGGATCATCTGGAGGTCAGAGGCAAGCTCTTCTTCTGTCTTCGCCCACTTCCAGTCCTTCAGGGTCTTGTGGTCGATCACCTCCGGGATGTCTCCCCCGATGTAGAGGTCGATGAACCCCATCAAAGGGGGCTCTATAGACTGCACCGTAATCTTTCCTTCCACCACTCCCTCACCTGGGGCAGGCAGCAAGCTCACTCCAGATTTGGCTATCCTTCCGGGCTTGGTGTCAGGAAAGGTTGTACCGTACTTCAGATAACGCTCTAGCAAGTCGTGAACCTCGGTCCCCAACTTCTGGGAAGCTGTGGCTTCTGGACGTGGAAGTCCCGAAAACCGTTCGATGTGCCATTTTCTCTTACACAGAGCGTATGTCTTGAACTGTGACGCTGAAACGTACTTCCATTCATTCATGGAGAAACCCTCGCTTCTTCGGTTATTTCGACCACAAACTGGTCTTCAAGCTCCTCTGGAGCATCTTCGATTGGTTTGAGCAACACCACTCTCCACCCCCTTGCGGTCTTTCCGTTGATTTTTTTCTGATATCTCTCTGCACCTGACTCCTTCAAAGCTTGGCAAAGCGAGTCTTTAGACTCAACCTCCGAAGCTGTCTGAGAATACGACTCATAGATGGCGGCTGTGCTGCACCATGAATCTGGTTCCTGCTTCACCCACTGAGCAACAAAAGCTGTGGAGCTACTTACAAGCGAGCTGCCTCCTCCATCGAGGAAGAGCAACCTGTCTTTACCCACGTTTGCTGCCATTCTCGATTTTCGAGGAAGGGCTCCCTGGGAACGGATAGCGACATTCCAGGCTCTGACCTGTGTGCTGCCGAACCTTGCTCGCAGATCCTGGAACCCTGCTCTCTTCAAGCCAGAGAAAAAGTTTCTTTGCTTCACCGGCCTACTCCCTACATCCTGGCACCACTCTCTGTAAACCAAGTAGAGAGCATTGCTGCTGCTGCCTTTCTTGGCAGTCGTGACCTTTACAAGGTGTTCCCTCGAAAACGCTGCTGTGGAATCCGACCCCAGTGCCCAAGAGTCGATCAAATCTTCGCTCGACTCTGGTACAACGTAATCCCCCCGAGACTTGAGGCGGTGATACCCTTGAACAGCCCAGCCGAAGATCCCTTCAAGCTCCTTCCTGAGTTTGGGTACCAAAGAAGGATCTTGTTCCGAGCGGGAAAAGGTTCGGTTGAAGCCCAGAATCATGAATCGTCGATAGAAGGCGGCTGTGTGATCTGCCACGAAGGGCATGCTGTTGGCAGCAAGGATGTGTCCCGCCATAGGAACCGCGTCGTAGGAGTTTTTGAACTTCTCCTCTACTGCCCGAGGATCCCCCGAAAGGACCGCTTTTACGGGGCCTGAATCCAGAAGATCCCTTTCCGGCATTTCAGTGATGACATTGAGGAGTGTGCCTGGAAGCCAAGACAGTCCAAACTGGCGGGACCAATCCTGCATGGGACTCGATGCCACCGTCCCCTTAGGAAAAAGTTCCTTTACGGTCTTGAGCAACACTGACTTTCCATTGGCTCCTTTGGGGCCTAAAAGCACGATGTGTCGCTGGTACTCTGTAGCAGCCCCAAACAAGCAGGCTCCCAAAAACTCCTGCACGAGCTGGATTTTCTCCAGTTTGTCAGTGTCGTTAGCGAACACTTCGTCCAAGAAGGAAAGCCATCTTGGGCAAGGAGAGTTGGGCCGGTGACTTATTGGGAAAACATCACAATCACGGATTCTATGGTCCCTGTTCAAGGGCACTACTGCGCCAGAGGGTTCCAGAAAACCATTTAGGCAGGCTACTCCCTCTGGTCTTCTATCAAAAAACTTAGGTGAATAAGTCCTTGAAGAAATGTTCTTGAGTGCCGAAGAGATAAACGTGTTGCCCATCTTCAGTCGTCTGGCTCCGTTAGGAGTAGCCACCAAGTGTCCAGCGTAGTGGCTCACGAGTTGAAAGAGGACGGAGGCTTGCTCCAGTCCATCCTCTACCCACACCCCTGCTCCCTCATCGAAGAGAAACTGCCTCGATCTCGTGGCTACGAGGTTTCTTTCATCCAAGTCAGCCTCTACTACTCGCCAAGCAACCTCCAAGTCGTCCCCTCTGCTGAACACAAAGGGCGAGTGCCAAGCCCAAAGTGTCGTACCGTTCGGACGGGCTCTTGGGTGGTTGTGGTGGGGAGCAACACAAGTCATCCTTACTCCCCACTGTTCCTTGGAAAGGAAAGCGGAGCCTGCTGTCTTGGAGTTGGCATGCGGACAGCAGATATTCCAGCGATCTCCGTCGTTTACGCTATCGTCGTTCCACCATTCTGCTACCGTCTTGGTAACGCTGCCGTCACTAACGGATAGCTCTCCTGCCATTTCTTCTGGGGGAGGGGCTTTGGCTCCAGCGATAGTTACTGCTGACCCTATACCAGAGAAAGCCGAGGATCTTTGGCCCAACACCCCCCTCGCCCACTGTTCAAGATCCGCTTGGAGAACCACTCCTCCCACTGAAAGTAAAGTCTGGTACCGCTTTGTCCCTACGGCAGCACCTACTCTCATCTTTCGACTCGGATTCAGAATCTTTGGATCTCCCCCAAGGGCCTTGATCAACGCTCTCTGCACATTTCTCCACCTCTCCACCTCCAACGCAGAGAAAGCCTTATCGAGTGTCCAGAAAAGATGGAGAGACTTTCCCGGTGCGCCTCCCGGTATTCTGGGATCTCCCGAAATGACCACCGCAGAAGGGGCGGGTAGTCCGGCGCTCACTGCATCATCTAGCCTCTTCCCTTGCTCCTCAAAGGTTCCGTCATCGATCTCGGCCATGCATATAGGAAGGGAAACAACCTCCTTGTCTGTGACTGCTTCTTGAGTGAGCCAAGCAGGGTCTTCCTCTAGCTCTTTGGGGAATCTCGCAGGGGTCCAAAAGACTCCATCCAATCGTGGTATGCTCCCCACCCAATGAGTTTCATCGGAAGGAAGAGTCTTTGCGCCCACCGCTTTTTCGAAATCATTGATATCGAACGTGGATATGGGTATTTCTAACAGCTTTTCATACATCGGTCGTCAAAATAAGTAGTGAACAGAGAAGACTACACAGAAGACCGCCACCGTCCCCCAAAGGCGGGGGACGGTTTTGGGTCTTCTGTGTCCACCGCGACGAGGCGCGACTGACTCAACCAAGTTAGCCCATGCGCCACACAAAAGTCAAGGACATTTGGCAAAAACCCTCATAATGGGCGTAGAAACTGCGTTTTCAGCTTCTCCTTGCACCTCGTCTCGCACCGTGCTACTCCCTGTGGGTAGCTCTTTGGCTGGTGGATATCCAGCTTCGGTATGCACGGCAAGACAGAAAGATTTTCTTCTGTCTCAACGTGGGACCGAATAAATGCAGTGATTTCAACCACTTACTTTTCAGCAAGGTATGCACGAGACAGATAGAATCTCTTCCTGTCTTGTCGTGGGACCACAGCCAAAGTACCGAAACTCTTAGGGTTTTTAGGCCCAGGTATGCACGATTTGACACGAGACACTACTTTCGTGCTTACGTATAGAACGTCTTCCCCTCCTCCTCCTTGCTTCTATATGGGAGTAGAAAACATCTGTCTTATGTCTTTTCGCGCATACCAAATAATATAAATATATAGAATAACTGGAGAAAATGCCGGTCCCACGACAAGACAGGAAGAGATTCTATCTGTCTCGTGCATACCGGGGAAAAACTCAAGTAGCTGATTTTGTTGCATTTGTTCGGTCCCACGTTGAGACAGAAGTGAAGGGGGGGGAGAGGGCTTCTGTCTCACCGTGCATACTTTTGGCGGTAGCACCCCGTTTTCCGCAAGGACAAGCGTGCAAGAGAAGACTCCGATAGGCTGGGGGCATGGGCACTTTCCAACCGAGCCAGAACTCCGGCACCCCGCGTGACAAGGCTGTGGCAGCACTTCGCTATATCAGGAAGGCGTCAGTTGTGCTGGAGCGAGCCATAGATGGTGGTGTTCCGATGCCAGGGTGGGTCTTGAGCAGAATCACTCAGTGTGCAGGGATGATGGGCACAGCGGTATCGTATGTAAGCTCTGCGAAGAAAAGGATGAAGAAATGAAGGCTTCTGACAAGCTCGCGCTCACCTATGTGGGCTCTTTTGCTCTCATGGGCTGGTGGAATCACCGCAATGGGTTGAGAGGTGAACAGCTAATGGCGCAGACTGCGCTCCAGGGCGCGTTTTTGGGAACGGGGGTCACCGTCGTTGTTTTCCTCAGCTCAGATGCCTCGCGTGCGCGGGCGAATATATTGCAGCCTAACCCGACGCCGAGCCTGTCGGCTGAAGCCATCAAGCTCCTGGCAAAAATCAACACCGAGAAAGTCTACGCCAAGTTCAAGAATGACAAGGTGAAGATTGGGCCATCCTACAAGCAGCCAAATCAGGTGGGCACGTTCGCTTCTGACATCCCCAAGGAGAACAAGAAGTGAGGCCAAGGCGTTACCGAGTTTGGCGGGGCAAATGGAACCCTCTGGGAAAGCCCAGCCGAGAGTTTGCTGTGGTCCATATACCTATCGACGAGATGAAATACGGCGACCACGGCATTTACGTTCTGGACTTGGGAATACCCGAGGGGGAGGAGGGTCCAGCCAAGATCGAGGCTGATCTTGTCGGTGGAGTGGTTCTCAAGCGGATAGAGAGCCCGTACCCAGGTGTTGAGAGAGACGCGCGGGGACTCGTGAGGCCCCCAGGTGCATTTGTCACCACGTTTGCTGCCGCCGTACCCGGCTACGGGCCATTGGTTTATGAGGCAGCAGCCTCTTTGGTGGGGGAGGATATCTACCCTTCTTCCAGTAGAAGTTCACACGCACAACGGCTCTGGGGCCGGTTTCCGGGGGTTATCGCCCCTTTGCAGCCCTGGGAGTTTGAAGAGAAGTACGGTGTCTCGCTGCCCGACATGGTAGACCAGGGCAAGCACTTGGGGATAACTCCCAAAGACTGGCACGACATGTACGAATGGGTAGGGGAGGTTGCTTCCCAGGCCTTCGACGCTTCTGAAGAGGGACTTGATCCCATGCACTACGAGCCACTTCCTTACAGCAGGAGTGGCAAGTACCAAAGAGCTATGGCACGCCAGAACTCCCAAAAGAAGCCTGTTTCTGGTCGCACTGCCCTAAAGCGAGCAGCCCGCAAGCAAAAGAGCGCGGTTCTGATCGAGCTAGAGATTGCAGACCTGCGAAAACAACTTGAAATGGAAACCGAACACTGGACTAAAGAGAGGGTAGAAAGAATGGCCCGAAGACACCCCCGCAAAAATCCCAGGAAGATCCTTACATCACTGCTAAAAGAGCATCAAGAGGGGTCGCCTCGAAGGAGATTGTGGGACTACGGAGATCCGTCGAGGCGAGGGCTGGAGACTTTCCACATCCACGTCGTTGCCCCAAACGGGGAGGAGTGGGTGCAATATGTCGAAGCTGAGGATGCTACAGACGCTAAATGGCGAGTAAGCAACTGGTATGCGGGTGGGGGATTCATAGTAGGAAACGCAAGGAGCCGCCGAGCTTTGTCTGACGAGGAGAAAGAGGGGCTGGAGAGGATTCCCAAAGGGAAAGGCGGGATTTTTGTGCGGCCAGAGGACAGAGAGAACCCCCGCAAGAAAAAGAAGCAAAGACCGGCCAAGCGCCGCTCAGTAGTCCACGAGGTTCACATCCTCAAAACTCCAAAAGCTGGAGCCCATACGCCCAAAAAGGGAAAGAAGGGCTACCAGCGTCGAGAAAAACACCCAAAGAGGATTGAGTACAACCCCTCTCAGGGAGGACCAATGACCTACGAAGAGTTGCAAGCAATGGCTAAGCGTGAGCTAAGAGGTCACCAGCGGGGGACTGCCGACGAGGAAGATGCTGTCATGGCTCTAATCATGGCTGTCTTCGAGGCCGAAGGAGCCGACCTCGCACGTATAGACAGAGATGCTGCCCTCAAAATAATGAGGAAAGAAAGAAGGAAGCAGGTCAGACTACAGAAAAAGCACAGGAGGGCGCGTCCGGCACACCCTGACGAACTGGAACTACTCGACCCCTCTCCTCCCCCTGACATCGGTGCCGGAGAATGGGCCTCAAGAGCCGTGAAGGTTCACGAGACCGCAGATTGGACTCACTACAGGCAACCGGATTGGCGGTCCCGCAAAAATCCCACTGAGGCAGAGTGCGATGAGAGGGTCCGAAGAGCCCTCTCACGCAAGAAGAAAAAGGTCAGACCCCCTGTTTGGGAGACTCCCTTGGACTTCCCTGCTCTTCTAAACCCGTCCGGGAGGGACGTTTATGACCCCAGGGAAGAACAAATTAGGGCTCAAGTCCAGGCTATCTACGAGAGCCTCGTAAGAAGGGAGTTGGGACTTCCTTATGGCACGCACTTTAGGGACAGTAAGGGAATGAGACTGGACGCAAAGCACGGCGTGGTAGGACCAAGCACCTGGGGGATGCAGCGAACATTGGAAATTAGGCGCGAGGGAGACAATCTGCCAAAACGTGGCGAGGATGGCCAAGCATTCAAAGCACGGATGGCCAAGAAGAAACAGGCGGCTCTTCGCAAAGCGAAGCAAAGGTATAGGGACGTAGACCACCTCATCCGAAACAGGCAGGACTACGAAGAAACCCTGGCCCTCCAAAGACGGTCAGGCTTTTACCGCTATACTCAGGAGCCCACAAAGGACGGGCTTAGGTACTTTGTTTGGCCCATGCCTCCTGGAGTAGAGCTTCCAATGTGGATGGTAGATGAAGCCGCTGCCAAGGAGTATTCCAGAGAGCTTAGCGACCGACACGACCCGAGAAGAACCGGAAAGTGGTGGAAACCACCTCGTCAGGCTTACACGAGAGGAGAGCTGGACTACTGGCTACCGCCCGCTTCAGCCTTCAAGCTGTAGCACCACAAGTCTTGCAGCCAGGGCGCTCTAAACCCCCTCGCGTACTAAGGTAGGTCAACAGGAGATTCGTTTTGGCTCGTAGGACGCGAAAGAAAGGCCGTGTAATCCATGTTCCTTATCAGGAGGAGATGATTGAGCTTCCGGCCCAGGACTGGTCGCAGTCAGACCCACCGCTCTCGGCAGGTGCCACCCGCTCCTGGGGGTCTGGCGGTTTTCGCCTGGGGGATGACTACGCTCGTTCATACACGACTGTTTCTTTTTACTATCACGCAGAGCCGGGGAAAAAGCCATACATCCGCAAGGTCATTGAGACTACCGGGATGAACCCCTCCACTTCGTATGTGCATCTCGATAATCTTACCAGCGGTGAGCCATGGCATTATGCAGGACGCACGTACCCTCAGCCTCGCTGGGAATCCAAATATACCTTTTCCAAGAACAACCCCCTCCGAATAGAAGCCCCCCTACACCCAAGGGAAAGAGTCCCCGGCCACGGTCATCGTAGGGGAGGCATGGCTACCAGCAGACAGCTTGACCTTTTGGCGAGGCTCACGGGCTACAAGGCGAAAGACTTCCAACCTTACCTGTCCCTCGAAGAAGCGAGCAAAATGATTGCCCTTCTCAAACGCGGTCAGCATCATCCCCACCCTGTGAGGAGCAGGAGGAAAGAAGAAGCGAGAGCTATCCTTGCAAAAGCAGGATTTGGGCTTCTCAAGAACAACCCCGGTGACTATTCCAAGATGCCCGACGACGACCTCATTGACATCTACGCCGGGGAGATAAAAGGCGACTCCAAGAAGGCGCTGGCCGAGTTGAAGAAACAGGGTTGGACCGAGGAGGCGCTAGACAAGATGCTTTCCAAGAAAGCGCAGGAAGAGTACGAACAATCAGAAGATTGGTATTACGATGTGGGTCGTCACCTCGATAACCCCCGTTCCCGCAAGAACGCCAAGGGCGCACGAGGAGAGAAGAGACCTACTTGGAGACTCCTTCCTAATTGGATGTCGCATGGGACCAACTGGTATTGGGAGCCCCTTGGGAGAAAACAGGGAGAGTACCGCGAAGGAGCGTTTGCGGGAGAAAGGGCGCTCCCAGGGAAGGAACCTGGGCTATGGCACAGGCTCACCGTAACCAGAAACTCCGGCGACGGAAAATGGCGGGCCGAACATATAGTGTTTTGGGGACACAAGTTTCACCCAGGTGGAAAAAAGATCGGCAGCTATGCCAGTTTGTCCAAGGCGGCAAACGCAGCCGAAAAGTATTGGAAGGATCTCGGAGAGGGCAAGAAGAACCCCCGTTCCCGCAAGAACGCCAAGGGCGCACGAGGCTCCGTTGTTCGCTTCATGGAGCGGGGCGGGGAACAGGAGAGAGCCATCTCCAGGCGGGAACACGAAACCCACGACTTTGAAAGGATTGAAGAAATGCCCAAAAGCCCAAAAGCTGTGCGCGAGTTCGAGAAGAAAAAGAAGACTCGGAAGGGCAAGCGCCGGTACGTCAGAAACAATCCCATCGAGTACCTTACAGCAGACGAGTACATGAAAGGCCTCGATGCAGGGCTTTTTGAGGAAGACGATCCTCGCATCAGACCAATCAAGAAGAGAAAGATTCAGCGCAGGCCAAAAGAAGCCTATTGGGACGGTTTTGAAGATGCCAAGAGCGCGTGGCACAAGGGACATCACACCTACTCTGACATCGCACGGTGGATGCTCAAAAACGCCAAGAGCGGTTCCCTTATGAAAGAGCGTTCCACCTATGGCGACGAGTACCGTAGAGGAGCCGAAGAGTACTTTGACGCCCGACAGGACGCTGAAAGCCGACGTACCGGGTACGAGAGCAGCGACTACTGGGAACGGGGTCTGAACAATCCCTCTGGCAAGCGAGGAACCGGCCCCCGTGGTGGTTACACCCCTGCCGAGAGAGCTGCTTTGCCCGCCAGCGACTTCCTGGTTCCCCGCCGGAGAAAGTGGCCTGTAAGTAACAAAGAACATGCCAACACCGCCTTACAGTACATGACTCGCTGGAAGGGACTGGAAGCCAGCGAACTCATCCGAAACTTGGCGAAGAAGTGGCCTGTTGATCAAAACCCAGAGCTTTGGAAGCGATACAACCGCCTGAAGCCTAAGATCGAAAAGCAATGCGGTTGCAAGGTTCCCAGCTTGAGCGAACTCAAGGGAGGTCGCCGGAACCCTCGCCGGAATCCAAACCCCGGTGCAGCAGAAGCCATGCGCCTCCACCATGAGGAAGGGATTCCTCTCAAGGAAGCGTGGAGACGGGTAAAGGGCGGTGCCCGCAGGAACGACACTACCAGACTCCGCCGTCGCCATCACTGGTACTACTGAATGAGTCATTTCCAGCGAGACGAACGCTACACGTCCTTTTTCGCTCCTTCGATTTATTCGGAGGGAGTGACCTCCACCTATGGAGACACGACAGGCGTGGCTTTCACGGGGTGGGGTGGAGAAGGACGTAAGCTCTTTCTGGATGCAAAGAAGCAGGTAAAAGCTGCTGAAAACAGTGTGGCGTGGGTGGGATATCAGAAGGCAAACATTGATAGTCACCTGATGGACATGTCCACCGAGGGAGTCCTCACAGGAAGTGTGAGCAACCTCTCGGCTTTCCTTCAAGCTGCCATAGCTTTTTCATGGGCTTCAAGAGCCCTTCCCCCCGGCGTCCAAAGCCGGGAGGCCCTTCGCCTTGCCCAGGAGTACCTGGAGAAAGGAAGCTGCAACCTTTGTCTGGTGAGGACCGATACGAACCTGATTGCAGATATAAACAGTGCCGTGGGAAATACCCTTCTCGATCTCAGCAACGAAGCGGGCCAACCTGTGAGACAAGGAGCCCTATCCTGGCTTCTCTCCAAGTACGGCGTCCAGGCAGCAAGAGCTGCCGGAGGCAGCATCTCAACCTTCGTTGATCCTGAGCAGATTGCTGAAGAGCAAGAGCTAGCTCGCCAGAGAAGCCTTCTCGGGCAGGGCGTCGATGCAGCGGGCAAATCAGCAGGGGACGTAGCCTGCGGCGCGGAAGTGCTTCGGGGACTGTTTACGGGAAAAAAGCCCCTCTCCTGCGACCCTCAGGGGAATCTCTACAAGAACTGGATGATGTATAAGTGGGCTTTTAGAATCGGCGGGGGCCTCCTATTGGTGGGACTCGTTGGAAATACTCTCAAGCCTTATGTTGAGATACTTCGCAAGGACCGATAGCAACTTTTTCACCGCAGGTAATACCATGGAAACCAAACATCTTATTTTCGCCGCAGTCCTTGCAGGGGCAGGCTTCCTTTTCTGGAAGAACATGAACGAGGCCAAGGCCGCTGAGCTTGACTTTGAAGAGGACGACCTCCTTGGCTTTGAGGAGGACGAGTTCCTTCCCAGCGGGGCAGCACCGGAGCTGACTCTCCTTCCTGGAGGGCTGGACACTACGGCTATCGAGCAGGAGCTGGCCCCCGAGTTTGCTCCTCTTGGTCCTGCTACTGTGGGTACCTCTCCTGGGGGTCTCTCTCCCGAGCTTGCTCCTACGCGGGGAGTCACTCGTTCGAGGACGACAGGAATCGTTGGGGCTCCCCCAGTTACCGGCGGGTCCGCAGGACCGACGAAAAAAGAGCTTGCTCTCATCGCTATTATGGAAAAAAGGCGTAGAGCAAGGGGTAATCTAAACCCGCTCAGTCGAAGTGAAAAGACCGCCGTTATCTATCGCCTTCGCCAGAAGCGGCGGCAACAAGTTGCTGCGGCTGTTCGAGGGAAGGTTGCAACCAAAAAGGCCAAAATCAAGGCCAAGGCTAAGAGTCGTCGGGGAGCAAGGCAAGACAGGCGAAGCGCCCGACGAGAGGCCGTGGTTGAGTTTATAACGAGATGATCAGGGACACCTTCTCATTTGTCGCTGGTTTTTTAGCCGGTGCCCTTGTCTACAAGGTCTACTCTGACAAAGAGTTTGAGGGCCAAGCCATGCTCCTTGCTAAGCAACGAAAGCGAGAGCAACAACTTGCACAGCAGGCTGCTCTCAAACAGCAAAAGGCCGCTGCCGGACGTGCTTTTGAAGGAAGCTGGGAAACTGGCATCACTTACAGGCCAGGAGCAATCGACTCTGGCGCTGTTTCACGGGCTGAGGCTATTCGACAAGCGGCTGGGGTCCTGGGCCTCAATCCAATCATCTAGAGGCAGTTATGAGTTTCCAATCTTCAAAGCATAGTCATTACGGGAGCCAAACTCCCGCTGCAGTCCCTGGGATGTCCTGGATAACATCTACCGACGTTCTTAGTTTGGGAGCAGAAGGCTCTAAGGTCCGTACTCTTCAGGGGGCTTTGGCCAGCAAGGGCTACGGGATTTGCCAAACCCATACGACAGGATCAAAGCTGGCTCCTCACAGCAGAATGGAGTCAGCTAAGCCCTGGTACACTTGCACATGGAAAGAGGGAACCTTTGACGCTGCGACGAAGAAAGCAGTTGAAGATTTCCAGGGAGAAAATGGGCTGAAGGTCGATGGAAAGGCTGGTAAGAACACCTTTACCAAGCTGGGCATTTCGCTTATGCCATCCCCAAACGAGGGATACCGGCCCACAGAGCGTCCCCAACTTCCCGCAGTAAGTAAACCTGACCATCCTGCCGTTGCAGTCGTCCAAAAGCTCAAGTGGCCTGTAGTGGGAGTCGCAGCCGCTGGCATTGGATATTACGTGTGGTGGAAGTTTTTCCGAAAATGAGCCTTTCATGGGTCATCGTTATTGCCCTGGGAAGCGGAGGTTTGGGGGCAGGGCTTACGGCTCTTTTCTCAAGGGATAGAGAGCCTACTCCCGTGGTGGACAACTCTGCGGCGACCATCGACGCTCAGGTTGCAATGCAGCTCTCTAACCTCGACCTGATCGAGCCAGTGTGTTCTACTGACTACATCCAGAGCAACGGAAACGGCTTGTGTAGAGAGCTTTTCTGTTGGATGGAAACCAATAGCGTAACGGGAGAGGCTTCTGCTATCTCTTGTGACGCCATTTCCAACATCAACAACACCATTACCATCCTGAATGTGTGTTCAGAAGTGGAGGAACCTGCTAAAGAGGGTTGCTACACTCTTTTCAGAGAGAGGAAATAACCATGTTTCATATCGCCCTTTCCTTCCTACTTATTTCTGGTCCTACCTTTGCCGAGCCCGAGGAGGCTCCCGCAGAAGTAACGACTGAAGCTCCCGCAGAGGAAGCTGAAGCTCCGGCTACAGAAGAAGCTCCCGCCGAGGCAGAAGAAGCTGAGTCCGAGATCCCCGAGAACCTGGAAGAGGCGGCTGAAGAAGTTAGCCTTCTCATCAAGGCCGCGAAGGACAAGAACTGGGCTCTCGTAATCGGCCTCGCGCTTAGCCTTCTGGTGTTCGGAGCAAACCGCTTTGGTCTGAAGGACAAGGTGGGCGGCAAAGCCGTGCCTTGGGTTACAGCCGGACTCGCCGTGAGCGCCGTTCTTGGAGCAGGCCTTTCCAGTGGAGTAGCCCTTGCTGAGTGCCTGTCCCAGGGACTCGTAGTGGGAGTTGCTGCCATCGGTGGCTGGGAGATGATCTTCAAGCACATCCTGGGGTCTTCTTCCGAGTAGCAGCAAAATGGCTGATAGCGATCTTGACGACATCCTTGAAGGCGTAGATATATCCTGGGAGGAAACTCCTCTTGAGGATGAGGATGAGCTTCAGGAGAGGCTGGGCCAAATCGAATCCGAGGCGGTTCAGGAAATACGCGCAGAAGAGCTTTCAGGACTGGCTTCCCGAAAAACAACGGGAGTTAGTCCTGCTGCTCTTTCCCTCGCAAGGCCAGGGCTAAACGTCCCTTCCCCGCAGGCCCAAAAGGTCTATGCGGAGCTTGGGAGAAAGCTTTACAAGGGAAAAGGACTGCGAAAGCAAGACAGAAGAAACCTTGTAGCCGCGAGAAGAATCCTTGAAGAAGAATGGGGCATTTCCCTCCTCCGATCAAAAACCGAACCAGTTTCGGATTATGCCACCATCAGCATGCCCTCGCGCACGGAAATGAAGACGGCACGCCAAGCCACCGTGGTTTTCGAGAGAAAGAGAAAGGGTTTCGGCAAGGGGTCGAGGGTAGAGGAAACCATGAAGGCGATCTTGTACGGGGTAGAGGCCCAGGAGGAAGCAGATGCCTTGGTCCTGGAGGGATTGAAGCGGGACTTGGCGGCAGCGAAAGCACGACGTGCGAGAAGGGGCAAGGACGCCAAAGCAAGTAGGGATATAGATGAGATCGAGATGAAGCTAAAGCACATGCAGGACAGGCGGCAGAGGCAGGCCGATCTACTTTCGCGTGCGCTAGGCGATCTTGGTTTGGCCCCCCTGGGAGAAGCCGAAAAGCAGGAAAAGGCAAGGAAGCAGGCAGAAGCCCGGAAGAGGGAGAGTGTGCAGCAGGGACAGGAAAGAGAGAAGATGAGAGCACGGATTCTGAAACACCTTGATTTGAACGACCCAAGTGAGTCAAGGGAGATTCAGGAGGAACTTGGGATGGGGGAAGAAGACGTTCTCAGTGCCCTCAAGCTCCTGGAAAAACAAGGTCTGGTTTACACAGATGTAGAGGCTGGGACGGTCGTTTACTTCCTGGTTCGGGAACGAGCAGGCTGAAAAAAAACTTTCCTTTGCCAGTTGACAGTCGATTTTTTTTGTCTTACACCTGTGACAGATGACAAAAAACAGTCGTCCAAGGAGCAAACATGTCGAACGACAATCCTACTCTCCCGTGGGGAGAAGATGAGCCCGTTGAGGGCATCAAAATAGCAGAAGTAGTCCCCAGGACTTTTCCTGTGGCACCGGGACAGAAAGAGAAGAAAGCATCTAAGGAGGTTACTTATCGCAGTCCCCGCGAGTTGATTATTGTGGGTCTGGACACTGACGATGGAAAGGAGAACGCCCTCTTTGACGAGCGAATCTTCTTAGAAGAAAACGAGTCTTTGGTTCGCAACATCATGGTGTACGGGATTCAACAGCCTGTCCTGTGCAGAGAAGAGGCTGGACAGCTCCACGTAGTGGACGGTCGGCAGAGAGTGAGGGCAGCAAGAGTGGCCGCTCGTCGCCAAGATTCAGCAGGAGAGTTTGCTGTCAAGGTGCCCGTAATTATAGCAAGGGGTGATGATTCCCGCGTTCACGGCATTATGATCAGCTCCAACGAAATCCGCGAGCCGGATGAGATTCTGGGCAAGGCTCTGAAAGCTGCGAGAATGCTTGACTTGGTAGGGGATATGGCCGAAGTCAGCATTGCTTTTGGAAGGAGCGAACAGACCATCCGTAACTGGCTTTCTCTTGCAGAAGCCGACTCAGAAGTTCACAACTCTGTGAGGGAAGGAGAAATCTCAGCTTCCGCAGCCATCGAGCTGTCCAATCTGCCCAGGGAGGAACAAGTCTCTGCCCTCCAGGATCTTTCCAGCGGGAAGCAGACTACTACGACACAAGCTAAGAAGCACAAGGCTAAGACGGGAAAGAGAAAAACCCAGCCCGGTGTGAAGCGCATGTGGGCAAAGAAAGCAGTGAAGAGCAAAACTTTCAAGTCTCTTAACAAGGACCAGCAGGAAGTTTTGGAGTGGATTGTCACAGGCAATCCCTCTTCAGGTAGCTGGATGGAGGATTTTGTGAGCGACTTTGCGGAAGAACAGGAGAGTCCTACGGAGGAAAAGGCAGGGGTTCACGACCTGCCTGATCCTACCCCGACAGACTCTCCCCTTCCCTTTTAGACCACAAGGGAGTTGCATCCCACAATAGCTGAGCAGGGAGGCATGTCGGTGGTCGCATAGATGCCTCAACATTATAGGAACCCAATGATTGATTCTCCAGAACACGAGGCAAAGTGCCAGAGGTGCGGGATTTCCTGTCACGTAGCCGCCCTCATAGATGATGGGAGGAGGATTGTTGTTGAAGGGCTCCATTGTAAGTACCTCGGCACCTTGGAGGACGGTCGCACAGGGTGCAGGGTATACGAGAAGCGTTTTGAGTTAGCTCCCTGGTGCCTTCCTGCTTCTGTTGCCGATGACAGGGAGAAAAAGGGCGTAGAGTTTGCTCTCAGAGAAGGATGCCCGTACCAAAGCAACAAGTTGGGAAAAGGAAAGCAACGTGTCTCTCCAGAAGAGTACGCGGAACTATGGCCCCAGATAGAAAAAGTCTTGCTCAGCGCTGTTTCTGCCAACCCCCACTTCACATGGGAAAAGTTTTCAAAAGAGGCGAGAAAGTTTGACCCTGACTTTAGGTGGAAGACCAAGCTTCGACTTTCGGGAGCCTCTGTACGGGTGTGGAAAGACCCCACATTTTTTTCAAAAATACGAGCTGCTTTGGGAGCTGCTACCGCAGGAGACGACAGATGATAAAGCTTCAAAGATTCTTCTTTGCCTGGAGGTCTTTCTTCTTTCCCGCCAACGGCTGGAAGGCGATGTACCTTGCTTTCAAGAGAGGGCATATGATGTGGGAGGTTCCCGGCAAACCTCCCGTATGTCCCTACCCCCTGGAGTGGCTTCCTGTGAGGATGGCTCTTACCGAGAAGGACTGCGCCGAGGCCCAGCAACGAGGGTTCGCGTTTGAATCGGCTGTTTGTACTGATACAGGGGTTGAATGTTTTCCTGGAGTAGGGGTAAGATGTCTCCGATGTAGAGTGCCGCTATCTCCCGAAGCAGCCGACGCTGTAGGCCCTATAGATCCCCCAACTTGCGCTCGCTGTAGGCCAGTCGTTAGGTTACTTACCTGAATAGTTATGCCCCTTTTTGAATATAAATGCCTTCATTGCAACCTGCTGATAGAGGTACTGCAAGGAAGAAAAGAGACAGCCCCCGTTTGCGTGAAATGCGAATCTCGCCACAGAGTGAAGATTCAGATGCAAAAACAGGTCAGCAAAACCAGTTTTTCCCTCAAGGGAGCTGGGTGGGCTAAGGACAGCTATGGACTTCGGGAGGGAAAATGAGCGCTGGAAGTGTCGAGGAAGCGATGCAGCTTCTGCTTAGGGTAGCAGATGAGATTGACCGCCAGCAGTACCTAATCGCACAGAGCGGTCACGGACGAAGAAGCGAGTTTTCAGCAAGTATGGTAAGCGGGGCGCTGCGAACGGTAGCGAAGTCTGAAACCTCATCGAAAAAAGGGCATGACTCCTCTTAGTCCAATAGAAAAAGTTTCTATTTTCCTGCTTCTAACCCTTCTAATAGCTTTCATGGCGTGGATGTATACCGCATCCCCCTGACATTTGACATACTTACTTTTGGGCGCTAAAAGCCTTTTCCACGGAGAAAAAACATGTCCACTTTGCTAGGTCCTAACGGACAACCCCTCAACGACGCCCTTACCCCCCAAATAATCGGTGCGCCTCGAAGCTTGGAGGAGTTTGCTATCCTCAACTCTGTAGAGATTGAGGAGTTTGTGAATGCCTCCCGGCAAATCCTTACGCAAGGCATGCCTTTGGAGATTCCAGCAGCAATGCCAATGGAGTTGATGGTGAGGGTGGCTGCTACGCTTGTTCACTTTACGGAAGAGGATGGCTATGGTGCAGAAGAATGAGTGGGAGATTGAGGAAAGAATCTACGCTCTAGAAGAGGAGAACGAAGACCTGAAGCTTGAGCTGTTTAGGCTCAGGAGTAAGTCTACGGACGGCACGCCCCTGGCTAAAGCTCTCAACGAGTTTTTAGAGTGGCACTCTGTACCGAGAGAAGATTGGAGCAAAGAGGGATTTCAAAGCGTCAGTCGTACTTTGTGGGCAGCAGTAGATGTGAGAGCCCACCAGCTACTACACCACTATCTTCACAAGCCTGCTTGTCTGGAGGCCAGCTATGGGAAAGACGAAAGCTGAGGTCAAGGAGATGGTACAGAAGCTTCTCGATGATGGAATGACGGTAGAGGAAATAGCTGTCTCTATGGACGATAGAGTAAGCGTTAGAACCGTTTACCGCTGGGCAAGGGGAGAGTGCTATCCCCAGAACTGGAGGACACGAGAGCTATTGGAAAAGTTGGTAGGAGCTAGCGGGTAGCACTCTAACTAACCCCTGTCCTGTTGTTGATGGGGAAGGCAAGGTTACCCTTAGTGCTATCCTTGCAATAGTAAGAGAGGCCCATGGGATTTCAACTTGAATGGCGACCGTTCATCAGCAGTACGCTGACCATGGCAAATGCAGCCACTGTCTATGACTTGGCCGCTAATGGTCCGGGAGCTGTGGGAGTTCCGGCCAACTGCCAGTCCATTACGTTCTTGAATCTGGACTCCACGAACGAAATATACTTCCGCATGAACGATACTGCCCTGGTAGCGGGAGACTTGACTCAAGCCCTGAGCCTCGTACTGCCAGCCAGCGCAAGTTTCACTATGCAGATAGGTTCTCAGGGAGAAAGAGTTGTTTTTGATGCTGATACGGACATTTACATGAAGTCGGCAGCAGGAGTGAACGTCTTGTTGAACATTACGTATGTCCAAACCAGAGGCTTCTTCGGCATCGGATAGTGGGACATTAATATGGCACGAAACTCACACTTTACTGGATTTGATACCAACATCGGCGGCGGCGGTGGAGGTGGAGCTGATCTGGTTCCTGGAGCCGATCCCGCTCGGCAAGACCTCGGGCCGGGGACACCAAGCGCCGACGTGACCTTCAACGCTCCTGCGGGGGGCACGGGAACGGGCGTCACCAACGGCGTCACTCTAAACAAGCCCCCTGGGTCGCCAGCAACTTTGGGAGGCGCGGGCCTTGGTCCCTGGACTGTTTCCAACATGCGGGACGGCGAGGCCTATGTTCTCATCTACACGGCTACAGATAACGGC
>Ga0080013_1003161_pt1 | contig 17878 bp, 21 predicted proteins | sample ETNvirenome_6_85_FD_69236 | JGI IMG/M metagenome (GOLD analysis project Ga0080013, IMG submission 69236) | Marine viral communities from the Pacific Ocean - ETNP_6_85 (SPADES assembly) (version 2) | ecosystem: Environmental > Aquatic > Marine > Oceanic | place: Pacific Ocean | collected 2013-06-19 | reverse complement strand
AATGCTCATGTAATGGAGTGTGGAGTAGATAAATTTCATGTAGTAAATCGAGAAGAGAGGTTGGAAGAATTAAAAGCATTAGCAGAATATAAAAAATTCACCTATGACGTGTTTGAAAATAAGGTTAACAATTACGTAATTAGAGATATAATTCATGAAATAGAAGATCAAATTAACTTAATCAAACCAGAAAAGATTTTTATACCTTACCCGTCATACAACCAAGATCACGTTACTGTTTACGACGCTGCTTTAGTAGCATTACGACATCATGATGTTAATCACTTTGTTAAAAAGGTTGTTGCTTATGAAGAAGTGCATAGTTTTTTGTGGGATTATACTCACGACATTAATAGCACGTTTAAAGGAAATTACTTTGTGCCTATCGATATTGAGGATAAGATTAAATCTTATGGATTTCTTAAATCGCAAGTCAGAGGGCATAGAAGTCCAGAAATGTTACGCTTAATAGCTAGAATGAGAGGTGTGCAGAGTAACTTTGCAAATGCAGAAGCGTTCCAAGTTTTAAGATGGGTTGATTAATGAAAAAAATATTATTATGTTCATATAGAGATTGGTCAAATAATATTTGTACTTATCTAGAAACCGACTTCGCAGATGAGGATTTAATTATTATTAGATGTAATACTCAGAAGAAGTTCCTTGATCTAATTAAGAGTAATAAATTTGACTATATTTTCTTTTTAGGTTGGAGCGATATTATACAAAAGGACATTGTTGATAATAATTTTTGTATCTGCTTACACCCATCTCTTCTTCCCAAATACAGAGGAGGGAGCCCACTACAACATCAAATAATTAATGATGAAAAAGAGATAGGTGTCACGCTTTTTAAAATGGATCAGTTTTTAGATAGAGGTGAGATTTTATATCAAAGACCTTTTTACGTTGAAGATGCAGATAATTTATCTGATATATATCATAATATTACGCAGATAGGCTATGATGGTGTAAGGTGGATTGTGGATTGTATGTTAAAAGATATTAAAATAGATCTAAAGCTACAGGACGATGATAGTAGCACGTACTTTAAAAGAAGAACCCCTGAAATGAGTGAGATTAAGCAAGAAGATTTCGGTAATTTAACTGCAAAAGAGATTCATAACAAAGTAAGGTGCTTACAAGATCCGTATCCTAATGCATATATTATTTGTAAAGATAATACTAAGTTGTATATAACTAATACTAAAATATGATTACAGCAACGAGATTTTTAAACAAATTAATTAAAGAGCTTAATTTTAAGTCCTTTTGTGAAATAGGCTATGCTAATGGAAATACTACAGAACGTATACAGCTTCCATATGAAGGAAAGGTAAGCATGGACCCGGCTCCTGACTACAGTTCGAGTTATTTTAAAAAAACTAATTCAGGTCATGAGTGTATTCATGATTTACGTATTATGCCGTCAGATGAATTTTTCCAAACCAATAAAAGAATATTTGATTTGTTTTTAATTGATGGTGATCATACATATAATCAGGCTTATAAAGATATTAATAATAGCCTTAAATTTTTATCACCAAATGGGGTAATATTTTGCCATGATGCTGCCCCTTTAAATTTTATTTTAACTCAAGATGGAAATAAACGCTGTGGAGATGTATATAAAGCGTTAATGAGATTACGCGCAGAAAAAAACGATTTATCGGTATACGCTTTAAATGAATATAATACTCCTCCGCCGGATAATTCTGGGTTTGGTATAGTATTCAAACAAAAACAACAACCTTGGAAAGAAGAAATTGACATAGATAATATTAATTTTCATTCCTACCAATACATGAAAGAGAATAAAGATTTATTATCTTTTTTAAAATTTCAAGAGGTATTAAAATTAATTAAAGAAAGAAATAAAAAGCTATGAAATTATTATTTGTACCAACCACTAAACCATCTGCCCAAAACGATTATTTAGAAGTTTCTATTCTTCATGGTTTAAGATCCCTAATGGGAAACCGCTGCGTTGATTATCCTCGTAAAAAAATTATGTATCATGATTTTTCTGATATTTCAAAAGATCAATTACATGGAAGAGGGTTTACCCTACTAACTGACCCTATTAAAGACTTAAGCAAGGATGAGCGCAATCTAGATAGCTTTGATGCCGTATTATATGGGTGTGGTCATATGTATGGTGAAAAAACCGCTGCAGAATTTAATGAGATTGCACATCATAATGTTTGGGTGTTGGATGGACATGATTTATATGGAGACGCACCACGGAAGATCCAATTTAACGATGAAGAAATAATTGGAGTTCAATTTAGAAAGTGTTTTAAGCGTGAATTAGTAGAAAAAGTTCCTGATGTTTACCCGACAGGGTTTGGTATACCAAAATACCAAATTAGACCATTTGATCTATCTAAAAAAGATCAAATGTATCAAAAAACAGCGCCTGATAATTCAGTTTTTAAACAGCAAAAAGATGTTGGTGGTGGGTTTTCACATCATAAATTTACTGAAGAAGAAGATTATTATAATGATTTAAGCCGATCGTGGTTTGGGTTAACCTGTAAAAAAGGAGGCTGGGACTGTATGAGACATTATGAAATAATAGCCGCTGGCTCCGTTTTACTTTTTAGAGATTATAATTTAAAACCAGCTGTATGTTCACCACAAATTTTACCCTGTTTGTCTTATTCTTCAAAAGAAGAACTCGATGTAATTATGAACAGATTAGTTGTAAATAATACCCCAACAGACGAATATCATTTTTATCTCAATAAGCAAAGAGAGTGGTTAAATAATGTTGGAACAACCGAAGCTCGAGCTAGAGAAATAATTAAAACTATAGAAAAAAATTTATGAAAAAAATACTTATATCAGGAGGTGCAGGATTTTTAGGCACCTATTCAATTGAAAAATATTTAGAAGAAGGGTATGATATTACAGTTATCGATAACTTTTCAACTGCTGTTGTAAAGAACAATGACCCTGTCTTAGATAACGTAAAACTAATTGAGGATGATATTCTTAATGTAAGGTGGACAGATTTAGAAAAATATGATTTAATTTTACATTTAGCCAGCCCAGTAGGTCCTGCAGGTATATTAAAACACTCAGGTAAAATGGCGAAGTATATCCTAGACGATATTTACTGGGCTATTGAAGGTGCACAACACAACAACTGCCCCCTTGTGTTTGTTAGTACATCAGAGATTTATGGTTATAGAGAAAAAGCAGTTCTTCTTAAAGAAGAAGGTGATAAATTATTAGTGGGTGATTTTAAAGTTCGAAATGAATATAGCATTGCAAAGCTTTTAGCAGAAATTGTATTATCTAATACTGCAAAAGTCAGCGATCTTCAATATCAGATCATCAGACCATTTAACATAAGCGGAGCTCGTCAACTTAAAGACGGCGGATTTGTTCTTCCTACCTTTGTAACACAGTCTTTAGATGAATCTGATATTACAGTTTTTAATGATGGTAAGCAAATAAGAGCATTTACACACGTAACTGATATTGTTAATGGTATTTACTTAACCTCTCAATCTAATTTTAATGAAATTTGGAATGTAGGCGAACCGGCTAATCAATGTACTATATTAAAAATGGCAGAAGTAGTTAAAGAAAAAACACAAACTAAATCAGACATTACTTTTGTTGATCCAAAAACTATTCATGGTCCTTTATATGAAGAAGCTTGGGACAAGATTCCTGACCCGGAAAAAATTAACACCCAGTTAGGGTGGGTGGCAAATCATGACGTTGATTATATCATTAATGATGTAATTAATTATTATAGCTCATGAAGGAAATCGCAATTGTTGGATACGGAGAAATCGGTCAATCATTAGAGAAGTGCTATCTTGGTAAAGGTTTTAATATTTCTATTGTTGATACCGGTAAAAGTATTAATCAAATAAAGGATAGAGTTGATATTCTTAATATTGCTATTCCGTTCAAAGATCAACAACAGTTTGCCAAAATCGTAACACAATATATAGAGAAATATTCTCCTAAGCTTACTATTATTCATAGTACAATTACACCCGGCACAACAAAATTAATTATAGACATAACAAAAGCTAAAGTTGTGCATTCACCGGTTAGAGGTATTCACCCTAATCTATACGAGGGGTTAAAATCTTTTGTTAAGTGTATTGGTGGAGAAGATAAAGAATCGATTAAACTCACAAAAGAGCACTATAAAGAATTAGAAATAAACTATAAGGTCTTTAAAGGTGCTGCAGCAACAGAATTAGCTAAAATACTTTCAACAACATATTACGGTATGTGTATAGCATTCCATAATGATATCAATAGGCTCTGCACAGAGCATAATGTAAGCTATGATGAAGTTGCAACCCAGTGGAATAAGACATACAATGACGGGTATAAAAAACTAGGAATGGAGAATGTAATTAGGCCGGTTCTATACCCACCAAAGAATAGCAAAATTGGTGGTCATTGTGTTATACCCAACGCGGAATTATGTAAAAAGTTTTTTGATAGTAAAGTGTTAGATTATATATTAGAATTAAAATGAAAACGGCATTAGTATTAGGAGCAGGTGGGTTTATTGGAAACCATTTAGTTAATAGGCTTAAGGATGAAGGGTACTGGGTAAGAGGTGTTGATTTAAAGTGTCCTGAGTTTTGTAAAACGAAAGCAGATGAGTTTGTCTCTGGAAATGTAGGAGATTTAAGAAGCGCTAGCAATTGCAACAGAGCGATTCGGTTTGACGGCCAGCAAGGCAATTTCTATAAAAGTGTTCCGGAACAGTATAAGGAACCATTCGATGAAATTTATCAACTAGCAGCTGACATGGGAGGAGCTGGGTTTGTCTTTACTGGAGATAATGATGCTGATATTATGCATAATTCAGCTGCTATTAATCTCAATATTTTAAACGCTGTTCAACAATATAATGAGTATAAGGGTCTTAATAAGACAAAAATATTTTATAGTAGCAGTGCTTGTATGTATCCTGAACATAATCAGCTCGATCCAGACAATCCTAACTGTGAAGAATCATCTGCATACCCTGCTGATCCTGATTCAGAATACGGATGGGAAAAGCTCTTTAGTGAGAGGCTGTATTTAGCGTATAACAGAAATTATAATATACCTGTTAGAGTTGCTCGCTTTCATAATATCTTTGGCCCTCTAGGCACATGGGAAGGTGGCAGAGAAAAGGCTCCTGCGGCTATCTGTAGAAAAGTAATTCAATCTAACGGTGAAGTTGAAATATGGGGCTCTGGAGAACAGACAAGAAGTTTTTTATATATTGACGAGTGTATTGAAGGTATAAGACGTGTGATGGAATCAGATCTTACGGAACCTGTAAACATTGGATCAGATGAAATGGTAACAATTAATAAACTAGTAGATATTGCTAGTAGTATTGAAAATAAAACCATTACCAAAAAACATATCGATGGTCCTCTTGGTGTTGCTGGTAGAAATTCAGACAACAAACTCATTAAAGAAAAGATTGGATGGGCTCCAAATTATCCATTATCTAAAGGTATAGAAAAAACCTATAGGTGGATTAACGAACAAGTTACATTATAATTTAATATGATTATTAAACAAAGCGTCTACGACGGAAAACTCATTCACAGAAGGTTTGCTTATGAACATTTTCGGAAAGATGTATCTCCCTGTGGTAATATTGTTGCTTTTAGAGCTCCAATGTATGTAAAAGATGCACTTATTGATCTTGAAGACACTCTAAGTAATGACTTTATTCATAGTCAAGATGCAATTAACTTTTGCTGGGAAATACCTAACTTAGATCCATTAGGCGCTGTATCATTTCAACGATTATTCAATACAGCGATTGCAAATATTCTAGCCAGTGTTATTAAAAAGCCTATTGTAGTTGAGGGTGATGATCTTATGGTCCAAAGTGAGTTTATTGGCAATGATGAGAGGGTAAGAACGTCTGGTAAGGTTAGTGTATCGATCACTTATTCTAAAGATAATGTTGCGTTGGGGCATACCGGTATTAATATTATAGCAGGAGATAAAGCGCCAGGGTTCGCCTATTCTACAAACTTAGATAAAAAAGCCGTTGATTATGTTATTGCTAATGTAGTTGAATATTTTAATGGTGAAGTTAAGGATCAGTTTGTAGCTACCACAAAGATCGTTGTTTGATGAATTTTTTCCAGGTACAAAATAAATTATTTTATTCTAAAAAAGACGACGCTGGATACTTAGATACAGAAGGAGAGCAATCATTTGTTCCTTTTCTTTTTAATAGATGGTTGTCTTTTTATGATAATAATATGTCTGTTTTTGTTAATGAAACGTTTAATAGGTTCGGAAACATATTTGATAATAAGCAAGAGTCGTATAAATTATATTACCATTTAATACCACGGCTTAAATGGAAAAAAATCTCTTATATAAAGAAAAAGAAAAAAGAAGAGCAAGAAATCGACTTAACGGCAATTGCTAAAAATCGAAACATGTCAGTAAGAGAGCTAAAAATGTATATAGAGAATTATGAGTAAAGCAATTGTAACAGGAGGGTCCGGATTTATTGGCTCTAATTTAGTAGATAAACTAGTAGACGTTTTTGATAAAGTTATCATTATTGATAATGAATCTGCAGATTCTAATGAGAAATTTTATTATAATGATCGTGCTGAAAAACACCTATTAAACATTTGCGACTATGAGCATACAAGACCGCTATATGAAGGCGTTGATTGCGTTTTTCATTTAGCTGCAGAATCTAGAATTCAACCAACCTTAAAAAATCCCATTTTAGCAACATTAACTAATACTGCAGGTACCTGCACTGTGCTACAATGTGCAAAAGAAGCTGGGGTAAAGAGAGTAATATATAGCTCAACCTCTTCTGCCTACGGGCTTATAAATAAAATTCCTTTGGTAGAAACTATGCCAGATGATTGTTTAAATCCATATTCTGTTACAAAGGTTTCAGGTGAAAAACTTTGCAAGATGTATACTGATTTATTTGGACTAGAAACTGTAGTCTTTAGATACTTTAATATATATGGTGAGAGACATCCTATAAGAGGTCAATATGCTCCTGTTTTAGGTATCTTCTTAAGACAGAAAAGTGCTGGTGAAGAACTCACAATTGTAGGTGACGGTTCACAGACACGAGACTTTACTCATGTTTCGGATGTTGTAAATGCTAATATTCTTGCTGCTGATCTTCAAAATAAAAAGCCGGTTGGTGAAGTAATAAATATTGGAACAGGTACAAATAACAGTATTAAACAAATAGCTGAAATGGTAGGTGGAAGGCACGTTTTTATACCTGCTAGATCAGGCGAAGCTCAAGATACATTAGCTAATATATGTAAAGCTAAAGAACTCTTAGGTTGGGAACCAAGGGTTAGAGTAGAGGATTGGATTAAAGCAAAAAGTTAGTTAAATAGCCATATGGCAATGGCAAGTATTGATAATTTGGCACCTACCCGAAGTTTAATAGATCTATCAAACCCAGATAAAGGTGATTTTGGAATAGATGATTACGAACTAAGTTTTATTTTTGACGATATTCTGTTAATTGAGTATGCAGATGAAACAAAAGAAGGTGAACTAGAACGTAACGGAGTTTTAATTCCGACAAACGCCCTTAACAAGGCCTGGAGAAAGGGGAAGGTGATTCTAGCAGGTCCTGATGCTAAATACGCTAAAGAAGGTGACATTGTTATTTTTCCAAATAACATGGGAGTGACTATAAATGGTGTAGGTATTACCGGTAAAGGTAAGGTTAAAACTGGTGTATTCTTGAACGAAGAAAGAATGTTTGGAATCTGCAAAAAGAAAGATGATAGTCCAAAAAGCGACTCTTGACCCGCTCTTACAGACTCATGTATGTGAAGTAAGATTCCCTCGGAGGATACAAAAACCAGGACTAGCCCTTACGAGAAGAATGTTATGCACCAATTCGATACAGTTATTAAACTCCGTAAACGGTCGAATATCTCTTAATTACTTCACGCCAAAGGGACCACCGAAAGCTTATTTAGGTCCGGATGACCTTGCCGTTGCTTGGGACATTTTAATACAGGATTATAGAAACATAAACATGAGGTCATGTAACTTAATTCAAGAGATTCCAGCTAATGATGATTTTTGGGAATACTTCAACGAAAATATATATCCAATGTCAGCGAAACAAAAATTTGATTTTATGAATTCATGAATAATTGTTTAGAAAATGTTATAGAGCATTTAAAGCCGTTCTTATTAAAGGATATTATAATAAGAACGGATAAAAAAATATTGAAAAGAGGCCGTTTAAAAATTTTTCAAATTAAACAATATTACATAAATCTTTCATTAGAGTATAAAAATTCAATTAAAAACTATGAAATTCCATACCCTTTTGATATACATTTAGAACAAGATGAAACAGAAGCAGTTTTAAATTACCATCTAAGTTCTTTTATACCAATAAGTCAACTTAATAAAGTTAAATGTCTTAATACTTCTTCCAAAACAAAAATTTACAACAATTTAGTATACATATGGCCTTCTGAGGAAACTACAGTATAATTAAGTGTGGTAGGCGGTTTATTAGAGCATTTTCCAAAAGAGTACACACCCAACTCCGCGCAAGTAAAGCTATTAAAAACTATTGATCAAGCTTTTAAGGATGATTATAAGTTTGTTGTATGTAACGCGCCAACAGGGTCAGGTAAGAGCTTTATATCAAAAACTCTCGCGAATGCCTCTGAAGAACCGACGCAAGACTTTAAAGATTTAATAACATCTTATACAGCATTTAAAATAGATCAAACAGGGTCATATATTCATGAACAAGAATGTGAAAATGAATTATCTGCTGGTGCTTTTGCGCTTACAATAACTAAAGCTTTACAAGATCAATATAAAACTTTATTTGAAGACACCACTATACTTAAAGGTAAGAGTAACTATATTAGTACGATTGACTCAGATATTGATGTTGAGATGGAATCACTAATTATGCCTAAAAATATATTAGAAGATCATAGAAGAAGACATAAGTGCCCATATCATAACAACCGCAGAGACGCTCTAACAAATAAATTTGCTGCTCTAAATTATAATATGTTTTTCTCTTTACCTAACCATGTAAAGAAAAGACAATATTTAATTTGTGATGAAGCTGCGGAATTAGAAAATCAGCTGGTAAAGGAATTTTCATGTAATATTAACTTTGAAATGCTAAGTAGAATGGATATATTAGTAAGACCATTCTATTCTAAAAATGGTGTAAATGTTATAAAGTGGATTAATAACCTATTACTCGATTTAAGTGATAAAATAGAGGAGCTTCGTGATACTATTAACAACAATAATAGCAATAATAAAAAATTCTTAATCGAAACAAAAAGACAAATAGTGGGTATACGAAATTTACATTCTAAACTCTCTTTAATCGTAGAAACTTGGAATGACAGTGAATATCTCTTTGAAACTAGTAGAGATGGTATTACATTTATGCCGTTAAAGGTTAATAAACTTTCAAATCATTTATTTAAATATGCTGATAAGGTAATCTTAATGTCAGCTACAATTATCGACCCTACAAATTTCTGTAAAAGTTTGGGTATAGATAAATTTAAATATGTTGAAGCTGATTCATCTTTTAATCCGGATAGCGCTCCTATTTTTTGTAATACAAAAGTTAAGTTAAACTATCACAACCTAAAGCGTAGTTTACCTAAGGTAGTGGAACAAATAAAACAAATTTGTGAATTTCATAAAAATGATAAAGGTATTATCCACACACACAATAATACCATTACATCAGTTTTATCAAAGCAGTTAACTAATGGAAGATTTTTAATAAGAGAGCCAGGGATCCGTAATGAAGAAATATTACAAGATCATTTAGAAAGTGACAACCCAACAGTGTTAATATCACCTTCTATGTCTCATGGTGTTGATCTAAAAGATGATCTAGCTAGATTTCAAATTATCGTTAAAGCACCATATCTACCAACAAAAGATAAGAGAATTGAGAAGTTAATGAAAGATGATTTTAACTGGTATATGAATAAAATGCTATGTTCCTTAATTCAATCATGTGGGAGAGGTGTGAGATCTAAAAAGGACTACTGCACTACTTATATATTAGACGGCGCTATTGTTGAAAGCATTGTAAATAATAGACACAAGCTACCGAAATATTTCATCGATAGGTTTTTGTAATAAATATAAGTACAAATGAAGAAAAGAGCATTTCATTTTGAAGTTAAAAATCTTTTAACGCAATTTATTGCGGCATTTGATGATGTAGTCATAAGCCGATGGAATAAGGATAGATCTGCTAAATCGAATATTGAAGTTAGATATGTGTTTGCGCCCAAACATCGGGTGATGTATGATATAATTAATAAAGCACAAAATATTACTCTACCGGCTGTAGCTGTAGATTTAACTAGCATTTCTAGAGACGAAACCAGAGTTTTTAATAAGTTAGCACCATCTTACCTTTCTACTACATTTGATGATAATCCAAGAAATGTATCTAAATTCTTAATGCCAGTTCCAGTTAATCTGGAAGTTAAGATGTCAATATTAGCTAGGTATATGGAAGACGTTGATCAAATTGTATCAAATTTTGCACCATACAACAACCCTTATATTATTTTATCATGGCCGGTGCCTAAAGATTTTGGGACAGATTATGACCAAGAAATTAGAAGCGAGGTTTTATGGTCTGGGGAACTTAATTACAGTTCACCCACAGATACCACGTATAATGATAAATTTAGAATTACCGTCGATACTTCATTCACAATTAAGGGGTGGTTGTTCCCAGAAAAAAAGGATACACAAGGAACGATTTATGTTGTAGATAGTAATTTTATAGCAGTTGATTTACGTAATAGGCTGTACAATCCTTTAGACAGAACAGAAGTAGTAGACAATTTAAGCTATGAACAGCAAGGATATGGAGCACTCTCAGCATTTGATAATACTGTGCCAACAAATTATTCAGAGATGGTAACCATCTCTGGTATACCAGAGTTTACTAATATATTCTATTCAACTACCGGTGCTATAAGTGAAATAAGATCGATTACAAATATATTATCCACTCATGATAATTCTTTTGTGGTATTTGGAAAACGCTTTTCGTACGAAAATAATTTTTACTTAAGTGCTGAAAAATCTGACTTCTTTTCCAATTATCAGATAATTACGTCTGCTAAATCACCAGAAATAAGCGGATATAAGTTAGATTCATTTTACTTCGACGTTACCAATGATAACATAGCAAGTCTTTATTTCCCTTCTAGTAGTTTGAGCGGTCATGGTCAGTTTACTATTGTGACAGGTAACGAAGCCGGGTGGGCTACCACATATCAAGCTGGTAGTGGTTCTATCTTACACCTAGACTAAATATATACAAGATGCCTGGATCCGGATCATCAACTAGCTCAAATCAAAATCGCTCTTACGTCACCAATGATGGGCGCGCTTCTACTTTTGGAAGAAACCTAATTCAATATATTCAGAATAGGTTACCATACGCAACAGACGGTAGAGCAGAGAACGATGCATTAAACCCGAAGTATAAGGTATTCCAAAAAGCAGGTATGAAAAGAGCGGAAGCGTTAGCTAAAGCTTCAATATCTTCTTCTAACCCTTATAACAATATACCTATTGGCGATTTCGCAAAAGATTCTTCTTTTGGCGATGTTATGTACGCTAATATTCAAGACGATAAGCAAGGTAGATTAAGAGATTACCGTATAATGGCTGCTTATTCTGAAGTATCGGATGCTTTAGATGAAATTTGTGATGAAACCATTAACCCAGATGATTCCGGATGGATTACATCACTTCAGCTTAAGGATATAGATCTAACTATTGATCAAAAAGAAGAAGTAGATAAACAATTTCATAGATATGTAGAGTATTATGATCTAAAAAATAGAGGCTGGCAATATTTCAGACAACTGCTAGTTGAAGGAGAAGTATTCTTTGAACAAATTATTCACGAAGGTTATGTTGAAGATGGTGTTCTTGGTGTTATAAATTTACCTTCAGAGATAATCGATCCTGTTTATAATAATATTCAAAATATGTTGGTTAAGGGGTATATATACAGAAAGCCTATTTTTAGCGTGGACCAACCAAATAAGGTTGAAAAAGTTGAATTTATTCCAATGGATCAAAACCAGATTATGTATGTTAATTCTGGTGTATATAATGAAACAAAAAACTTTGTAATTCCGTTTTTAGAAAATGCTAGACGCCCTTATAGACAATTATCTTTAATTGAAGATGCGATAATAATTTATCGTTTAGTTAGAGCCCCAGAAAGACTAGTTTTTAATGTTGATGTTGGTAATATGCCACCACCAAAAGCTGAAGCATATCTTAAAAAGCTTATACAGCAGTATTGGTCAAGAAAAACGTTTGATATGGATCAAACCGACGTGGTAAAGAAATTTAACCCGCAATCAATGCTCGATGCTTTTTGGTTTGCGAAGAGACAAGGCTCTGAGGGTACTTCTGTTACTCAACTCCCCGGAGGAGTTAACTTAGGGGAGTTGGCTGATTTAATGTACTTTATTAAGAAGCTGTATAGAGCTCTTAAAGTACCATCGACGAGATTAGATCCTACAGACCATGCATCTGTAGATGGATCAACGATTTTACGTGAAGAATTAAAATTTGCGCGTTTTGTTATGAGACAGCAGCAAAGATTTGCTGCTGGTATTAAAAAAGGATTCATAACTCATTTAACCCTAATGGGTATATTTGAAAAATTTGAACTTAATGAACAAAATCTTGAAGTTGAGTTCAATGTTCCTACTAATTTTTACGAGCTTAGAGAAAATCAAAGACTTGAATTAAAAGCAAATAATTACAACAACTTAGCTAGCAATGAATTTGTTTCTGCTACATACGCACAGAAAAAATATCTCGGATGGAGAGATAGAGACATACTAGCTAATAGAGAGTTTCTTAGAAAAGACGCGGAGATGCAATGGGAGTTAGCTCAAATCACCGCAGCTGGGCCTGCTTGGAAGGAAGTCGCAGTCGCTGGTGAAGTCGCCGAAGGTGATGCAGCAGTAGGCGGTGAAGGAGCCGGAGTGGGTGCACCAGGCGGAGCGATCCCGGAATTTGGAGGGGGCCCCGCTGATGTCGGTGGTGAAGAAGTAGACGTTCCGGCTGAGACAGAAGTTGATGCAGAAGAAACTGCTCCAGTTTAACGCGACGGGTTACTACTAAAGAATTGAGTTCTATAGCTAAGGGGCGCGGTAACAGCATGATTAGCATGCTTAGCTGAAAGTTCGTCCGCGTTTGTAAGTCCCATAAAGACAACACCTTGCCATGGGGCTGTTGCTGCAGCAGCGGGTATTTTAATGCGCTTTAAATCACTCGGAGCACCTCCCGAAACCCGGGAATTTTTATCATATATATAAATTACCACCGCGGTCCCGTTATAAATAGTTACCTGTGACGCTGGTTGAGACGAAAGTGGGTATAAAACCGTCCCGCCATGAGTACTCTCAAACGAATGACATTCATTTACGTTAAAATATGTATTTCCGGAATTACTAATTGGACCTGGCATATATTTATTTAGTCTGAATAAATAATTTTATGGCACTTGCATGCAATATAAAGCCGCTTTCAGCTTTTTTATCTACAAATTTAAACAGTAAAGTAGAAACTTACGATAGACTAGGTGATAGAATAAAGAGATCTTTAGGATATCCACTAGTAAGCTTAGAAATTCATACAGATCAACTTCGAGAAAATATTCAAATAGCTGTAGAATACTTTACAAAGTATGCAGGTTATACAAAGGAGTTTTTAATATTTGACTCTGCTATGTATGAAACTAACAAAGGCATCAGATTAGATCTCTTATATACATTAGCCAATACTGATTTAGATAGTAATGCCAAGGAAGTAGCTGGTACTAATCCCCTGGGCCCGGGCCCAGAATTCTACGGCAGCTCCGCTCCCTCCATTTTTGTATGCACATCTACCCTATCATCATCTACCTTTGCTTCATCTTCTGCACTATCTTCTACTTTTGCACCAAACATAACCGCTACCGGTAGAGGTATTACTCAATTTGAATTACTTGATGAGTCTCTTTATGCGGCAGTGACTGCGTATGATATGGTAGAAAGACGCGAGCTTAATCTAAACTCATTCGGACTTAGCGCAGCATTTACAGAAAACAAACGCAATACTCTGACTTATGAGGGATCAGCTTCCGACGCTGTCTTCTTCCAAAACGTATATGACTATGATATAATGGATTATAGAAAAGTTGTTGATGTTGTTGATTTTGAAGAAGGGTCGACAACCGGAATCAACACATTGTTTACGTTAGAACAAACCCTAGCACAACAAACTTACTTTAGCTACGCAATGGGGAATTACGGATTTGATCTGGTATCCTGGTATACATTAAAAGAATGGATAGATACCCGAGAAAAGATGTTAGCAACAAGACGAGATATTAAATTTGATCCACGAACGCAATATTTGCAAATGTATCCTCAACCAGGCGGTGATAGATTTTACGGGGTATTAGCGTGTTATTTAGAACAACCTATTAGATCGATTATTATGGAGCAGTGGATATATGAATACTCACTAGCTCTATCTATGATAACTATAGGACGCGTCCGTGGGAAGTTTGGTAATGTCGCGCTACTAGGCGGCGGAGCTTTAAATTATGATATGATAGAAAAGGGTGAAGCGAGAAAAGCGGAGCTTGAAGAAAAACTATTCAGCGGGTCTTCTCCAGGGTTTGGAGACGCTGATCCACCAATGTTCTTTGTAGGGTGAGAAAGTGGAGGCAGGGTATCTTTACTCCTATTAATCAAAATAAATTTATTGGAAGTAAGGCAGTATATCGATCCGGATTAGAATTAAAATTTTTTAGATTTTGTGATAATAATCCAAATGTTAAAAAATGGGGTAGTGAAAATGTTATAGTACCGTATATTAGCCCTCTAGATAAAAGAGCACATAGATATTTTGTCGATAACTACATAGAAATATTAGAAGGTAAGTACTTAAAAAAGTATTTAGTAGAAATAAAACCTTCAAAACAAACTAAACCACCTACGACCAAGTATAGAAAGAGGCAGCATCTACTATATGAACAAAGAGCTTATGTTATAAATCAAGCGAAATGGGAAGCAGCTCGTAATTACAGCAAAAAAAATGGATGTGAATTTATTATTTTGACGGAAAAAGAGCTTATTTTTAATAAATGAATAAATAATTGTATGGCATTAAAACTTAACCTGGTTGTAGAAAAACCTGACTTAAATGATGAGTTCGAATACATTGAAGAAGAAGTAGATAGAAACTCACCGTCTAATTTATACATAAAGGGACCTTATATGATGGCTGAGGATGTCAATCGCAATAATCGCTTATACCCTCTTGATGAATTAGTAAGGGAAGCCAAGCGTTACAACGATGAGATGATTACGCCAGGTCGCGCTATGGGTGAATTAAATCACCCCACTACCGCGGATGTTGATCTTGAAAGAGCCTGCCACATGGTAACAGAATTAACACAAGACGATACTGTGTTTTACGGTAAGTCTAAAGTTTTATCTACACCATGTGGTCAAATAGTTAGATCTTTAATTAATGATGGAGTAAAAGTAGGTATGTCATCTCGCGCTCTTGGTACTCTAGAAGAAGGAACTGAACATAATGTTGTTAAAAATATGAAATTAGTAGCAATAGACTGTGTTGCTGACCCTTCATACCCAAAAGCATTTGTTAACGGCATCCTAGAATCCAAGCAATGGGTAATGGTAGATGATAACAGATACGAAGAAGTCTATGAAAATTTCGAAAAATCACTGCAAAGGTTACCAAAAAAGGAAAAAGATACCTTTTTACGTGACAGAATTCTTAGCTTTATTAAGTCAATATAATAAATATTAATATGTCTAAACAAAAACAAAAAATAGCTAAGTTTATTGAGCATATTTCTACTAAAAATTATGCTATGGCCCATAAATATTTAAAGGCCGTTGTTGAAGATAAGATAACAAAAAAAATTAACCGCGCTATAGAAAAACCACTTTTTTAAACATGAAGAAATCACAAGTATTACCCAAACAAGCAGAAGAGGTCTTAACAGAAGATTCCGTCAAAGTTATTGAAACCGCGATTGAAGAAAAAATTAATTTATCTGTTGAAGCGGCCTTAACAAATCAAGACGAGCTTTACGCTGAAAAGCTTCATGAATTAGTAGGTGCAATTGATAAAGATCATACTAATAAGCTTAACCGGGTAGTTGAAGCTGTAGATCATAACAATGCTAATAAGCTTATTAAAGTAGTTAAGCGTTATGAAAAGGAATTAAACGGCAGTGCTAGTAATTTTAAAACTACTTTAGTAGAAAGTATTTCTGACTATTTAGAATCATATGTGGAAGAGTCTATACCAACAGCTGCTATTGAAGAAGCTACTAAAAATAGAACTGCTAGGGAAGTGCTTAGTAATTTAAGAAAGGTACTTGCAGTCGACTCTACATTAATGAGCGAGTCTGTTAAAGAAGCTGTTTTAGACGGTAAGGAGCAAATTGATGCATTGGCTACAGATCTCAAAGCTGTTAAAGATGAAAACAAAGTTATAAAAGAAGCTTATTTGAAACAAAAGGCACAGTTGATGTTAGAAACTAGAACATCTAACCTTCCAGAAAGTAAGAGAGCTTATCTCGTAAAGATTTTAAGTGATAAGACCCCTAAGTTTATTAAAGAAAATTTTGATTATACTGCTACGTTGTTTGATAAAAAGGAAAAAGAAAGACTTACAGTAATTAAAGAGGAAGCATACAAAAAACGTAAAGTTAAAACAGATGCTCCTGTACAACAGATTTCAGAGAAGAAAGAGGAGACCCCTCGTAACCCATACTTGGAGGAGCTTAAAAGGTCTCATAAATAATTTAGCCCTGAACAACGAGGTGCTTGTCACCTGAGTAACTTGGGACTAGATCCCATGAGGTAAAATGAAAGGAAACGTCTAATGAATAAACCACAATCATTTATCGATAGAGATAGAGCTGATGTCCTGCTTGAAAAGTGGGCACCCGTTCTTGAATATTCTTCTGATAGTGTTAAGCCCATTGAAGACGATCACACTCGCCTTAATACCGCCATTCTTCTTGAAAACCAAGAGAAGTGGTGTATTGAGGAAGGTAATACCGCCGGCGGAGGAGCCGGTGGATCCTTTGGGAACGGAGCCACCGTAGGTGGTATATACGCTCCCAATGGACAGCAGGGAGCTAATTATGGCCCTGATTCTGCTGACACCTACGCGACTGGCGATGCTCGTCTTCCTAAAGTGCTTATCCCGATGATTCGTCGTACGTTCCCTGAGCTTATCACCAATGAAATCGTTGGTGTCCAGCCTATGTCAGGTCCTGTCGGTCTTGCATTTGCTCTCCGTTATGCTTATCAGTCCCAGCAACTGGGAACTGGTGTTGACGGAAGCGATATTGCAACCGGAACCGGACCTGGTGCGGTTACCGTACCAGGTACACTTAATACTAACCCGAATTATACGGGTAGTACACCAGGAACCATGGGTCTTCCTGGAAGTGAACTTGGATACCAACTTCTTGATACGCGATTCACCGGTACATCTTCTGCTCAATTGAGTGGCCTAGGAGCTTCTAGTGACTGGAACTTCGCAGAACAAGATCAAGGTGTAGCTCAGATTCTTTCCGCTTTCGAGATTACTGGTAACATTCCTCAGGTTGAGGTTAAGTTCGAGAAGACCGCTGTTGAGGCTGGCACACGCCGCCTTGGCGCACGTTGGTCCGTCGAGCTTGAGCAAGACCTTAAGAACATGAATGGTATCGATATTGACGCCGAAATCACAAACGCTATGTCGTATGAGATTCAGGCTGAGA
>Ga0080013_1003160_pt1 | contig 17885 bp, 19 predicted proteins | sample ETNvirenome_6_85_FD_69236 | JGI IMG/M metagenome (GOLD analysis project Ga0080013, IMG submission 69236) | Marine viral communities from the Pacific Ocean - ETNP_6_85 (SPADES assembly) (version 2) | ecosystem: Environmental > Aquatic > Marine > Oceanic | place: Pacific Ocean | collected 2013-06-19 | reverse complement strand
GGGATATCCGAAAGTCTTATATTGACGAGGGTTACCTCACTAAAGAAGAGATTTGGGCAGCCGTCCGGGCTTACCGGATGATCAAGGGCGAGAAGGACATGGATGCGCTTGTTGAGGCTTATGAACAAGTAAAGAAGATGATTCTTTAAGCTTGACAAAACGTTCTTAATTTGGTATATTAAGAACATGGGCGATTATCTCCTCGGTCTTATAAACCGTAGAAAGAGTAGCTGGTCACACCTGGGTTCGAGCCCCAGATTGCCCACCAGACAAGAAAATGATTAAAACAGTTTCACCAGTTGATAGGATCAGGATGAACGGCCAAGAGAGATATCTACAGGAATACGAAAAATACAAGCACATTCAACTTGAGAAGGGGGAATATATGATGAAATCCAACCCAACAATCAAGGTAATGATTATGAGCATCAACGAAGAAGCTGAACGTGCCCTCGTCAAAACTCTAAAATCTGGAAATGAGCGAGAAAGAACACTTCATTGGTGTAGAAAGAACTTGGTGAGATTCTAATTAATGGAGAAGAAAACACTTTTTATGGCAACTGCAGCAGATCTGAAAGCGATTGCAAAGAAGAGGAGCTTTACAGAGAAGGTGGCGCTCGCAGAAGTCATTTGCGGAGAGGAGAGTGAGAAACTTTTCTTAAAGAACGGGGTTAGATTCAAATTTCTTGAATTTGATGCCGAGGTAAAGCTAGTAATAGTACAGCAACTCTCACCGTTCGACATTAGATTAACACACTCAATGATTGTACCTCTTAAAAACAGGATCGCTTCAGAAGTACATAAACGGTGGCATGTTACCATTAAGGTTAGAAATAGTATCTGGGAAGGAAAAACCGCCCGGTAAGTAACCAGATCGCATAGTTAGATAAAATAAAGGGGATGAACTGGTTTCGACAAGGTATTGAAAATAAAATGTGCAAGACAGAGGGAAGCGATGGACTCTGTAAAAACGCTTAAAAAACTTAAACGCCAACATTGACGTTGAAAACGCTGTAGCACTAGCTGCTTAAGCATGGGGTCGCTAGGAACCTTTTTACCAAATGCTAGCAACGGCAGTTTCTTCTTTCTGAGGTAAAAAGGAAGCTCTGGTAGCGGAGACACATACAGTTTTTGTTTAATTTTCTGTGTAAAAAAGGTAAACTAATCTTGTGAACGACATTTTATTGGACATGTTTTGGACCCGGGTTCGACTCCCGGCATCTCCACTTGTAAAATGATTAAGGACAATAAATGGTTTTCGATTTTAGCTATAAACAATTTATAGCAGGGTATTACTACTCCTCATCAAAGATCATTGATGAGAATAACAATTTATTGGGCTATTACAGGGTCCAGGAATTTGGCGACTATATCGGCAAGTACCAACTGATACGACATACGTCAAACATAAGAGTTTCATTTACATGGGCGAAGGACGGCCGCGCAGATTTTTCTAGGGAGATGATCTCTTTAGAATCTCCCATTGCGCCGGCCTCCGTTCTTGTCGAAGAGACTCTGACTAAAAAAATTCGAACAATGAATGAATTACTGCTAGCAAAAGTTAAGGGAGGGTTAAATGATTAAAAAAAGTCATCATCTTTGGGGAATACGCGCAATTTATAAGGAAGAATCTGCAGACGTCTCTGCATACAGAATCTACAATACATGGAATTATATCAAACCATGTACAGATGATATACGTGCCCTGTCTGGGATTAATAGGAAATTGTATTCCCAGTTGGAAATCAGAAATGAAGAGGGTAGAATCGCTAAGACTTTTTATCTGGACGAATGATATTTTGTGTCTGAAACCTACTTAATATAAACGATAATGGCGTAATGGCAAAAAAAAATTATATTTTGGACACTAGTGTCTATCTCACCGACGCCGACGCTATATATGCGTACGGCAACAACGATATCATAATTCCCCTTAAGGTATTGGAGGAAATTGATAAACACAAAAAAAGACAAGACGGTGTTGGCACCAATGCTCGTAGGATAATACGAACACTGGATGAATTGCGTAGTAAAGGAAATCTAAAAAAGGGAGTACGGATAAGAAGAGGAAACGGCATCGCGTGTGTAAAAACATTGGGCGAGACAACTTTACCTAAAGATTTAGAAGCAAGTCATCCGGACAATGAAATAATAGGGGTGGCATTCGGACAGCAGGAACAAGATTCCAAAAGAAAAACTGTGCTGGTTTCTCGTGACATAAATATGCGCGTTAAATGCGACGCGATCGGACTGTCAGCAGAAGATTATGTAGAGAACCAAGTAGTAAAAACCACCGATGAGCTGTATACAGGGTTTTCAACTGCTTTGGTGGATGATGAATTGATAGATCAATACTACGCCGGCGAAGACATCTTGTTGGAACAGGAACAGAAATTATTTTCTAATCAATTTGTTATGCTCGTATCCAACCAGAATGAAAAGAAGACAGCTCTGGCAAAATACATTAGCAGCACCGTACCATTGGAACGCGTCGGCGATTTCAAGAGGGGAGTGTGGGGCGTCAAGCCACGGAATAAAGAGCAATCTTTTGCTTTAGATTTATTGATGAATGACGAAATACCAGTGGTGACTTTAATTGGCTCCGCCGGAACTGGAAAGACGCTGTTGGCAATTGCGGCTGGTTTAGAGCAGGTCATTGAAAAAAACAGTGAAGCACGTTATAAAAGATTGATTGTTTCACGTCCTGTACAGCCAATGGGGCGCGATATAGGGTTTTTGCCAGGTACAATGGAGGAAAAAATGATTCCATGGTTGCTACCAATTCAGGATAACTTATCTTTTTTGATGGGCAACGATAAGGCAACGTTGCAGATGCATATTGAACAGGGTTTAATTGAGATTGAGGCGTTAACTTATATACGAGGGAGATCGATAACAAACGCTTATATAGTTATCGATGAGGCACAGAACTTAACAAACCATGAGTTAAAAACCATAATAACTAGAGTTGGCGATGACACCAAGATTATCTTGACTGGGGATATAGGACAAATAGACAACGTTTATATAGATGAAGCATCGAACGGCTTGACATATGCGGTTGAAAAATTTAAAAAGCACGGCATTGCCGGCCATATAACCCTTAAGAAGGGCGAGAGATCAACAGTGGCCACTTTAGCATCAAAGGTATTATAAATGAGTAAGAATATAGAAAGAATGTACGAACTGCGGACTGCAGTAAACGAAGACATTAAAGAATTCAGTATTAATCTGAAGGAATATGCAAAAAATAATAGTGTGAACATACAGGGTATTAAACCTCCGGTTGCTCAAGAGTTTATGATTTGTGCCAATATGCCAAACGATCTTCATAAGGCAAAGAGATTTTATAAAACGCGCCCCAGTTGGAAAAAGACCCCGTTCAACAACACTAGAAACCCGGCTTACTATAAATATTGCACAGAGCACATTGAGAATGACGGATTGTGGTTGGAATTCGGTGTTAAAGCCGGAAAAAGCGCTAGGATAATCTCGAAGATTAAAAGAGAAGACTTTCCCAATATAGAGACACCACTTTATGGGTTTGATTCCTTTGTCGGTTTACCTGAGGACACAGAGTGGGGGCATAAAGGTCATTTAAGTGTGGATGGGGAAATACCAAAAATAGACGGGGCCTCGTTTATCAAGGGCTGGTTCTCGGATACTATACCCGAGTTCAATAGCGAACATGGTACAACTCCGTTAGCGTTTTTACATATCGATTGTGACATATATACGTCCACTGTAACAGTCTTAGAAGGTATGAAAGATAGAATCGTGCCAGGAACTGTTGTACTGTTTGACGACATGCTCTCGTATTCGCAAAAATCGGATCTTTGGGTGGGAGAGGAACATGAGTTCAAAGCCTTTATGGAATTCGTTGAAAAATACGATGTAGAATACGAGTGGTTGGCGTACGTGCTTAACGCCAGTCAGATTGCATGCAAAATCAAAAAAATTAACTGAAACATAAGGAAAACACGATGATTGATGATACAGGACCCTTCGAGTCAACCGAGTTGGACTGCGAAGTCCAATTGAACTTGGACAAACAACTTAGCAGCAAAATAGCAGAGTTGTCTGGTCTGAATCAGGTTGTAGCCGCCGGAAGCGGCGAATTAAAAGATTACCTAGTTGACTATGTTGGCAATAAACTAAATCCGGAAGATGGCAATGTAACTGTGGAGATGATTGTTGAGGTCATTGCGGCTGAGTTCCCAGAATTCTTATTAACTGTTGCCGAAGAAAACTGGCTTAGAGGTTATGAGCAGGGGATGACCGATGCGCACGGATCTTTCGAAGTAGCAGAAGAATAGTGCAGCACAAAGACTATATTAAAGAGTCTCATGATGCTATTCGTGCCCGTCGTCTATTCGGCAGCATTCCAATAACAGTCCATAACGAAATATCAGACAAAGTTGATTTATCTACAGTGGTGGCTACGATTGAGAAATTGATACCGAAGAGCCTGCTGTACCATGTTGACGAAATATCGATTGGAGACTTCTCTTTTCTGAACGATAGGGAGATAAACGGGATGTATGAGGGTGGTACTATATATCTGACTAACGTTCATGATGACACCGCTGATATGTTAGATGATCTAGTTCACGAATTGTCACATGCCGTCGAGTCGTACTTGGGAGATGACATATATGCAGACTTCCAGCTTGAGACTGAATTTCTACAGAAGAGGAATACACTCTATAACGTTTTTAAGAAGTATACAGACCACAAGGTTGAAAAATTTAAGAGTGCCTTTATGAATTCAGAGATGGATCACAGGTTCGATGATTTCCTTTATAAGGAAGTTGGTTATGTGCAATTACGTGATTTAATTGGCGGCATTTTTATATCTCCATACTCTGTCACATCATTGAGAGAATATTTTGGAAAAGCATTCGAACATTTTTACTTATATGACAAAGAAAAGATTAAAAAAATCAGTCCAGTGTTGTATTCTAAGTTAGATTACCTGGATTCATGGGGGAAAAATGAAATTTGATATATCAGAGATTAGCAAAGATGGACTAGTAGAGGTTACAGTTACACTTCCTGCCCGCCAATTGGCGTCGGAACCGATAGAATATGTTTATTTGTCGGACGTAGTTAAGTATACAGAGCAAGCGAGCGGCCACAAGGTTAAGTTTACTTATTTTGGCACAAATGTGAGTAACTCCCTCGGACCGGCCAGAGCTAAGTGGAAGTTTTTGTTGGATGTACCATCTAAAGGCAAAGTTACAACTAGAAAGGCCAAACCAGCAGCCTCCCTAACTTCGAAAGAGGAGTTACAGGTTGCAACGCTCACGACCGAAATGGAATCAACTCCGACGACTACGACTGCAGACGGAAACGGCTCTTCTGAGGCCACAAAAACGACTACGCGTACTACACGCCGACGAACTAGAACAAAAAAAACAACTAGCACAAATTAGGATAAAATGACAAGCCACGTTTCTTACTCGGAGCTTATTAACTGGAACAAATGTCCGTTTTACCACAAATTGGTAAATGTCGACAAACTAAAGCTGTTCAAGGGCAATGAATATACCGCTTTTGGACAAGCAATACACTCTACATGCGAAACTTTGGTTAATGAGGCTAAAGTTGAAGACAAAAAGGCACTATTTAACAAATATTTCGCGGAATGTACAGGTAGGCTACCGGATTTGAATGAAAACCTTCTAAAAGACATGAAAGGTCAAGGAGAATCACTAGTTGATCACATCTTACCGTCTTTAGAGGAGTATTTTGGAAAATTTGAAGTAATATCTACAGAGGAACTACTCATGGAGCCTATTCACGAGTATGAACAAGAGAAATTCAACTTTAAGGGCTATATTGACCTAGTTTTGAAGACTTCAGACGGAAAATACCATGTAATAGACTGGAAATCCTGCTCGTGGGGCTGGGATAGAAGAAAGAAAAGTGAAAAAACAATTGTATATCAATTGAGCTTTTATAAGCATTTTTGGTCAAAAAAGCACAATGTTGACTCTGAAAATGTCAAAACTTATTTCGGATTGCTAAAAAGAACGGCTAAAAACAACAAAATAGAGCTTTTTGAGGTTAGCAACGGGAAACTGAGGACGCAGAATGCAATTGATTTCATGCTGAAGGCACTGCATAATATCAACAATAAGAACACGATAAAGAACAAATTAGCGTGTAAAGATAGATGGGGATATTGCGAGTTCTATAAGACGGAACACTGTAACTAGGATAAAAGATGATCGAATTAAACAAGAAAAAAATCAAAGTACTCACTTTGGGTGATCACCCGCTAGCGCCATCCGGCGTCGGTACACAGACTAGATATGTTATTGAGGCCCTCCTTAAAACTGGAAAGTTTGAGGTCATCTCGTTGGGAGGTGCAATCAAACATCAGAGTTACGAGCCGATTAGACTAGAGAGGTGGGCCGGCGATTGGACCATTTATCCAGTCGACGATTACGGGAATCACGATATAGTCAGATCCGTCATGCGTACACACCGTCCGGACATAGTGTGGATTATGACCGATCCTAGATTTTGGGGCTGGTTGTGGCAGATTGAGAATGAAATTCGTGCAGTAGCCCCACTCGTCTATTATCATGTGTGGGATAACTACCCATATCCTATGTTTAATAAACGCTTCTATGAGTCTAACGATGTGATAGCTTCAATATCCAAAGTTACTTACGACATTGTGAATAATGTCACTCCGTCCGTTGCAAACTTTTATGTACCTCATTCAGTGGATACTGAGATCTTTAAAAAGTTAGATCCTGAGGAGGTTGCAACTTTTAGAAAGCAGAATCTACCGAAAGAGGCGAGCAGCGATCGGATGATCTTCTTTTGGAATAACAGGAATGCCAGAAGGAAACAGAGTGGCACTTTGATATATTGGTTCAATACTTTTCTGGATAAGATTGGTAGAGACAAAGCATGTCTAATAATGCACACAGATTCAAAAGATCCGAATGGGCAGGATTTAGCAGCAATTATTAGAGAACTGGGCGCCGATCAGGGGGAAGTGCTATTATCTCAGGATAAAATGCCACAAGAAGGTTTGTCTATGATGTACAATATGGCTGACTGCACTATAAACTGTTCAGACGCCGAAGGGTTTGGTCTAGCAACATTGGAATCTTTAGCATGCGAGACACCCATCATCGTCACAATGACTGGTGGGCTACAAGAGCAAGTGACCGACGGCGAAGAGTGGTTTGGCATCGGAATGGATCCGGTATCAAAATCGGTAATAGGATCACAATCTGTGCCATATATCTATGAAGATAGGCTTAGCGAGGAAGTGTTCGTAAATGCTTTGGTTGAATTCTATAATATGGAAAAGGATAGAAGATCACGGATGGGCGAAGCCGGCCGCGGCCACGTGTTAGCAAATTACAATTTTAATGATTTTGAGAATAAATGGGTCGAATTGTTAACCGGAATTCACGACGCCGGCGGGTCATGGAAAAACAGAAAAAATTATAATTCCTGGAAATTAACAGAGGTATTAAAATGAGAATTAAGATCATCGTCCGCGGCCCCGCCCTATCTAGATCTGGATATGGGGAACAGTGTAGATTTGCCCTCAGATCTTTACGCGCCCATGAGGATAAATACGATATATACTTGGCGATGACGCAATGGGGAAAAACTGGCTGGGTGGCTGATGATAGTGAAGAGCGGCAATGGATAGACGCTATAGCGGAAAAGACTCAAGTCATTTTGGCCACGGCCAAGCAGCAAGGGGTGGCGGACTTGCCGTTTCATATGTCGCTTCAGGTGACAATTCCGAATGAGTGGGACAATAAATTGGCCAAGGTTAATGTCGGATATACAGCCGGCATAGAGACTACGAAGGTGGCGCCTGACTGGATTAAGAAAGGCAATCTTATGGATCACATAATAGTTTGTTCGAATCATTCTAAACATGTATACCAACAGACTGCTTATCACGCACACTCTACAATAACTGGTCAGACTACCGATAATTGGCGTTTAAATTCTCCGATTAGTGTCGTGAATTATCCAGTTAAACAGATCGGAAAGAAGGAGGTGGAGTTAGAGACAGAGACAGACTTTAATTTCCTTGTTGTTGCGCAGGGCGCTGCCATACGTAAAAATCTTATCAATACAATAAAATGGTTTATTGAAGAGTTTAAGGACGACGCCGACGTCGGCTTGATAGTGAAAACATTCACGCTGAATAACTCGGTGATTGACAGATATCATACTGTCAGGAATATAGAAAACGTATTAGCGGAACATAAAGAGAAGAAGTGCAAAATATATATTCTTCACGGTGAAATGACTGACGAGGAAATGACCGGCCTTTATACAAATAAAAAAATCAAAGCGTTGGCTAGTATCACACATGGCGAAGGATATGGATTACCTCTTTTTGAGGCCGCTTATAATGGTTTGCCGGTAATATGTCCGGATTGGAGCGGCCAGTGCGATTTTCTTTATGCGCCAGTTGTTAATAAGAAGAATAAAAAAATTGTAACAAAGCCTCATTTTGCACGTGTAAAATATACAATGCAACATGTGCAAAAAGAAGCAATTTGGGATGGTGTGATACAAAAAGATTCCATGTGGTGCTTCCCGGAAGAGGCCAGCTACAGGACCAAACTTAGAGAAGTCTATAAGGACTGGAATCGTTTTAATTCACAAGCAAAGAAGCTAAAAAAACATGTGCTTAAAGAATTTGAACAGGAAAAGATGTATGACGAATTTGTATCAACATTTGCTCATTTTTCTGAAACCCCGGCCGCGAAACAGGTCGACGCAGAAAAGGTACATGTCTTGTGAGGATTGTCTATGCTGGCCAGTTTAGGGATCTGTCTGGATATGGAATTGCTGCAAGACTCTATTTGGAAGCCCTCGACTCATATCTGGAGGAAAATCCAGGAAAGTTTGAATTAAAAATATATTCTGTGATAACGTCAAAGGACGTGCGAGGCGACATAGACTTTTCTTTGGTGGAAAAATATGAATTCAAAGATAACGCAGAAATAGAAGAGTGGCTAGGGAGCAAATATACGTGCCTTTGGCACATGCCCCCACCAATGATCTTGTTTTCTGATTTTAGATTTAGCTGCAATGACAATTGCACACCGTCCTTAAAAAGACTGATTGAATGTGCAGAGAGTAATATAAATTTTGTTGCATGGGAAACGGATAAAGTCCCGAATGAGTGGGCGAGAACCTATGAATATTGCAGCCCGGATTTGATTATAACGCCGTGCGAATGGAATTCGACTGTTTTTGAGAGAGATTCGGGGATTAAATCTGTGACGGTACCACACGTCATTAAAGATTCTGGCGAAGAACAAGGGTTTAGTGTTGATTCGTTTGAGCAGCTTGATGATCAGTTTGTTGTTTTTACTATGTCGCAATGGACGAAGAGGAAGGGTTTTGATATTCTGATTAAAGCTTTCTGTGCTGAATTTGCCGATACGGATGACGTAAAACTTATCATCAAAACTTACGAGGGTCCAGCTAGTAACCTAGAGACTATCAAGAATGAAATTCGAAGTTATAAAAACTCTTTTTTATTAGCCAACGGCACACGGCCAGAAAAAAACAACATAATGCTTCTGCCAGAATACATACCAGAATCTAAAATTAACTGGTTACGCAGTAGATCGGACGTCTTCGCTTTGACAACTCGCGGGGAAGGTTTTGGTCTTCCGATAGCAGAATCCGTTACTGCGGGAATACCAGTTATAGTTCCACGAGAAGGTGGCCATATTGATTATCTAGATGAGGAATCAACATACTTCGTCGATGGTAGTTGGGATAACTGCTTTTTTATAATACCTCCATATGATTGCGATATGAATTGGTATGAGAGTAGTCTGAAAAGTACGCGAGAGCAACTTCGTCTAGCATATCAAGACTGGAAGTCCGGTTCGATACGAGACAAGGGTTTACGCGCAAAACAATATATAGATAGTAAAGGATGGAACAAGCTCAACATAGGGAAAAGATTATATGAAGAGCTTGAAAAGACTAGGAAATCTTCTTTCTATGAATCTCAGAAGGAAAAAGACTGGGCTACGAACGATGTTGCTCATCGCAGAAGGAGTGTAAAGAGAAAGCTTCTTGCGACAAGTTCAATGGAGAAGAAATTAGCAACACTCAAAGACTCATTTGAGGGGGAAACTTGTTATATACTGAATTGTGGGCCGTCACTGAAATCCTTTACCCCTGACGAATACAGACATAAGCTAAAAAACAAACTGGTGTTTGCAGTGAAACAGGCTTACGAGTATGTGCCAGATATTGTAGACTTTCATCTTTTCAACTGTGCCAATTTGCCGCTAGCTGTTGCGCACCCTCTTCCGGAACATTATCAGTATAAGGGTTATGTCGAAGACCAGCCAGTGGTCGTTGCGAGTAGTAATTATGATTTGGGTCAGCGCTGGTATGAGACTCAGAGATCTGATGTCTTCTTCAAGATTCCTATAAGAACTGAGATAAATAATGAATTTCTGTGTTTAACACGCAATTTTGGAGAACACACGATCGAAAAAACATTAACTAGGCCATGCGGTCCTGGTATAATGTATGAAACGGTTATATATATGGCACTACACTTGGGAGTTAAGAAAATTATAGCTACCGGCTGGGATCTATCAGGCACAAACCCAAAGAATGACAAAGAATACGATCACTTTTATGGCCAACAAAAGATGTTTAACAAAGGCGATATATTGCCATGGGAAGTAAAAGCCACGTGTGAAGCTTCTGAACAACTGTTTTATTGGTTGAGAGAGAGAGGTGTGGAGTTAGAATTAGCTTCTGATCAAAGTGCTCTCTTTGACGGAATTCCAAGAGTAAAATTATAAAATGAAAACTTACATTATTGCAGAAATAGGTATTAATCACAACGGCGACATGTCCTTAGCTAAAAAGCTAATTGATATAGCCGCGGCTGCTGGTTGCAATGCGGTCAAGTTTCAAAAGAGAAACCCGGATGTGTGTGTCCCCGAACACCAAAAAAATGTCATGCGAGAAACTCCATGGGGAAAGATGACATACTTGGAATACAAGTATAAAGTTGAATTCTCTAAGGAACAATATAACGAAATTGACCGATATTGTAAAGAAAAAGGGATAGAATGGTCTGCTTCACCGTGGGATCTGGACAGCTTAGATTTCATTTTACAATATGACTCCCCTTTCATAAAGATTCCTTCGGCCCACTTAACCAATTTAGAGTTATTAAAAGCGGCAAAGGAGAGTGGTCGGAAAGTGATACTCTCGACCGGAATGAGCACTTCTGAAGAGATAGATGATGCGGTTAAAATACTTCGCGAGCATGGTGAGGAGTTGGGCAAATTTAATAAGAATTTCGCCTTGTTGCATTGCAACTCCACATATCCCGCCCCTTTGGAAGAACTAAATCTGAAGTGTATACAAACGCTAAAGAGGGACTATAAATGCGAAGTTGGATATAGCGGGCATGAATTCAGACTGGGCACGACAGTTGCGGCAGTCTATTTGGGCGCCACAATAGTTGAAAGACATATAACGTTAGATCGTACAATGTGGGGTACAGATCATATGGCATCAGTTGAACCACAGGGTTTGATTAAATTAGTTCGAGGAATTCGGGAATTAGAAATTGCACTGGGTGACGGTGTTGTGAGTGTCACACCCGGAGAAGAACAAGTCAGAAAGAAATTGAGAGGGTAAAATGTCTACTGTATTTGACCACGAAATGATCAGAACGTCGTTTGAAGCGAGTGCAAAAGTGTGGTGCAAAACCATGTTTGAACAGTTCAGCAATTCTTTAATATCCAACGATGAAATAGTATATCAGGATATGCCAGAATTTGCGGATTATAAGGGGAAGAAGATCTTAGTAGTTGGCGGAGGACCGTCTACAAGTGAATTAGACTTCGATGAAGTGGAATATGATTATTTATGGTCAGCAAACCATTTTTATAAAAATCCAGTTTTAGCAAAAAGAAGAGTGGATTTGGCTATGATGATGGGTGAGCCCGATATTTCTGATCCTGATCTGATTAATTATAGGGAAAAGAATAGCACCCTGATTGGTTTTGAGATTCACAAAAGGTGGATTGGGTATAAGTTTGATCCCTATGATAAGTATTTTTGCATGCATACTAGATTTTATGGCAAAACTGGCGCCGGCCCACGCATGATGATTTTTGCTACGCAACTGGGAGTTTCAGAGATTAAGTTTGTCGGATTGGATGGTCATGATAAGATCAAAGAACAACATGCTTTTGAGCCTGGAAAGAATACAAAACCATCGAACTATAATTTGGCTTTATACAAAAAACACTATGAACAATATTGGAAATATGTTAAAATTTTGGCACCTGAGGTCAAATTTACAAATCTAGGCCATGGCCAGGAATACCACGAGGTGTAAAACGATGCACGAAGTGAACAACTTGCCTTCATTAGAATTGGGGACGGAGTGGCTTGACTGTGCTTTGCTGGTCCGGGAGGCCATCGCTTACGATCAAAAGATTGATGGTCTAGACCATGGAATGATCGAAAAATTTGTAGGCCGCTACGGCTTCAACACAGAGGAAGATTGTGTTTGGTTTGACATGAAAGAAAAAAAACTCTTTGGAACGTCACAATATCGCCATGGCCCTGCAGGCAAAGATCACCACTTTCTAGACTCAGTTGGGAAGTTTTTATCTGGCCCATGGGGTCGCGAAATGGTGGACAAAAAGGTCGGCCCGGACAAATCCAAAGAGTTGGGATCAAGACTATATAAAAGCAATTCAGAGAGCGTGTACAGTTTTAACGATTCAACTCCTCAGATGATGGACAAGGATATTTTAGTTATTTGTGGCGGCCCGTCGGTCGATGACGTCAGTTGGGAAAAGATACACTATGATCGCATATTCACATGCAACGAATACTATCTCAATCAGAAAGTCGTTAGTTCAAAAATTGATTTAGTTGCAGTCACTAATTTAGTGGATCTTGGCCCTTCTAGCGAATTTTCTTCTTACGTTACAAAAGACAATGTGCAGGTATATTTTGAGCTTGAACGTGGTGAGCAGGACCTTCAATACGATGATATGTATGATTTCGCCAAGCGTAATCCTGAAATTTCTCATTACTATCAGACCAGATATTCTTCTGCAATCGGAATAGGGCCGCGACTAGTGGTTTTAGCTATGCTGATGGGGGCCAAAAATGTGTATGTGGTGGGTCTAGATGGGAGAAATGATGACGAATCTAGTGGGGACCTGATGCATGCATTCAATGGCGATAAGCCCGTGCCTTCGTGGTATCGAATGTTTGGAAGCAGATTTCAAGATCGACATTTTGTTTTATTTTGGGAGTACATTTATTCCCTGCAGGATAAATTGGGCTGTAGAGTTTTTAATCTTGGAGAAAATATGGATTACAATATCTCAGGGCCGTTAACTAGAGAATGGTTCAAATGGAACGAAAAGATAAAAGCTAGTTTGATATGACGAAAAAGATGACAGATATTGCTGTTGTGGTGCAGGCGCGCCTGGGCTCGCAGCGTGTTCCACAAAAAATGATTAAGCCATTTGCCGGAACAACTTTAATGGATATCATGCTGAAAAAGGTGAAAAAATCAAATATTATTGACATGGAACACTTTTATGTCTCGGCATACGAAAAGGAACTGGTTGACATTTGCGAGAAGCATGGAGTAAAGGTATTCAACAGAAGTGAAGAATCGGCGAACTCTGAAGGTACACCTTTGACACAGATGTATGAGTGGTGGGATAAACTACCGTATACATACTGTGTGTTATTGAATGCATGTGCTCCCTTTATGACGATAGAGACAATAGATAAATTCATAAGGGAATATAGTGAGACCAATTCGGATGGTTTATTCGGCGTCATGGAGAAAAAAAATTATTTTTGGAACTTGGGTGGTGAAATGATCACAAATTGGCCGGTTGGCCAAGCTTGTATGAACACCAAATTTGTTGAAGTCACTTATGAAGCTGCTCATTGTTTGTATGCCGGCAGAATGGATAGAATTGGTGAAGGGATTTGGATGGGCGATTTTAACAAGGCCGGAGATATTGAGTTGTACGCAATGAAGGAAGAAGAGACGTTGGATATAGATTATCAGTGGCAATTCGATATGTGTGAATCGCTCTACCAGCAAACCAAAGAAGGTAAGTGATGTTTTATATATTTGAGATGGCTAATAATCATCAGGGTAGCGTGGCACATGCTAAACTGATCATAGATCAATTTGCCGCTATGACTAAGAAATACGACCTCGCCGCGGCCGTTAAGCTGCAATTTAGACAATTGGGTTCGTTTATTCACAAAGACTATGCCAACTCAGATCTCAAGTACGTCAAGAGGTTCAAGGACACAGAGTTATCCAAAGAGCAATTTCGCGAAATAGTGCAGCACATTAAACAAGCTGGACTTAAAACAGTGGCCACGCCATTTGACAACGAATCTTTGCCATGGTTAGAAGAATTGGACATTTCAGTCGTCAAGATTGCTAGCTGCTCCGTAGACGATTGGCCACTGCTGAACTCTGTTTCAGATATAAATAAGAAAATAATAATCTCTACTGCTGGAGCAAAAATTGAAGAGTTGCGAGAAGTGTATACATTATTTAAGAAAAAGGGCCGCGACTTTGCGTTTATGCACTGTGTGGGTGAGTATCCTACCCCCACCGAGTCTGCTAACTTAAATAGAATTAATACTCTAAGAGATGAGTTTCCCGACATTGAAATAGGTTTCTCCACTCATGAATCTCCGAAGCAGCGTAGTTTGGCTCCTGTGGCTATGTCCATGGGATGCACAATTATCGAAAAGCACGTTGGCGTTGAGACGGATGAAATAAAATTAAATACTTATTCATGCACTCCCGATGAGATGGAAGAAGCTATACTCCAGATTAACGAAATTAAAGGCGCGTTAGTTGGTGAGTCCGACAATCAGCGTAAATCTTTGAAGAGCCTGAAGAGAGGCATATATGCCAGTAGGGATATAAACCCGGGCGACCAAGTGAATTTGGAAGATTTGTATTTTGCTATGCCTGTGCGAGAAGGTCAACTGGACGCATCTAATGTAAGGGAAATTTTAAATGGCTTTGAGAGCAACGCTGTAATAAAAAAAGATTCTGCGGTTTTAAAGGGTACTTTCGCTCCAGCTAGCAAGAAAGATGCAGTAGCGGAGATTTTAAGTTATGTCAGAGGATACCTCAATGCATCGCGAATTCCAATAAGTAAAAAAGACGATGCTGAAATATCCGCCCACTTCGGAATTGAAGGGTTCGGCGACACTGGTGTATTCATTATTAATAAAATTAACAGAGAGTACTGTAAAAAATTACTAGTAGTCTTTCCAGGTCAGACACATCCGACACACCACCATATCAAAAAGGAGGAATCCTTTGAATTGTTGAACGGCGATTGTGTTTTAACACTGAACGATAAAGAGATCGTACTGGAAAAGGGTAACCCAGTCTTAATTCCACAGGGGGTGGCACATTCCTTCAAAAGCGAGGACGGCTGTATAATAGAGGAAGTTTCAACCACGCATATTCCGGGCGACTCCGTTTATAGAGATCCAGAAATCAATAAGCTAAAATTATCTGAGAGAAAGATCGTTATAAAAAATTTGATGGAACAATGGTGAATGTTGGACAACAGGTGCAACCATTGGTACTTGGTACTAAGTGGTATGATTGTATATTAATCAGATCTGGAGAACATGGAGAGCGTTGGACCACTTCCGATGAACAATTAGACGTTAGAATTGCAAAGAGACTGAAAAACTATAAGAATCAGAACAGAAAGCACACTAGCAGTAATATATGGTATAGTGTTGATGCGGATTTGTGTTTCAGTTCTGAGCAATATAAAAGATGGTCGGGGACAGCACGCCTCCCTAGGAAAGATCATTCATTTTTCTCATCTAGGAAGAACTTTTTAGATGGCGAATTTGGTTTGGGTTACTGCGACTTGATAATGGAACTAGGCAAGCTTCTGAAAGACCAGCCGCGGCAACTAGTTGGTTTTGAGGGAATAATTGGATATCCGAAGTTTTTAGAGAAATTTGAAAACAGCAGTGTTCTCATAGTTGGCGGCGGCCCATCTTCCGATACTGCGCATTGGGAGAATGTGACCACTGATTTTACTTGGTCAATTAATCGCTTTTATTTGAATGATAGGGTTGTTTCGCGAGGCGTCGATTTGGCGACTATAGCAGCACACATCGATCTACAGTCTGAAAAAAAGCTGCACGAACACATGAACAATAGCGAAACGGCTATTTCATTTGAACTGGATCGGGGCAATCCGCACTCGATAAAGGGTGTAGACAAATCTGCGTTTAGAAATATGCACCAGTTTTCTCAGGAATATCCGACCCGCACCACATATTTTCATACTAGATACAAATCCCAGCCGGGAGTTGGAATGCGTATGATTGTTTATGCCATGTTACTGGGTTGTCGTGACATATATTTTGTTGGCATAGACGGTTTTACGAACGACGGCCCCATACATTGCTTTGAGAAAGATAAAGAGAATCCAAATTGGTATCAAAAATACGGTGAGAGTTTGCAAATCAGACAATACATCACTTTTTGGGAGTATATACGCGAACTCAAAGCAATGTATAACATGCACACTAATTTTTATAACCTAGGGGAGGGAAATAAACATAATATTTCTGCGCCAATTACGCGTGAACAATTTCCTCTTACGCCTGAGATTGACAAACTGATTGTGAGGGAGAAAGATGTCGATTAGAATTGACTCTATTAAGAAAAAACATTTCACGACAATGGAATTGGAAATATCCCAAGACGGAAAAATTCAAAAACCAGATTTCAAAAGGCCATATAGAGATAAGAAGGAGGGGCTACAGAAAAAGCCTTTTAGCTTTAAACTTTCTCGTGATGATGGAAGATACGTCGGCAAAGGGTCATTTGGATATGAGGCACTATGGCTGCCGCTGAGCGAAGAAACAGGAATTAAGATTATAAGAGGGTTGGATGATATTGCTCAGATAGAGAAAAATGTCAAGTATATTAACTCTATCGATTCCGACATCTTTCCGAGTATACACTGGTTCGAGAGGGCAATTATTAACGAGAATGAATGTCTGATAATAGAGATGGAAAATATACGAAGTATAGAAGAAGAACTATTCTCAGAGGCTGAAAATTATCTACATTCAGATGATAAGAGATATATTAGTTCTAAAGTGAACGTTCCCGTACGCCATATCGATCGCTGTATCAGAGAATTTAAAAAACACCAACTGATGCCGGAGTTTACATGGGAGAAAAATGGGGGGTTTTCTACAGTTAATGTGATTGGAGGTAAAATAGTCGATTTTCACACGTTCAAGTATATGAAGGAGAGGTACCTGTTTCCTACGAACGGTGCATCTACAAAGGACACTGAAGAAATTTACAAGCGCGCCTTGCAAAGATATAGAAAGTGGATCGATCTTAGTAGTGAAAGGATTCCGAAATGGAAAGGTACCATATATCAGGGGATGGAATTTGACAACGACTTTGTCATGAATGGATATTCGTCTGATGGCAAAATATTTGATAGCAATTTGAAAATACATTTTATGCCGCTTGACAGAATAAAAGGTGGCAAGGTACTGGAGATTGGCTCGAATCAGGGATATTTTTGTACGCAGGCTGCATTGCATGGGGCAAAAAAGGTGTTGGGAGTTGAATTAACAGAAGAAGATGTCATGACGGCTAGCGAGATACGCGACGAACTCACAAAATTAGAAAATATAGAGTATATTGCAGCCGATGCGAAAGAGACTATAGTTGGTAACGGCGAATGGTACGATCTCATAATTCTTAGTTCTGTGTTTCATCAATTATACCCCGATATGCACACCAATAG
>Ga0080013_1003159_pt1 | contig 17890 bp, 20 predicted proteins | sample ETNvirenome_6_85_FD_69236 | JGI IMG/M metagenome (GOLD analysis project Ga0080013, IMG submission 69236) | Marine viral communities from the Pacific Ocean - ETNP_6_85 (SPADES assembly) (version 2) | ecosystem: Environmental > Aquatic > Marine > Oceanic | place: Pacific Ocean | collected 2013-06-19 | reverse complement strand
TCTTTTCATCTATATAAATCCCCATGTTCAATTAATAAAGTTGATTTGTTGCTATTTAATGCCTTCTCATATACCGCAAATACCTGATGAGCGTATAGCAACTCAACAACATCAATATTAGTACAGGCGCTCTTAAAGCAGTCTGTATAATTGGCCTTGTGTTGATGACCTGGGTCCAAAGGATATTCTGAACCAACAACGGCTTTCATTATTACCTTTGGCTTACTTTGCCCTACCGACATGGCTTCCCACTTATCTAGATGGTTAATAATTTGATTCATTGCCAATATAATGAAGTTCATACGTGGATAGATTGAAACTGGAATGTAGCCTTCGAGAGCAAGACCCAAAGCAATCCCAGACTGAAACTCCTCTGCAACCGGCAGTTCGAGTAGTTTTTCTTTGGGAAAATTCTTAACTTGGTGTGTTAGTGCTGTACCCTTATATTCTATGGCTTGTCCAATAAAAATTGTTTTAGGGTGACGGTTCAGCATTTCCATCCCCCTAAAAACTTCTTCTTTGTAATTCATTTAAAACTCCACAAAAACGCCGGTTCCAGAATGTGGATAGGACATTTGGTATTTGTAATAAAAAATATCCGTATCAGATTCTGATGAAATATTTTTGTATATATGATATAGAGATTCCGTAGTTACAGCGCCCCAACATTCTTGAGTGGGGGTACCAACTGATTTACCATTGTCTTCAATTACGAAAGTAAGTGGAAGATTTTGAGATATAGCATATATGATAGATTCGTGAGATATTCCAGTTCGAAAACTCATGTCACCTAGAAAACAATATACTCTATTAGATTTAGCTTGTTTTTTTATGGCCATGGCCGTTCCGACAGATATTGGAGAAATTCCACCAACTATTCCTGAACTGTAAAAATTGTAATCAGGATAAATCAAACTAATCGATCTCCCCTCAAGGATATCCTTCTTGACTCTACCAGCGGGAACTCCCTTTAAAAGAGCGTGCAAATGACTTGCCCACGTTGAATAAACATAGTCTTCTTTAGAAATTTCTAAATCATTAAATATATCTATAAGATTTTGCTCGTTACCGTCGCGCAAATGTACCGGCGCTTTTATTTTGCCGGATTCGTATATAGAAGCGATATCTTTTTCAAAATTAGATAAATCCTTAGCCTGCAACATTCTTTTTTAACTCCTGTAATGATTGTGAATTTTTGTCCCTATCGGAAACTATCCTACAAAATCTCTGATCCCACTCCGGAAAAATATCCGGATCATTAAAAAAAACACTCCATTTTCCTTAGTCTCCTAGTAATTTTCTTTTTAGTTTAATTTTGCTCGTATTTTCTACATTTCTTCTAGCATTAATGCCAAATTTGCTTTCTAAAAGATTCAAATATTTTTCATTAGTATGATATTTCATCCACGCGTCGTCTCTAAAATTTAATATCTGTTTTGCTTCTAAACTATCATTTGCTAAATTTAAAGTATCATATGAATGTTGGCTATAGCCCGTATAAGTGGTAGGGAGCTGCCATCCTTTATCACGCGCCATCAAATGTAAGGGGCTTCCGGGGTATGCCATGGCACAGTAAAAGTTAGCCATTTCTGACATATTTTCTAGAGCAAAATCATATGTTTCCTGCATTGACCCCTCGGTATCCATAGGCAAGCCAAAAATATAATTGGCAGCTACATTAATTCCTGCGCTTCTCATTTCATTTATTATATCATATATCTTAACTTCTTTAAAGCGATCTTTGTGAATTTCTTGCCTTAATGTTTGATTTGGATTTTCTATTCCTAATCCAAGCCAGTTAACGCCCGCTTTCTTTAACGTCTCTAAATATTCTGGTTTGCACGTATCTATTCTAGAGTAGGCCCATATATTAAAATCATACCCCCTTTCAATTATTAAATTACAAATCTTCATAAAATGGTTGGGATTTAATACAAATAGTTCGTCAGCAATTTTCACATTTCTGACTCCCATTTCAGCAAACTTATCAAACTGTTTGATAATAAAATCTGGATTCCAATATCTAAAAACATTGCTATGTGAGCTAACGATATGGGGATCTGAACTAGTACGATTAATAATATTAATCATGCAGAATGAGCATCTATATGGACACCCCAAACTAGTGTACAAAGCCGCGAATGGCCCCTTTTCAGTATTATTTGACCAAGAATGCCATCCTGCTGTTCTATACTTACTAATATCTGGTAAAAGATCCCATGCCATCCCAGGCAAATCGTGTTCTAATCTATTCTTGGGAACGATCACTTCAGATGGATTTAGAACAGTATTGTTCTCCTCGTCTCTGTATCCTAAACCACGAATTTTACTAAGATCAAAATTTGAATTCTGAATGGCGGTTAAAAAATTACTAATAGTATAAACACCTTCATTTTGACAAATGTAGTCAATGGACGGCTCATTTTGCAGAACTTCTCGCGGTAATGCTGCTATGTGGGCTCCAACAAACATAACAGGAATAGAAGAATTTATATTTTTTAGAGCAGTCGACGTATCAATGGCTCCCTGCATATTTTGTGTAGAAGCGCTGGGTTGTTGTCCGTACACAACAAAACAAGCTACTCGCGGATTTAAATAATCAATCATTTTGGCAGCTGCTTCTTTATCTAACCATTCAGCCTCGCAATCTAAAATATTAACTCCAAAACCCTTAGATCGACAATGATTTGCAAGCATTGCAGCCCATATGGGGGGTTCAATCGCTGAATGGTTCTTGGCTAAATCTTGATATATTTTTTTGGATGCACTAGTGTGAATAAATAAAATATCTAATCTTTTTGCTTGCATATCGTTTCCTATTCTTCACCGCTCATTGTCTTAAATAATGTTTGGCAAGTATAGGAGTTCACAGCTTTTTCAAATGCATTATCAATAATATGCTGGTAATCATCCCAGTTATTCGTCACATCGCGTATAATAGTAGGAAGATCTTCATATTTATCAAAATAAATAAAATCTACATCAGGTTCGAAAAAATATTCAACCACATTCCATGGATCTCTTTTAATTAAATTTAAAGACTTATTAAAAGCTGCAGCGAATGCTCTTGTTTTCATTTGGGGAGCTATAAACTCATCAATATGAGAAAATGCTTCATTGTGCTTCCAAGATGGAATAGTTTTAATATTATTGACATGTTGAGGCTTTAAAGGCAAAATATTTGTAGAAACAAATACTTTTGTTCTCGCTAGCGTATTCCATAGTTGTCTGTGAGGTACTCCAACACCAGTAAGTTGTTGTATGTATTTCTCCCGTTGATCTTCGGTCAATGGAACATTCCAATTACGTGGATGAATGGTAAAAAAATTAGACTTAAAATCTCGAATACTGTCCAAGATAGCTAAATGATCATGACTATGAATACCTCCCCAATAAATGGCATCAAATTCCTTTTCATAATCCTTTTCAGGAATTTCATTCGCATTATAAGCCACGCATGCCAATTCAAATTTTTCTCTCTTGTGAAAATATTCATTAAGCCATTTAGAAGTATAGGGACACGGCGTATAAACGGTATTAAAATAATCTTCTAAATCGGCGCTGTAATAAAGATCCTCCATCTTTCCTGTCACAAAAGCACAGGGCTGCTCTCCTGACCAAGCAACTTTTCTCTTAAAATGTTTATATTGTTCTCGATAAGAAGCGTTTTTTATTGCCCCCCAATGAGCAAATAAAATATTTTCTGTGCTATCATCTCCCATTTCATCAAACTTCATATAGTGATCCGGATCATCCGGATTATTATCATTTAAATTGGATATAACTCTCATTTTAATAACCTCTTGTTAAGTATTTTCATTATCCTCAATCTTAACCTCATCGTATCTTTTATTGTAATCATCATAAGTGTATTCTTCCAATCCTTCTTTTTTAGAAGCTCTAAAACTTTTAAATTCTTCTGATAATAGATAAGGTATGTGGGGTCTATTTCCCGAAGAAACGGCATCATCATCAAGAGACGCATCTACCACTTTAACGTCGTATCCTTTTCGTAGGGCGGCTGTTGCAATATATGCCATACCCAAAGGAATTCTTTTTGTTCTTTTTCTACTCCATTTATATACCAACCCATCTGCAGGCTGCAAAACCGTTACTCTCGCGTTCATAAAATATACACCCCTCTAATAGATATATCAATTTTATATTTTTTAAGAAGGGGAAATAATTCTTTTTCATATTCTGATAAGTTCCACTTGCCTTCAACCAAAGCTGTTGCTATGTGGGGGAATACAATAGAATCATGATGATAAATACCCCTTTTGTCTTCCCCGTTATAACAAAACAGTCCTTGCATATCTAAGGATTGACAAACCGATGTTGCTCGCCATTCAAATGAAGTTTCAATATTTTTCTTCGCGGCTTTGCCCCAGAAATTACAAGATTCATCACTGTGAAAAAAGATTTTCTCTAAATCTCTAGTCCTCCAGATTGTCGCTGACTGTGAATAAAAATACGGAAATAAGTTATTTAGTATATATAAATCATCATGCTCTTTATATTTGGGTTCTTTAAAGTCGATTCCTTTAATAAGGCGTATGAATGTTAGTTTTCGATTCTCATCTAAAATACCTTTATATTTTTCCAATAAATCTACTCTTACATCATCGTATAAGATATAATCTTCCGAAATAAAAATACAGTATTCTTCTGGAACTTGTTTAATACATTCTAAAAATTGTGTCCTAAACGTTTTTGTTTGATCATAGTATATCGTGGTTGATTTTTCATCTGGTACGCCTTCATCTACAAAAACATATCTCTTGATAGAGGGAAAGTATTTTTCCAAACTATCAAAAAACATTGGCCACAGATCAGAATAACTTGAAAAAGTGTTTATAACTAAACATATATCTTTCATCTTGCCTCCACGTTTTTAAATATTTCAAACTCAGTTAGATCTCTATACGGAGGATTTTCAAGGATATCTGGCATATTTTCGGGATAATTTTGCATCAACATTAAACCTCTGGTAGCTTGTTCTGGTGTCATGTACATATTCCAGCCCTCATCACATATATTGTCTTCATGATAAGGTACATCAGATCGACCCTCATAACGAGCCTTTTTAAGCCATTCTGCGGCCTTTAGGTCGTCAGCTAAGATCATTCCACCTTTTCCTATCTTAAGATGCTTCTTGATGTGGAAACTAAGACACATAAGGGATTCTGGAATGTACATATTCGAAGTCAATCTTTTTGCAGCATCATAAATCGGAAACGGCTTAAGTTGATAGATACCCTCCCAGCTAATATCTTCAAACGTTAAATGGCCGCCTGCTTGAAGAATCGATTGTGGGGGGGACAAATAGGTTCTTTTAGGAATGATAACCTCTTTTCCTTCAACTCCAATCCATTTGCATGCGAGAAAAAGAGCATTCGTGCAACTATTCACCGATACCGCATATGGTGCACCGGTATAATGAGCTATTTCTTCTTCAAACATTTTTACAATTTTATAGGGATTATGGAGCATTTATTGGGCTTCGCCTTTCACAGCCTGATATACAACTTTTTTCAATGAATCAGTAGGGAGAAGATATTGATCAGGTATCCTTATCGATCCCCATTCACTATCGATATTTACTCCACGATTAGCCATAAGTGACTTATCGTGATTTAAATGTTTCATGTACCTCCTGTTGATACCGTGAAAATGATTTGGCTGAACCCACGATGGATAAAAATTCTCTACTAAGAAATCTATTAAATCGTAATATTCTATATCGATATCTAGCGGGGGTCCTCCCACTTCAAGAGAAATATGTTTTATCTTCGACATGTCTTTGCCATATAAAAAATCATATTCCGCGCCTTCGATGTCTATTTTTAAATAATCAATAAAATCTTCCTCTATTATTTCATATATTTTCTCTAAGTTAACTTGCTCAACGCATTGTTTTTTTGTATAAGAGGGAGCAGAATCTGGGTATATACTGCAGCTATCGGTTTGTTTCTCGTCGATATATATATTTATATTTTCTTTGTTGTTAGCTCCAACTGCCAGATTATAAGTGGATACTACATCAGAAATATTTCCTGTCGCCCTAGAAAGCAAAAAATTCATATTATCATAATTTTCCTTAACCGGCTCGAATGCATAAACTTTATCAAAATGAGATGACGCGATCAAAGAAAAAGCACCGATATGTGCTCCTATATCGACTGCAATGCCTTGGGAAATAGAAAAAAATTGAAAGCTGGAGGCCTCTCCTGTATCTGGGCGAAGCCTTGCGACACAACACTGCGGCATTGGATATACCGCGCTACATTCTATTAATCGTTCTGCTAGTTGGCCTGCTAACTGGGAGTCTTTGTCCAAAATGAGTTTCGGTGAACATTTAATATGGTGAACCGTTGGGATCACAATCGTTTCGCCTTTATTTTTTTCAGAAACCATTATTTTTTCTCTATCTCTCTAGAATTATGTATTTTCTTTTAAATCCGCACTTTTCAAATAAGCCTAAACTCGCTTCATTGGAAATCTTAACTTTTGCCAAGGAATCGGGATGTCGTTCCATGAGTTGGTTAACCAAAAAGGTTCCCACCCCCTTCCCTTGGAAATCCGGATGTGTTGCAATCCTGATGTCTCTATCTATGACACCGATGTAGCCTGCGGGGTTGCTATCACACAAACATATATAATGATTTATACCATATTTGTGCATAAATGTTAAGTGCGGATCCGATTTGATGTGCTCTTGTTGAATAAAACCAGACTTCACCCTCTCGTCATTCCGCAAACATCGAATGAACTCCCAATATTTAAATTCATTTTCTACAAATTCTAGCTTACTCATTACAACTCCTTAAAAGTTCAAAATGTATTCCTCCATTCCAATACGCCTTTAAATAATCTCTGGCTAACTCCATTTGCATATATTTGTGCATCGTGGTTCCGATATCGATATAGGTATTTTGATTATAATCTTTAAATAACTCATATATCAATACCTCGCTCAAGCTACTGGCGGCAAAAAGAAAAATAGTATCTCGTATCTGATTTGTTCGAATGTACTCTTTCATGTCTTCTACCAAGTGCCAATCATTTACAATACAATTTTTGCCCACTCTAAAGTCTTTTATAACCTCAAACGGCATTAATGATAAATCAGCAGATTGATTACATACAATGGCCACTTTTTTATCCTCCAGTGATTTCATGAAATGATTTACAAAAAGAGGATAGTTAGAGTTAACAAGCAAGTTAGCGAATGTATAACTTTCATCGATATCACCATATTCAGCCAACATCCATTCTTTGAATTCGGCAGATGCGCAATCGCAGCTGCGGCAAGTTGACCCAACAAAATAATTATCGGCTTTATACCTATATGCTTCTAAAAGTTTGTCTCTAAGAAATTGATGTTTTTCAGGATCGAAACTTTTATGATCTCTGGTCGTGTAACCAAAGTTGTGTGTCGTTTCTCCCAAGATAACATGTTCGTCTGCCAAGACTAAACGCTTATTCTGCATAATGGCAATTTCACCGTCAGAAAATCTTACAAAAGCAAAGTTTTCATTTGATTTTATTTTGTTTACTAGTTTAAAAAAATCATCTTTAAATTTCATATTTCTTTAATATTTCCAATATCTTTTGAGCTGATTTGCCATCTCCATAAGGGCAATCTCCAACAGGTATATGGTCTGCGTTGATTTGATTGAAGATCTTCTCCAGTTCCTCTGGTTCTGGACACATAAAAGCAAAAGTATTGACACCTTCAAGTCTTTCAGTTGTTTTTCGGCAGACAATACATTTCTTTTTTAGGAAAGAAGTTTCTTCTTGTAAGCCGCCAGAATCGCTAATAACGAGCCTTGTTTGAGCCAATAACTTTATGAATTCATTATACTCCATTGGCTCAACAATTTTAAGGTTTTTTAATAGATGTTTGTGTTTTTGCACGTTTGGATTTGGGTGCATGGGAATGATAAATTCCAAGTCTTTATTTGCTTCTGCAATCTTATCAATTTCTTTAAACCAACGATCAATTATCTCATGATTTTCACGACGATGCATTGTCACAACTACCTTGTTGGTATACTCTGGTTCAACATCTCGTAGGTTATCAAGTACAGTATTACCAACAATTTCTACTCTTCCCGCAACCTTTTCGTTAGACAGGTATATGCTGGAGAGTTCAGTCGGGCAAAGATGTAGATCGGTAAGCCTTGAAATTGCTTGACGATTAAACTCTTCTGGGTATGGATCCCAAATATTGTATGTTCTCAACCCTGCCTCTAGGTGGATGACTTTTAGTTTTCTGTGAAATGCCGCAAGAGCTATAGCGAAGGCAGAAGTAGTATCACCTTGGATCATGACATGAGTTATATCATCGTCCCAGATTCCAGAATCAACCATAACAGACCCTACAATGGAATCCAACCTATTGGGGCCATCGTCTATTTTTAATTTCATGTTAACAGATTCAATAACTTCTCTAGAAAGTAAATCAACATGTTGTCCGGAGAAAAGAGTTTTATATTTAATACCTTTGTCATCAAACATGTCAATTACAGGTTTTAACTTAATCCACTCTGGTCTTGTTCCAAATGCTATTAAAAATTTCATTCTGCCCATCTTGGATATGGAGAATTATTGGCTTTTTTAAAAGACTTAACAAAATCATCTCCCCACTCTGACTTTACGCTTGAATCGACCGGTCTGCGAGGAGGAAGATAAATATTTAATCCGTTCTCTAACGTTTTACTAAGTACGTCAACAACAAATTTACTATCTGTATGTCTTGCGATTTTTACATTCCATTTTGAATTTTCGCTAGGTTCACAATCTTCGTTGAGGTACTCAAAAAGCGCTTCAATCGTTAAGTTATCGGCAGTATCGCAGAAGTCTTCCATGGAACAATTCAGTTTATATGAAAATTCCTTTGTTACTAGAATCTTTCCAGCATCCACCACCTCATCTAATTCCATAATAGAAATACCCCATTTTCCAGTATTGAGCATCCTGCCCCAAACATAAGAAGCACCACCCTGCACATGGGGCAAAACTGCACCATGGTTTCCTATAACTTTATGTTTTATCAATACGCGGGTGGGAACAATCCTAGAATCTCCCAAACAAATTACTAGATCCAACTCAAGATCTAACAAGTTGTCCCAATTATTACTAGTGTCTAGTGAGATATTGTGCTTTGAACAAAAATCACCCAAAGAAACAAAATTTACTTTATTGGCGGCTTTGTCTTCTGGTAAACCGAAAACATAGTTAACTTCGTAGCCCTCTTCAACTAATCTTTCAAGACCTATTTTGGTTTGTTTTGTGTTTCCTGTTACTGCTATTTTCATTACATACTCAAAATTTTGTCTGCGAATCTAGATGCGATTTCATAATACCCTTCGTTATCAAAATGAACTCCATCTATGAGATATTTATCCATCTTTGTCAAGTCTGCAACTTCAAAATTCATTTCTTTTGACAATTTTAAAATCTCTTTTGAATAAGTTTCTATATAATCGCGATTTGATTGATAATAAGGAGAAAACTCTAGCTCGGGTAATGTTCCTACAATAGGCGTCATTCCGTTGGCCATGGCAGACAAAATAATTTGTTTAAGATTGTCTCTATAAATTTCAATAGGAGTTGGTTTCTTTGTATCATTTGTTCCGATTAAAAGAAGCATAATTTTACAACTTCTGTTTGATTTCATAATATGCCAAGAGCGACGTAAAAGATCAGAGCTAGTCTCTCCATTAATTCCATAATTATGACAAATATAAAACTCTCCGGTCTTCTCGCTAAGAATTTTACCTAGTTCTACCGGATAAGATCTCCCGTATCTATCACGGGCTCCATAAGTGAGGGAATCTCCCAAACAAAGTATTTCGTTCCAAATCATTTTTGTACCTCTGGTTTAACGTTGTGCACTGTTTTCCACCCGCCAACGAGAGAATTATTTATACAATAATCTCTCTCACTAAAAAATTGCTGATGAGAGACGGCATGGTTGTTTGATGTTGCTTTAGTATCTACACCTAGTTCGTACCCAAGTAAAGACCCATGCAAACTTTTATCTTCTGGTGGGTGCGGAGGACAATATGTTTGTATTCCTCCATATTTCTGCGCTGTATATGAAAAATAAATATCTTCTCCGTTGTCCCAAGTCGGGGGCTTTTCTCTCCACAAATGCGACAACCATTCTCTCTTGAAAAACCAAGCATGGCCAACATAATCAACCCTCATTGTTTCTTCATTTTGTCTAGGCCATCCAGATCGCTCTGGTTCATACTGCGCTGCTCTCGCACCAGTTTGTATGTATCCTGCACTTCCCATGATTCCTTCATGTGTTTTCATTGTATTTAAACAATTTTCAAACCATTTAGCGCCCGGTATAGTATCATCATCAAAAATCGCTACATATTCTGTATCTGCCAGCAATGCAGCTGCAAATCTTCCGTAAAATTTCCAATTATAATCATTATTAAATATTCTATCAAAACCTAAGTTGTTATAATCATAATCTCTATTATCTTCATGATCATTCACCCACAACCACGTCTGGTGTGGCATAACTGTTTGGTTTTGAATAGCTTTCATCTGCATGTTTAAGTTATAAGGACGTCGATAAGAATTTAATATTACAGTAATATCTTCTCTTTTTGCGGAAGATTTATTAACAAATAAATCAACTGTTTTGTCCTCCAAGACATTCTCTATTTTAGATAAAACTTCTTGTTTTTTTTGTCTAACAAAATCTATTAATTCTTTGCCAGTATAATCCTTAAACCAATCTTCTGAGGTGCAGCCATTATTGCCATTCGTAATAACCTTACAATTTAACATTTTAGCTTCAAGAACTAATCTACAAAAAGTTTCCAGTACTTGAGAGAAAAACACAAGATTTTTATGTTTGGAAAGTTGTACCATTAAATCTTGCCAGCCTAGAGGGCCAACCAAGTTATAAGATAGATTTTTTCGTCTGCAAAACGATATTGACTTTTCGGTGCCCTTTACTTTATTGGTAGAGCTTACAATAATATGATCTTGATCTTTTTTATGATCAAGAAGAGATTCTAGATGATCTAGTTCGTCATCACCCCACAGGCTACATCCCAAATTAACAACATTATCTATATTAAGATTTTGAGAAACAACCTTAGCATGGATGGTTGATTGGCAGAAAACCGCTTTTGCGTTTGCATAAAAACTTTTGTTTATAATTTGATTTTCTGGGGCTATGTAATTTTTAAATGGGGAAGGATCCCTCGTTTTTAAGTACTTATGATCATGTTCTATAATGGCATAGTTACACTTTTTCTCGATATCATCAAGAAGCGAGAGATTGCTCAAGTGAATAAAATTAGCAATTAAAACAAAATCACTACCAATTTCTTCTAATGTTTTAGGTGTGACATTCTGGCCTTCTAAACAAACAACATTATATTTCTTTTTCCGAAGATTTTCAATAATGATTTGGTTAACAATTTCGCCGCCGCCTCGTATTTTATCAACAAAAAAATCAGCAATAAAATAGATCTTTTTCATTACAAAACCTGAACATCGTCCGTATTTTCAGAAACATCGTCTTCTTGAGGAGTTGTTAGCGCGAAAATCTTATCTGCCAACTTTTTATTTTGCTTAAACTCGGCAAGATCTTCTCGTATAAATGTTTGCAACTCTTTTGCTTGTTTCTTGAATCTTCCATAATCCTTATATACCTCTCTCAAGCGCATTTTGAACGATCCTTGATCGGCATAAGCCCACATAGAATCTTTTTGTATGACCCCATCCCAAACTACATTATCCGCAATTGGCTGCAGGCTGAAATCAACCTTTGCATATTTAGGTTTATTTTTCATTTTTCCTTTCTTGTCTTTAACTGGCATATAAAGAAAATCTACATAACCGCTCCAATCTGGTGCTATAATAGGCAACCCCTCATATGCAGCTTCAAACATGGGTAATCCAAAACCTTCACCATGTGTTGTTGAAACAAATGATTTAATTTTAGGATGACGATATAATTGATGCATCTCTTGATCAGTCATATCTCCATGAAGAAGATAAATTTTACATCTTCTATTTTTATATTTTCCACCGCGCAAAAGATTCCTAATATTATATTCACATACATTTTTATCCATCAAACAATTTTTAGCCATATTAGTTTTAAGTATTAGTCCAACCTCTTGATCGAAAAATTCTTCCACAAACCAGTGAATACACGATTCTATATCTTTTCGAGGGGCCCATTGTGCTACACTAAGAAAATTAAAATCTGTTTTAAAATCCAGATTCATATCCAAACTATCAAAATCTTTCACAGGATAAGAAACAACTTCAATAGGAACAGTACATTTAAAATCTGGAATGACTTGGCCTGTTTGTTGTACTGTCACCTCATAACTTGTATCTTCATATACTTTCTTGGAATGATGAGTGGGAACAATGATCAAATCCATGAGATTTCCTTTCTCAACCCACTGAGGAGCTACCTTGGTGGTCTCTATTCCTGCCGTAACTCCCACATTAATAGGACATAATTTTTCCCATTCATTAGGAATACTTACCTGAATGCTCATATCAAATTGATGCTTCTGCTGTAATGCAAACTGAGTCTTTTTGATTATAAAGTCAATCCAAACCCTTTCCTCATCATTATCAGCAATCCACCCTGTGGATCCCCACCCTACGGGAATAAGATAAATATCAACTTTATCTTCTACTTGCCTTAAAGCGCGTAAAATAAATTTTACATGTTCACCATATCCACTTCTAGTCAAAGCAGGCCCTCTAACTATTATTTTTTGTCTCTTCATTAAATCACCTCTTTGAGAGTCCAGGGCTTATAATTTTTACGATCTTCCCAAGAACCATGTTTTTCATGAAACTCATCCATTGTTTTAACCCATCTCTCTTCAAAATCCTTAAAATGGTAATTTTTACTTACATGCTCCAAGCCAGCTCGCCCTAAAGCATCTCTTTCTTCTTGTGACATTTCATATATTTTAGTTAAAGCATTAATAAAGTCATCTTTATTAATTCTATCTTCATATATGTAGGGTACTTGTTGAGAGCCAATAATGGCTTTTGAACTAGGTTCAATACCTATTCCAAACCAATTCTCTCCGTCTGTTATTTGTTCCTGCAACCCTCCCGTCATATTAACAATAATGGGAGTACCACAAGCAAGGGACTCCAAAGTAGACAAACCAAAACCCTCTGCATCTGATATATTGATGGTACATGCAGCATGGTTATATAAACTCGCCAATACTTGAGGGGCTACCGGAGTTGTCGAAAACATGACTGTTCCGTCATCTAATCCTAACTGGTGAATGATGACTTGTAGATCTTGGCCATTTTGGTCTTTGGGATCGGTGTGCATAAGAAGACCAACATTTTCTTTGCCAACTTTCTCTGCGAATTCTGAGAACCACCATATAAGAGTGCCGCTTTGTTTACGTCTAGCATTTCTATTATTCCAGAAAAACATAGTTCTACCTTCCATACTGGGAATAGTTTGAGAAATGAATTCGTCAACAATATCTTCTGGAAATGGTCGGAATATCTCTTGGTTAACAGCATGAGGCAAATATTCTACTTCTAAGCCGGGTGCTACTGCCCGGACTAGATCGTCAGTTACTTTAGAAATGGTTACAACTTTATCACATGATCGATAGAAGACTTCATTAAATTTAGGATAGGGATAATTATCCCAAACATGATAATAAATCATCGGAGCTACAGATCTGATTTCGTTCTCAATCTCCCACAGCCAGCCCCAAAAGCGAGGATCAGTCATAAACCAAACGATATCGACTTTATGATTCCTCAACATGGATCTAACTATATCATGATTACCGTAACCATCGACTGGGAAAATAAGAAGATCTTCTCCCCATTCTTCTGTTTTGACTGGATCATAATTTTGATGCTTTATGGCACCTCCCAAACACACAAAGGAATATCTGCCTGTTTTTAAACAGGCCTCCATAACATATTTTGTCTGAGTGCCGACGCCTGAAGGGGAGAATGGATGATCACTTAAAACCAATACTTTAATTTTTTTATTCATTTTTAAATCACTATTATGTACAATGGGAAGTATCCATATAAGGACAGTATTTACAAGATAGTCTGTTCTTAATATGATTTCCTTTTTTTGTATTATACATGAAAGTATTTAATAATTTAAGTGCATTATTAGTTTTTTTTGCTCCACACTTTACTTCAAAGATTTCAACAGGTTTTGCTTTTGCAGTTCTTTTAAGTAATGCAAAGTGTGTTTGTATATCTGCAGGATCGATATTATGTTTGGCTGCGTAAAAATGTTTATATAGAGTTAGTTGATAAGAAATAATACGATCTGATTTCTTTCTTGCATCCCAACCCCACGTACAGCTCTTCCAGTCCAGGATATGGTACGTCTGACCGACTTTGATGACCAAATCGATGAATCCCTTGAACTTGACGCCAGAATGCGTTAGAGGCTCATATAACTGCTCTTCTGCGGATACTACTTCATAGGGCCCGAAGTGTTCTTCCAAAGCTGGAATCATTAGAGGAGCTATTTTGGCTCCTTGAGGTCGCATTTCTTGTATTAACTTGTCGTTAAAGGATATATCTTTATCATCCTCTTTGAGGAGTTTTAGCTCATATAAAAAGTTGGCTTCGAATTCTTCTACTTCATCACCATCCGCTTCAAAAACAAACTTTTCTCCTACGGCATGCATGGCTTTGCCAAATGCAGTATATTCGTTTCCTTTAAAAACTCTTAATTTGTCGATATAGTCTAGTTTATGTCGATGCGGACATTCGCTCCAAATTTTCAATTCGGAAAAAGATATATGAGGTTTTTTCATGATTTCTACTTTTCAGTTAACAAGTGATTTAGATTATCAACCTTTCTATAAAGTACGGGACTCAGCTCTTGAAGGCATTTTTGGCCTCCCATGAGATATTGTTGAAATCCACTAGCATAATATTCACTTAATGACGTTGCTCCATAAACTGAACAGAACAAATTAACAGCAAGCTGCTTAAGCGAAGAATATGTAACATCTTTATATAAGAATTGATCAAATCCTTTATTGTATTCTACACCAAAGAAGTCATGTTTGTCAACATTAAAATCTAAATCTAGCAATATTCTCCTCAATTCTCTTCTTTTACGAAGGAATTCATGTTCAAGTTTTTTGTCTTGATATATTTCACTAGTGTATTGCTTTTCTAGACTGTGAGCTACTTCATGCAATATATCGTCTATGATATCCTCTTCGCCATCTTGAACGTTAGAAAGATACAGCGTACCCTCGTGAAAAGTTGCATTGACGTCTCTGTCATTTAGAAAATCATAATTCCCAATACGTATTCTGTCTATACCTCGAAAATAATTTCTACGAGTGAGATCCTCAATCTTTTCAATAACGCTTTTTAAGGAAATATCTTGATTTATTAAAGAATCATCGATTAAAAACGGAATTCTATTAAAAATCAAAAACTCTTTTGTCTTTTCTAAGCTTTCTTTAATATATTTATGCATTATGCATTTTTTCGGCTTCACTTAGATCATCTAGCGCCTGTTGATAGCCTCTAATATAATTTTCTTCAGCTATAGCTAGCAAAAACTCAGGAAATTCATCCGCAACAACATTAACAATCATTTCAACAGTTACATCCATATTGTCTGGATTAAGCTGGGAGCCGACATATTCGACAAGCCAGTTTTTTAACTCTGTATCTGGCTCAACGAGTTCCTCTAGTGAGGGGGTAGTATTAAACTCTTCATATGGAACTATATCTTTTGTCATTTTTAACTCCTTTTATATAATATAACACATAATAACATGATATTAAAGTATTTTTGACGCCAAGGTGGCAACTTCTGATCTTTCGCCCTTTTTAAGCGTTACGTGGCCTGCAATATCTTCTATCTTGAACTTTTCAATCGCATATGAAAGACCATTGGACGTAGAATCTAGATAAGTATTATCTATTTGTTCAATGTCTCCGGTTAAAATGATTTTAGAATTTTCACCGATTCTTGTTACAATTGTTTTGAGTTCGTGGACTGAAAGATTTTGGGCTTCGTCGATAATAACAAAGGCATTGGAGATCGATCTGCCACGTATATATGTTAGAGCTTCTACCTCAATTGTTCCATTATCGATGAATATCTCCATGGTATCTTTCTTATCTCCCATCAAAAATTCAAGATTATCTTGGACCGGCTTGAGCCATGGCTGCATCTTTTCCTCTAAAGTTCCAGGTAAATATCCTATATCTCTGCCAACCGGCTGGACCGGGCGAGAGACGACTAACTTCTTGTATTTATTTTGTTCCAATACTTGATCTAATCCAGATGCTAATGCTAATAATGTTTTTCCGCAGCCAGCCTTTCCAATAATAGAAATAATTGGAATATTAGAATCCATAAGAAGATCCAAAGCAAACATTTGCTCTTTGTTTCTTGGTCGGAGGCCCCAAACTCCCTTATTTTTATAATCAGCAATTAATACTAACTCATCAGCACCGGGAAGGTATCTTGCCAAAGCAGTATGTTTAGAATTTGAGTTTGAAATCAACATGACGAATTCGTTGGCGTTAAAGTTACCATCTACCATCTCAGAAGTTATTCTTTCGCCGTCATAAAACCTATCTATTATTTGAGAATCCACCAAATGGGTTGAGAAACCATCATAAAGCTCCTCCACAGTCGAAACCACTTGATCCTGGATATAATCCTCTGAGGGTATTTGAACTGCATCACATTTAATACGCATATTGATATCACGCGATACAACTGAAACTTTACGTTTGGGATTAAGATGTTTTTCAGTTATTGCTGTTGTAATGATTTGATTATCTGCATCTGTTTCATCTAGCCCAGTTGGTATCAAAGTGGGATCATACATTTTTATATATAAAATACCCTTACCTTTTTCTAAACGAACACCATTGTGCAAATTTCCCTTTTCTCTTAATCCATCTAAAATACGTATCGATTTACGAGCATTTTGGCCGACGCCATCCTGTCTTTTTTTGTGTTTATCGATTTCTTCTAAAACTTTTAAAGGAATTATTATATCGTTATTTTTAAATGAAAATATAGAGTTAGCTTCTGTTAAAAGGACATTGGTATCCAAGACATATGTTTTTTTCATCAAGTTTCCTTATGATATAAGTATTTACTAATATGCAGTCTTCCGCAAAAAAATTAATTTTTTATCTTTTAGTCACGATACTCTCAAGTTGTGGTCACAGCAACTCTCATATTAACGCTACTCAGAATATTCTCCAAGAAGCAAAAAGATCTTTTGTTAAAATAGAGGTTTCTGTATGGGGTACTGCATGTCAAACCCTTGAAGATGGCGTTACAGAGTGTATAAAAAACAAACTTGGTGGAGCGTGGGGATCCGGATCAATAATCTTGAATAAGGGAAATAAAGTTATTCTTACTGTCGCCCATGTATGTCGCCAAATGCAATTGGATCATATGGCAACATTATTAGGAGACGATATTCAATATGACTATGTTGTTAGTGTAGAGGGCAATGATTGGGATAAGTACGAAGTAGTTCCTCTGAAATTAGACGAAAAAAACGATATTTGTATCATGGAAGGTAAAGATTTAGATGGGCCGCCATTAAGAATATCTAACAAAAGACCCTCTTATGGAGAAAAAATATTTACCCTAGCCTCTCCTGGAGGATTGGCAGAAAACGGTATGATACCTATATTCGAAGGAAGATTTTTAGGTACTCTGGATAGTCGCGACTTTTATAGCGTTCCAGCAATGGGTGGTTCAAGCGGATCTCCCCTATTGAATAGAAAAGGAGAGATTGTAGGCGTTACACATTCTGTATATGCTTTTTTCCATCATGTTTCAGTCTCAGCTACTTTTGAAGACTTA
>Ga0080013_1003158_pt1 | contig 17891 bp, 56 predicted proteins | sample ETNvirenome_6_85_FD_69236 | JGI IMG/M metagenome (GOLD analysis project Ga0080013, IMG submission 69236) | Marine viral communities from the Pacific Ocean - ETNP_6_85 (SPADES assembly) (version 2) | ecosystem: Environmental > Aquatic > Marine > Oceanic | place: Pacific Ocean | collected 2013-06-19 | reverse complement strand
GAGAGAATGTCTGAACGCCAAGAAGAAATGGTTGAGGATGTAAAGAAAATCAAAGAAGCCGTTTATAATCCAGACTCAGGTCTGTATGCTCGGCTTAGAGAATTAGAACAGTGGAAAGAATCGCAAGCCAAAGTTCAGTGGACTATAATCACAACTGTAATTGGTTTAGTCGCAGCTACTTTATATAAAATGATTACTTCTGCTTGACAAACTAACACAAATATGTTATATTATATACATAACAAACGGAGGTAACATGAGAGTTAGAATAAGTTACACGGTAGACCTAGATGATGTGCCGGATGAATGTGCGAGAAGGTTCGAAGAGAACCTAGAAGAAGTTAACGAAGTCCACAGAGAAATTGAATCTCTGATTGATAAGATGGACGGTACAGATAAAATTGGTTGGCAAGTTAAGGATCAAATAGATCGATGCCGTCGTAGATTAGCTAAACTAGATGCTTCGCTAGCAGACAATGATATGATCTTAGATGGTTATTTTGCAACCAAAGAGTCAAAGGAGGCCGACGATGTGGCTTCGGAAGGGTGATCTAGTTAGAATACCAGCCAACAGTTGTCTCACTAAAAGAATGTCTGAACTTTCTTTAATAGATAGGTATGTATATCTAAAAGAACCAACTATGGGAATCTTTATGGAATATACAAACGAACAAAAAGGGCTGGTGTTTATAAGAAATAGCTATTGGATGATAGAATTAAAAAACATAAGATTTGTGGAGAAAGAAAATGTTAGTTGAATTAATACAAGTTAAACAAGACACCAGAGGAAATTATTCCTTGAGCCCTGTTTACGTAAACCCGCAGCAAATCATTTATTTGTCTGAGAACAAAACAATGAAAAGCAAATTACAAGAGGGAAAGTTGGGTCTTGGTCTTAATCAAAACTTTACAAACTTTACAGACGTCAGGTTGAACCACAATAGCTACGCAGCAGATATTACAGTGGTTGGTGATCCCGGACTAATAGAGTTAAAAATCTTCAACAAAAAACAAAAACAGTTATTAAAGAGCTAAAATTATTATAAAACGGAGTACAAATGTTAAAATACATAATTTATGGAAAGGCTTCATGCCCTTTCTGCATGAAGATAATTAAAAAACTAACAGAGGCAAAGAAAACTTTCTATGTTGAATTGTTAGACGGAAACCCGGAAAAACTAGAGCAGATGAAAATAAAATATAATCATGACACCGTGCCCATTGTTCTGGTGAAAAGGGAAGTAGAGACTCTTATTGGTGGATGCGACGATGCAATCAAGCATTTGGAGGGAGAACATGAAGTTACAACTGTGCCGTCATAAGCTCGATAAGTTTTTTGATTTATTCGGGTATGGATATGTCATTCAAGACTTCGGATACAAAGTCAGAATTCGATGGATAAAATCAAATACCAAGTGGGACGAGCATACCCTACACAGAAAAGCAGTAACCTTTCTAAAACAGGAGTAAACATGGAAGAGATGACAAACTATACAGTGACCAAGCCTTGGGGTCACGAAATAAGATTCGCAGAGAATGAGAAATATTTAGGAAAAATTCTTTATATTGCAAAAGGCCACAAGCTATCTAGACAGTATCATGAGGTAAAAGATGAGACAATCATGGTCTATCACGGTACCCTTACTCTAGAGATAGGTATCCCTGGTACGGAAGGTTTTAAGACGAAAACTCTCCACTATGGCAATAGATTTCGTATATTTCCGGGAGTAGTCCATCGGTTCTGCGCTCCTCATGATGGCCCTGTCACATTGATAGAAGTCTCCACACCGGAGATAAGTGACGTTGTAAGGCTTGAAGACGACTATAAAAGAGTATAGCAAAAACTCCTTTTGTTAACCTTCCTCTCTATTTATTATAGGGGGGAGGGTTTTTTATTATGTTGTGGATGTTTTTATCGTGCATGTTAAGTTTCCAAGAGGAGGGAGACTTAAAATCAATTTCAGTTGAACAAACAAAGGCTGCTCATCATTTTAATTATGATAAGCCAATCAAATCCTCAGTTCGGATAGTTGCTATGAGTGACAAAGAGACTGAGGCCGGACATGGGTCTGGTAATTACTTTAAAATAGGACGCCATAGATTTATTCTAACAGCGGCTCACGTTGTAGCTGATGATAATTTTATTATGTACGTTCAAGATGGTGGCTTTCTAGTCGAAACAGATGTTGTTTATATAGATAAGATTAGTGATATTGCTATCATTGTACCAAAAGCCAACTTAACGATAAAACCAATAAATTACAAAAGAAATAAGAATCCAAATGTTGTAGGAGAGACAGTTGTATATGCTGGCTTTCCCGCTGACTTTGGGCTTTCTGTGTTTAACGGCACAGTTTCTATTTGTTCCACGACTAGTTTTACAATGCAATCCTTTGCCCTACCCGGTTCTTCAGGATCAGTTGTATTTGATAACAAGGGAAGAGTGATGGGGGTTGTATCTGCTTTAAAGATGGGATTCTATTCACACTCACCATTTCCCCAGCTTCATCCAACAATGGTCTATGTTGCAAGAGCCAATAGTCTGTCACGACAGGGCATAGAGGAGATTATTGTGAAGTGGAGCAGCTCAAAGTAGGAGCGCTAATCTTAGACAATGGAAAGATTGGGGTTGTAACAAAAGTAATAACTAGCGGTTCATTAAACACTGATCACGATCTGATCAAGTGGAGGAACAACTACGAGGTTTATTATCAAGACGGGACTTGTTCTATAATTGGAGAGTCCACTCTCCACCGATTGATAAAGCGTGGAGATATAAAAATCTTATGATCTACCACCCTACTACCCTACTACCCCCCTCCCCTCTACGTGACTCACCTACTACACCGGTGGGGGGCTACTGCCATGGATCCACATAGCCTAGAATTACCCAAGACCCAAGAAGAGCTTCTGATTCTTTATAGATTTTTTGATCAAAAGACAGAGGATGTTTGGAGAGAATATATCCTTTACTGCGAGACATTGATAAGTTATCCAAATGCTAGCTTGATTTTTCCAATTATATTTACTGAGATCAATTTCTGTGAGGAAGTTATGGGTCGGATAAGAGTCCATCTATCCGAGGAATCTCTGAGGGGTATCGATTATGATGACTTTTCAACGTGGTGATCTTGTCATCTATGATGACCCCAAGGTCGGCGATGTAATCTGTGTTATACTGGAGGACGGTTGTTGTGGTTATGGAAACGACTCTAGAGTTATTTACGTTGTTCATTGTCTAGATCGTTCCGGACTTTATCTTGTCTATCAATCCGAACTCCGGAAGCTAGATATCGAAATCTGAAATTTCATAAAAATTTTATCTAACTTACATAAAATATAACAAATTTCATAAAATATGTCAAGTCGTTTTAACAACTTTCTTAAAATTTTCTCCCTTGCAAGAACCATGCCAATTTTTATTTACATAACTTAAAAAGACAATCGCCCTTTAAGACACATTCATAGTGGTTTTTCTTTTATTGCAAGAACCATGCCAATTATTCTTTACATAACTGGAATAACAAATTTATGTAAGTTGCATAAAACTTGTGAAGTTTGTTAAAATGACCTTGCAAGAACCATGCCAATAATTCTTTACATAACTGAATGGATAAAATCCCGACCCGCCCGCCCGCAAATCAACATTTGCACAATATTAACTAGAAGTTGCATAAAATTTTAACAAACTTCTTAAGTTTTAGCAAACTTCTTAAGTTTTTTGTGCCACTCGGACAAAATATGTCCTCCAATGATTTGACAAATTTATCGTAACGTATTATATTATAAAGGTAAGCACAAAACATGGAGATGAAATGCTGAAAAAAGATGATATACACATCGGCAAACTTTTAAGATTTGACCTACACACAAATCTTCGTCAAGAAAGTTATATAGGCATCGTTACACATGTAGACCTAGATGGTTTCTATGTACAATTCCACGATGGTGACAAACTCTATGCGTGGTATAAATATGATTTGGGTAGATACGAAGCTTTGGAGGTAAAATGAGAATAGCAAAAACATTGGATGATTTGCCCGTAGGCACACCAATTGAAGTGGAAGGTATCCGCATAACTTGGAAAGGGATTGTGTGCTATAGGGGATATAATGACTGGGCAGAAAAAGAGTGTATCAAGATTCTCTATTCAGATGGTGATACCGCTACTTACTATGAAGAAGATCTGAAAATAGAAGGAATTATGATTGTGGAGGTAAAATGAACAACGTAACATTTGAGGTGGGCGATCTTGTATACGACACTCACATTGAGAAGGTAGGCTTGGTGACGCACGTATATGATGAAATTGCATATCGGGTTCTGTTCTGGAATGGAGAATACACAGTTTTTATCGCAGATTTGGAGGAAATTTGAAATACTACGAAAAAGACACACTCGTTAAGGATATACGCACAGGCGCAATTCTTATTATAATAGGCTCGCACTTTTCTAGCCAGTGGCCACACAAAAAAATAAAGAAAACAATAGTTTATCGCTGTATTCAGCCACATGAACCTACGTTTGTTTTCATGCGACAACACGAAGAACTCATGGAGATAAAATGAAAATAGGTGATTTAGCAGAGCATTACACAAACCCTCAATATTGGGGTATCATTGTAGCGGTACAAACCTTTGAATACGAAGTCTATTGGATGGATGGAGATCGCACATGGATAACGAAAAAGAGAATGGTCAAAAAATGTCCTTGACAAAATCAATCAACCGGTTATATTACTTACATCAACGGAGACAAAATGCAAAAATTTAAGAAGGGAGAGTTGGTGACTCTATCATCAGCCGGAAAGACCAGAAATCACAACTACGGGTACAAGAAAGGCTTTGGGATAATTGTAAATTATAACAAATGGGCAAGGTTCCCATATACCATGAGGTGGTTCAATGAGAAAAGAACAAACAAAGAGTTTACAGCAAAAGAATACGAACTCAAAAGATACAAGGCAAAGAAATGCAAGTAGGTGACTTGGTGCAAATAAGGCACAACGAGCATCATGGTTTGTTCGTGATAACAGCTCTTGGAAAGAAACAAACCCTTGCTGATAGTATATGGGCGGAAATCCTCTCTTTGTCTACATCAAAGAGATGCTATGAAATGCTTAGATCTTTGGAGTTGATAAATGAAAGTAGGTGATTGGGTGAAGTTTGAAAACTTCTGGAGAGGAAAAATAGGCAGAGTTATAAAAATGGGAAACTTTCCGAACTATTGGCTAGTTCGTTGGCTTGACGGCCATGAAACATGGGAAGAGATTGATTACATAGAGGTGATAAATGAAAGTAGGTGAACCAGTAATGAGAGTGTTTAAGCATGGTGACAACTGGATAGGAGTAGTCACTTGGTTAAACAAGCGGGAAAGAGTGGCTGAAGTTATGTGGGCGCATGGACTTGAGGATGTACATCACTTCTCAATTTTAACGGAGGTAATATGAAAGTAGGTGACTTAGTAAATAGCGAATGGGGCGACCTAGGGATCTTGATGTGGTCTATTGAGGGTGGACACAAATGGATGGTTCATTGGGAAAATGGCTACCAATCCAGCTTGGAATGTTGTTATTTACATTCGGTCAAAAAATGTCCTTGACTTTTTCGGTCAATCAGTTATATTATAAAGGTAATCAACAAGGAGGTGAGCAATGGCTTACATAAAACCAAAAATGAGTGTGTTCTTTGGGAACAATGGAAAAGCAGTTCAAGCTGTGATAGATAAAATTGCGTTTCGCAAGTATTGGGCGAAACCATACAAAGATAAAAAGACGGGCAAAATGGTGAAGAAACAAAAGTCTATGCCATTCGCATGTTGTCGGGTAATTCTTTCTCTTGATCCTTCGGTCAAAGTTGGAGAAGAGTTTTTAATAGCCGGATACAAGCTACAAAATGTAGTAATCAAGAATGAAAAGATGCTCACGTTCAAGAGTGACTTCGTTGCAGAATATGCGAAGGACTATGGAAACGAATGGGTAAGGAGCATTATCAATGAAGATAGGTAGTTTAATAAGGGTACACCATCACCCAAGACAAGAAATCAATGGTAAAATAGGTATCTTCATGAGAAAAGAGCATCGAGCCGGATACAGAGATGCTTACATTGTAAATCTCCCACAGCTAGGCTATTCTCAACTAGTGTTGTATGAGGAGCAGTGCGAGGTGATAAATGAAGGTAGGTGATTTAGGAATTTTTAACAATAAAGAAGAGTGGACGATAATTGACTTGATAGGCCGATTGTTCGTTGTTGTTGAAGTAATGGAGGATCAACATGCTTTGCGTGTGCGGATGCTTGACGATCTAGAGGAAATCTTGTTTGACAGCACAGAAATCCTTCACTATGCAAAAACTATTATAACGGACAAAAAATGTCCTTGACTTTTCCAACCAATCGGTTATATTATAAACATCAACCAACGGAGATAACATGAACAAAAGATATGTTGTAACAATCGAAATAAGAGATGGAGAGCATGAATACTTTTCCACATGCCAACACCAATTAGATCCAGAAGAGATGGGTAAAGCCAAAGATAGAGATGCCTACATTCTCAAAGATGTTCATGGATATGATCATGTTGAGTCATGGAGTGGTTGGTGGGAAGCCGACAATGGCTATGATTATCGTCTGTATCGTGTCCATTCTTTGAAAGAGATAGAAGAACCCGAACATGTTGAGCTTTTGCAAAGCTACGGCATTTACTAGAGGTGATAAATAATAGATGGGATTACGTTTGGGTTCTCATGATAATCCATGTGATAATATCAGAAATTATCATATTGAAAAAACTTTTGGACATTTTTTGTCCTTGACAAAATCACCCAATCGGTTATATTATAAACATAAGCAACGGAGAAAAAATGTTTACTAGAAAACAAAAAGCAGAACAAATGAAAAAAATTATAGATAGCTTATCGGCTGAAGAAATCCGTCATCTTTGTCGATACCAACGAACATCATCGTTGGTTCGTAAAGCTGTGAGGTTGCTCCACCATAAAGATGAGATCTTTACTTTGCCATATGGCGATGAGATTGATTACTATTACACTTATAGTCTCTTTGGTTTGCATTGGGAACCGCGTTTGACCAAGGCCAAAGAATTACTAGCAAAACCAGATTTTCTTAAAGAATTGTTTAACCAATTGCATTATCGGGGAGATTATTCGACCAGATCCAATCTCAAACAATTTGAGATTATCCCCATCCAAACGTCCGAAAAGACCATAGCCATGTTCTTGGCCAGCCTAACACAGCGTGACAAGAGGTTACTTAAAGCCTATGAGGAAGAACCTAAGTTTCAAGTGGGAGCAATCATCCAAATGAGAGCCAACATAGGAGTTGATGCTATAATTTCAAAGACTGGCTACTCTTCACATTGGCAAAGCATCGGTAGGAGAGAGTTGTCAAAACTTAAAAATAAAACATTTATGGTTCTAGGCAATGATGTCTGCACCGATGCTGTAACATATGCCACAGTTTATTCTTATACCCAATCGCAAGGTGGCTCTAGGCTCTACAAGGTTCTCCCCATAGGAGAAACAAAGACCTACTATATTACAGAGAAGTTCATGAAAAAGTGCCGCACCAAAGCAGTAAAGGACGCTAGAAAATGAAAGTGGGTGATTTTGTAAGATACAAATGTTGGTGTGGTGGTCATATTGGTCACTATCCCCATCCCTACTACCCTACTACCACCAGAGCAAGAACTGCTGACAAAAACTATTTATAACGGAGAATAACATGGCAAATTTATTTTGGCGAGAAAAAAAGACAGACAAAAAGATAGCGGTGCAAAAGTTTATGGAGATACTACCCGACTACACCCCTAGTGCCTTCAAAGTTCGACAGGAGGGTGATGATAGCGGGTCATACCTGTGTGTATATGTAGAGCGCACAGAGGACGGACAGGAGATATGCGAGGATCTACCCGTAAAGTTTGAGGGGTGGCGCACGATACTAGTATTCTGCCCGTATGAGTACATAAAGGTGGTGATGGATGCGAAACGTGAGTGAACTGCGCGTGGGTGATCTGCTCGTATACGACTCGGGCGCAATATGCGTGGTGTTCTCCACCGACAACGATAGCTATGGTTTGTTTTATGTAGACCATGAGAAATCCTTCAAAGCTTTGACTCCACAAGCCTTTTATCATGAAGTCGCTACGGGCTATGTAACGGTGATTAGAACATGAGAATAGGAGATCTAGTGGAGCTATCAGCCAAGGGAAAATCGTTAAAGGGAAACTCCGACTTCGTAGGAGAGGTGGGTGTGGTCTTGGAAGTCATGGGAAATGGCTATTACGACTTGGGAATACGATGGTTTTCAAAAAGATACTACTCCTGTAGACGTGTGACGTGGTTCAAGCGATATGAAATAAAAAAAATCAAAACGGACAAAAAATGTCCTTGACTTTCTGAGTCAATCGGTTATATTACTTACATCAACAACGAACGATGGAGTTCAAAATGAAAATAGGTGATTTGGTTAGATGTAAAGTTACAGATTATGGCATAGGGATAATCACAATGAAGCGACCCTTTGGCGGTTTTATCGTGTGCTTTCCAAACTCTCAATTACGAGATGCTAGGAAATGTGTCGGCCTATCGACAGGCAATTTGGAGGTGATAAATGAAAGTAGGTGATTTGGTAAGAGTAACATTTGATGGTTGTAGCACTATCGGTGTGGTAACTGACCCTTGCTACTACACACATCCAGAGAGTACATGCTATAAGATCAAGGCTTATGCTTGGGGAGAGGTCTGTATTTTTGACTCCTACTCGGTGGTGCGGATATGAAAATAGGTGATTTGGTAAGATACTATGGATGTGGATTTTTTGGTGTTATTGTAAGATGCGATGACCCTGATTGTGAGTCACCAGAGTTCTTCATTCATTGGATTGACGACAATACCTATGATTGGAGATTTGCAGATGAATTGGTGGTGGTTCATGAAAGTAGGTGATATAGTAACAGTAAAGGATGCTTTGGGCTACAATGCCTACATGCAGAACCTTGTCGGCCACATCGGTGTGATCATCGCTGATAGCTACAACGGCAATGAGGTGTGGGTACAAGTCCACATCCTAGGAAAAACAATACCAATTATGATAAGCGATTTGAAAGCGGTCAAAAAATGTCCTTGACAAAAACAACTCAACACATTACATTACTACTACACTACCCCCCAACACAATGGAGATAACATGAGTTTATTCGATAAAGAAAAAGAGATAAGAGAGTTCTGCATAACACGACTTCAAGAGATAGCAGATTACCAAGACCATCCAGAGGACTTTCATAAGTCCGATGTGTACGATCTTGCCCATGAAATCTTCAACACAGACTATTACATCGTAGGCTACTATCAAGCGGCACAATGGCTAGGAGCCGACACCTTCCAATGTATCGGAGAGATCAAGGACTATGAGGATATGCACTTCGGAGAGTCACACACAGACTTCTCATCTTCTGAAGCCGTTGTGAACATGTATGTTTACGTTGTCGGAGAGAAGATCATCCAAGAATGTTTTGATGAAGTCATAGACGGCCTAGTAGACAAGCAATTGACTCTTGATTGTTCTTCTTAGGAGAAGTCATGAAAGTAGGTGATATCATAGAATTGCATGGAATTATTGGGATTGTTCTGGAGATAGATGGTCTTATTGATCGGGAACAAGTTCTTGTCTGCTGGCCTTGTGGGGAGGTGGAATGGTTTTTTCTCCCCAATCACAGAGGTTCAAGCTTGAAAATCCTCAGCGGTCAAAAAATGTCCTTGACTTTCTGAGCCAATCAGTTATATTATAAACATCACAACGAAACATGGAGTCATCATGAAATACACAAAAGGTGATTTGGTCTTGGTACAAACCAGTTACAACACAAAGGTTCGCAAGAAATATGCTATCGTGCAGAGCCAACACTTCAATTCAATAAAGGTCAAGTTTATGCAGACAGGAAAAGTCAAGGACTATCTCAAAGATTTTATCACACCAGTGGCAACGGAGATAAAATGAAAAAAGGTGACTTGGTAAAACATGTTCGTCAAGACTATGGACTAGGTATTGTGGTAAGAGTGTATACATTCAACGAGCATAGAGATAGAACCCAAGCGTTTTTTTCAAAATGGGGCACTTGTACATTTGAAACACAAGATTTGGAGGTGGTAAATGAAAATAGGTGATTTGGCAAAGTGTAAATACACAGGCGAACTCTTTATCATAACCTCACCAGAGAATAGTGGAGGATACCATGACGTATGGCTTATCGCAAGAGGAACGGAATACCTCATGCCCAAAGAACACTTGGAGGTGCTTAGTGCAAATAGGTGATCTATGTACATGCGTTTGGAGCAAAGAACTACTCGTCTACCTAGGTGTAGGAGGGTATGTGGGCTGGCACTCGGCTATGAACCTTGCAACAGGGGAACGAAGCCAATACCAGAGGGATCAATTACAACCGGTCAAAAAATGTCCTTGACTTTTTGAGCCAACATGTTATATTACTTACATCAACAACGGAGAGCAAAATGCAAATTGGTGATTTGGTGAGAAGAAAGGATGCCTTTGCTGAATGGCAAGAAGACAATCCTTGGATGCAAGACAAAGAGTATATAGGTATGGTCATAAAAACCGCCAACCCAAAACAGGCTAGAATGACCATGATTTGTGTTCATTGGTTCATAGATGGAGTCAAGTGGTGGTATGGAGAGCATAAGTTGGAGGTGATCAATGAAAGTAGGTAGCATCGTTTATGCAAAGTACCCTAGGAGAGATGGAGATGGTATGGGAATTATCTTGGAATATAAAAAGGGTGGAGAGCATCATTTTGGCATTATACCATCCAGAGCCAGAGTTCGATGGGCTTTAACAGGCAAAGAGGATTGGTACAAAACATGGGATTTGGAGTTAGCATTATGAAAATCGGTTATATATTTAGATACAAAAGGCTCATGTCCATACACACAAACTTAGATGGTTGTGTTGGGATTGTCCTGTCACAACCAAACCGACAAGGACAATACAAGGTACAGATAATGCACAAGACGTTGTGGGTTTTAAGAGAGCATATGGGGAAATTATGAAAGTGGGTGATTTAGTACAAAATGAATATGAAATGCTGGGCATTGTCCTGTGGCAAGTCGGTGTTGTAGATAGGTGGATGGTTCATTGGTATGATGGTGAACAGTATGCTGTCAATGGCTATAAGCTGTGGAGAGCGTCATGAAAATCGGTGATTTGGTAACGCATTGGGTGTCAAAACGAATGGGTGTTGTTGTTGAGATCTCGGAGATGCCGTCTTACAAGGTGCAATGGTTTGTTGAAGGTAAAGGTCATCATTATGAAATGGAAGGATGGTATGACGAAATGAGATTAGATGCGGTCAAAAAATGTCCTTGACTTTTTGAGCAGAAAGGTTATATTACTTACATCAACACCGAACATCGGAGACAAAATGGAAATCGGTAGTGTAGTAGAAAACCCCTTTGGGGATATAGGCATCGTCATTCAGCAGATAGGTGTCGTAGATAGGTGGCTTATTCAATGGGCAAACGGAGAAGTCTATGGTATCAATGGATATGCCCTAGAGGTGATAGCATGAAGATAGGTGATTTGGTTATCTTGGAATACAAAGGTGTAGATCTTGAAGAGAAAGACAGAAAGAAGATTGGCATTGTGAAAACCCTTTCAAAAGCAAACATTGGAATGGCCAAAGTTCTTTGGAGTTGCGGTGATCAAACATGGTGCTTACAAGAACAATTGAAAGCGGTCAAAAAATGTCCTTGACTTTTTGAGCCAACATGTTATATTACTTACATCAACAACGAAACATGGAAAAAAGAATGAAAAAAGGAAGTTTGGTAAAAATAAAGAACTCCTCGGATGCTACCCTAGTAGGGAAGTATGCTGTTGTGCTGGGCGTTGCTTGCTATAACGATGACGTTATGCGAATATGTCTGTTAAATGGTTCTAGTGTTGAGGTACGCTACCACAGAACCAACTTGGAAGTGATTTATGAAAATAGGTGACTTGGTACAAGGCAAAGGTCTTGAGTTCCGCAACTATGGTATTGGCATCGTTATAGGCAATACGGGTTTTGGAGGAATAAAAGTGTATTGGCCAAAGAAAGGAGTTTGGTGCTACACAGGCACAGGGGGAGTAAAGCCGTTATGAAAGTAGGTGATTTGGTGTTATTTTGCGGTAATCCGTATTTCGGAGTAATAATTAAGCAATGTGGGTTTGAATACAAGGTTCATTGGTTTAACGACAGTTATCAATCTTGGGAAAAGAAAGTAATGTTGGAGGAGTATAAATGAAAATAGGTGATTTGGTATGGTGCGTTAATCCACATACGGGATTTAGAAGCATGGGGGTTATAAAAAGAGTTACACAGTACTCCAAGATAGTTTATACTTTTGTCGATAAAAGGGAAGGTGCATGGACACGAGGATATGTGTTTCATGCGGACACTTTTTGTCCTTGACTTTTTCAACCAACCAGTTATATTACTTACATCAACCACAACCAACGGAGAACCAATGAACATTTACATCGTCAAAATCCACTCATCCTATGAAACCTACATAAGATCGCTCCATGCTACAGAGAAGGGTGCATTGTTGGAGTACTGCTTCCATGTAGCCGACCAACTACTGGAGTATGAGTATGAAAAAGAGGAAGTAGCATTATTAGATGAGATAATGGAATACACAAAGCAAGACAAAACAACCATAGCCACTCTCAAACTTTACAGAGATAACCTAGATGAGTTTGGCGAAAGAGTAGAAATGTGGCCATCCATAGTCACAGGAACACTTTTACCATAACGGACATTTTTTGTCCTTGACTTTTTTACCCAACCAGTTATATTATAAACATCAACAACGGAGGAAACATGAACAACATTCACCCAAACCCACTAGCCAAGGTTTTGGCAAATATACCAAAGGAGCTTGTATCTCTAATATTGGAGGTTGTTAAAACACACAACAACACAGAGGAATATTCTGAGGAACTCATAGATAAAATGAACCATGCTCAAATCTTTATAGAGAAGAGAAAACTGTATGATCCAATAACAGAGGATTATGTAGGTGATGGGGTTGTTTTGGAGGTAAAAGATAGCATATTCCGTATTCGTGGTCATGCAATAACCAAAGAAGTTATTATCTAAAAAATAACAAACGGACATTTTTTGTCCTTGACTTTTTCAACCAATCAGTTATATTATAAACATCAACCACAACCAACGGAGAAACTCATGAAAATACATGAAAATCAAAACAACCCACACCGCTCAAAATCTACCTGTGCCTATTGTCGAACAGAAGGTCATAACCAATATCAATGCCCTCACGTCAAGGGTGATTGGGAGAACTTCCTATCAAAGTGGAAAATCCCAGTAGACGAAAATGGTTTGCCCATAAAACGTGGCTATAACCAAGTTGCTTGGGCTAGAGGTATCGGGAATGAGGATGCTCTTACAATAAACATATACAACAACTGCTTTGCTTCTTGGTTCCGCAGTTGTCGAAAGGCTTACATTACTCAAAAACAGCGTGGCTTCAATCTTGACCATAAAGTCAAACGTGCCACTGTGAACCGCTCATGTGGCTTCTGTGGTAGCAAGAACCATACCAGACGCAACTGCCCCACTATGGATCAGTTCCTCAAAGATTGCTACAAAGCCAATGAAAACTGGCGAAGGGCAGCTTATAAAGAATTAGTCGAAATTCATGGCCTATCGGTTGGTGCTTGTGTTTTAGTCGAAAAGAGTGGTTGGAACGAGAGCGGAACCGAAACAGGGATTATTACTAGCATCAATTGGAATACAGTAAATGTACTTTCTGCTGGCGATAAACAAAGCAGTTTTGCCCATAGCCCCTTAGAGATAAATGTTCTGGTAAACGGTGAAAACAAAGGTCTTAAAGAATTGGATGAAAGCTTCAAAACGATAGGCAAGAACGGAGCTATCAGTCGCTATTGGGGAGTGAAGCTTAAAAAAATCATAACCCACTCTCCTACCCCACTACCCCCCGAATGGATTACTTCCTATAAGGAGTCCTTTGAAACCCTTGTCAAGAAAAAAACATTGGAACAACTGAAAAACGGCATGGCTTCCGATTACAGTGCGCCAAACATTGTTTCTGTCATCAACGCATGGAAGTAGCATGCGTTACGAACCCTTACACATAGGTGATCTCGTGTGTATTCGTGGACACACCCGTAAGCTGGGTGTGGTTACGGGCTTATTCACACGCAAGAACGTATACTACGTGTGGTGGTTCGACACGTACTGTGGAACAGTTGCACCTTTGGCAATCTTAAAAAAAATTGGAACGGACACTTTTTGTCCTTGACATTTCCAACTCAATCAGCTATATTACTTACATCAACAACGGAGAACACATGACACTAATAACAAACAACGGCCGAAAAGCACACATTCGCTTCAGCGGTTCCTATTATATAGCATCGGACAACGGAAAGGAAACTTTAATCTTTCCATCCAATGCAAAGGGAGAGATAGTAAGCTTCCAAGAGGTCGGAGGAGGGTTTGGCCACTCTCTTTCAGAAGTGATCGGTAATTTTGGCAGTTTCCTCCATCTCTTTCGGTAAGCGGACATTTTCTGTCCTTGACTTTTTTCATCAATCGGTTATATTCTTTACATCAACAACCAATGGAGAGCAAACATGTAAAACAAAATTGACTTTATTTTAACCGGACATTTTTTGTCCTTGACATTCAACCAAAACTAGTTATATTATAAACATCTTCACAGTGAAGACAACTTAAAACCAAAAACAACTTACGGAGTCCTATCATGGCTACTATTGACTATAAAACATTCCTCACTATCATCAACCCTATTCTTGCCGCCCGTTTTCCCGTCCTTGTTCGTGGTCGTCATGGTATCGGTAAATCTACCATTGTATATCAAAAAGCCAAAGAACTTGGATTGCCCGTTGTCGAAAGACGAGCATCTCAAATGACCGAAGGTGACTTGCTTGGCCTACCCAAGCTATCAAAGAACGTCACTACATGGTGCCCACCAGAATGGCTTGCTACCGCTTGCAAAGAACCTGTTGTCCTCTTCCTAGATGAAGTAGACCGAGCGACTCTGGAAGTCCGTCAAGGCATCTTTGAACTCTGTGATAGCCGTAAAATTGCGGGTCAAGTCCTCCACAAAGATACACTCATCTTTGCTTGTGTAAACGGTGGAGAACATGGTTCACAGTACCAAGTAGGCGAAATGGATCCAGCAGAGCTTGACCGTTACACCGTCTTTGATGTAGAACCTACGGTAGAAGATTGGCTTGATTGGGCTACTGGCAATGTAGCACAAGAAGTGTGGGATTTCATCAACCACAATCATGGTCACTTGGAACACAAAGGCGACTACGAGCCGAACAAGGTGTACCCTTCAAGACGTTCTTGGGAACGTTTGTCATTGACTCTGAGTGGGATGGGTGACGAAGTAGAGTCATCCTCAGCTACCTACCAAATCTCACAAGCCTTTATCGGCTTTGAAGGTGCGGTTGCTTTCAACAACTTCCTCAAAGACTATGATAGACAAGTGTCTATTGAAGACTTGCTTGACGATGGTAAGTTTGAACTTATCAAGAAGTGGAAAATCAACGACCATAACGCAATGGTTGAGAAGTTCAAAGCGAAGGAAATCTTTGCTGACCGCTTGTCCGACACCCGTTTGGATAACCTTGCAAAGTACTTTGTTTCCCTTCCATCCGAGATTGTCATGGTCTTGTGGCAAACCCTCGCTCAAACTGAGGAGAGCCAATATAACATTGCGAAGCTATGGGCTATCGAAGTTGAAGGTCAATCTATCCAAGACTTCGTAGTTGGCATCCTCAATGCTGAAAGCAAATAGTCACTGCTGAGGTGTGGCACTTTGTGCCATGCCACAGTGACCCATCTTTTGGAGGTGAGCATGAAAAAGAAAAAGCGAATATGTATAGGGTGTCGCAAAAGACCATCGGGCTATTACATAACATGGAAAAACCACAGGGGCGACTTCAGAAAGCAATGGAAGTCAGACAAAAATCACGAATTATGCTTAAGGTGTTGGAAAGCACAGTGTGACCGTAACAGGGAGATCAAATGAAAATAATAAAAGGCACATTCAAACTTCGACAAGGAGTAGACGAGATGCGAATATGGCACGAGATTGAAGGTTCTTATGGTAATGACTTTCCCTTCTATGCTCACAGAGGTGAAGGGAAGAAGCTATGGACTTTATCCCACATGCCGACAGGGTATGCCATAAAGAAGGGTTTAACTCTGAAACAAGCCAGAAGACTATCAACAGCACTTAAAGACTATGCTATTTTTCTCATGCCAACGGTGGAAACACTACAGCACCAGAAATCACTACTTTCATCTAGGAAGCAAACTTTACTACTCAACTTAATACACAACAGCGGAGAACCCAATGAGCAATAACGAAGTCACATTTACAATCAATCTATCAGACGAACTACTGGCCAAGCTACTCATGACAGTGAAGCCCCAAGGAAACCAAATGGGTATCCCATTGCAAGCCCTTATGGGAATGGCAATGCAACCACAATCTCTTCCGAAGGAAGAAGCAAAACCAAAGAAGAAAGCCCCAATCGGCTTCAAGGCATAGGAGGTATCATGCAAAACGGTAGACCAAAACTAGGCTATTCAAATATACATTGGATCAAGCTTGACAAAAAGAAACGTACAAAGCCCATTCTCATAGAGGAAGAGGTCTTAGAGGATGCTGTGGCTGTGCCTTTGGAAACTTTACAAGAAAGAATACTCCAGAACCTAGTCGCAGAGCAGATTGAAATCTTAGAGGACATTTTTTGTCCACCCGATTTGACAAGTCGTAGTGAACAAGCTATATTACTTACATCACCAACAAAGGAGATTACCAATGAGTAAAGAGAAAAAACCAGAACCGTTTGATTTGAATAAGCACACGTTTCGACTACTACAGCAAGAACCCTTCTTCGCTTGTATATCAAGAAGAATTCACAAAAGCCCGACAAAGGCTATTCCAACTGCGGGAGTTCGTATCAATCCACACAACCAACAGTTTGAGATGGTTTATAATCCAGACTTCATGGGCAAGCTGACCGACAAGGAAAAGCTAGGTGTTATGATGCACGAATTCTATCACGTCATCTTTGAACATGTTACATCTCGACTCCCACCAGAAGGGATGAGTATGATGTGGAATGTGGCCACAGACTTGGCTATCAATTCCCATCTCATGGACATGCTTCCCGAAGGTGGCTGTATTCCTTCAAAGAAGGATACCCCTTTTGAGAAGTATCCCGTAGGGCTTTCAGCAGAAGCATACTTTGATATGCTCAAAAAGGACGAACAATTCAAGCCCAAAGATGGAGAAGGAGAAGGAGAAGGTCAAGGAGGCCAAGGACAAGGCGGTGGGCAACCAAGTCAAGGCCAAGGCTCTGGTGGCCTTGGTGACTACCAAATGGACGACCACACCGGTTGGGGCGATGTTGATGAGGAGACAAAACAGATCGCCAAAGAGCATCTCAAAGAAGCCATGAAGAAAGGTGCTGAAGAAGCATCCAAAGGACAAGGATGGGGAACCATCTCGGCGGACGTTCGTAGGCAAATCATGGAAGCAATCACTCCGAAGGTAGATTGGAGAAAGATGCTTCGATACTTCATCAAGAAGTCACAGAGAGCAGACAAGCGTTCTACGGTTCGTAGGATAAACAAACGCTTTCCCCTTATCCATGCTGGCAAGAAGGTTCGTAGACAAGCGAATATTGCTATCTCCATTGACCAATCCGGTTCTGTGTCGGATAGCATGTTGGCATCATTCTTTGCTGAACTGAACGTATTGTCCAAGCTTGCCGAGTTCACCG
>Ga0080013_1003157_pt1 | contig 17899 bp, 24 predicted proteins | sample ETNvirenome_6_85_FD_69236 | JGI IMG/M metagenome (GOLD analysis project Ga0080013, IMG submission 69236) | Marine viral communities from the Pacific Ocean - ETNP_6_85 (SPADES assembly) (version 2) | ecosystem: Environmental > Aquatic > Marine > Oceanic | place: Pacific Ocean | collected 2013-06-19 | reverse complement strand
ATCAACACCAAGAAAGCGGAAACGGCAGATTAGAAATTGAAATCGGTGAGAAGATATATTCAGTAGAGCGCTCATCAGAGAAATATACTAAGAGGCTCAAGGGCGAAGAAACTCTCGAAGCCAAGACAAACTTGAACTTTGAGGTATATGACTGCACGACAGGCGAGACAACTTCATTAAACGGCATTACACGCAATCAGACGGATGCTAACATCCGCAAGCGGTTCGGGACTGTTGAGGACTTTTCGATGTCTTCGCTGGCCTCTCAACACGGCGCATTGTCGTTTATTGATGAAGGTTCAACACGACGTAAGGAAATCATGGCTAAGTTCTTGGATTTGGAGATGTTTGATAAGAAGTTCAAGCTAGCCAAAGAAGATTCTATCGATGCCAAAGTTCTTTTAAAGAAGCATGAAGATCGAGAATACGATAGCGAGATTGAAGAAGCTATGCAGGAACTGCTGGAACTTAGAGTCAGCACCGAAGACAGTAAAGCATTTTGTAATATTTTAAAACAAGAGTTGGATGTTCTGTCAAAACGTTTGGCTGTTGTTGATGAACAGATTAATTCAATTCCCAGCGAATATCTCAATATCACATTGCTTTTGAGACAACAAAAGGAAAAGCAGAATCGAATCATATTGCTTGAAGAGAAGATTCAAGAACAGAGAGAACTGATTGATTTAAAACACCAAAAGCTTACTAAGTCAAAGATGTTTATAGAAGGAATAGATATTCAAGGACTGGCTGATAAAAAGCAACAAATCGAAATTCTTCAAGAAGATATTAAGAATCTTAATGAAGAGATAGCAGATGTTAATAAACAAGCAGGATTGCTTTCTGAAATTCCTTGCGGCGATCAGTTTCCGACATGTCGCTTTATTAAAGAAGCACACATTCAAGTAGCGAATCGATATACTTTTGAAGGAGAGTTGGAGGATACTCTTAAAGAACTAGAAGCAATAGAGCCAGACAAGGTTGAAAAGTTAGCAGAACAACTTCAAAAGGCACAAGCGCTCCTTCAAAAGACAGACAAAGAACTTTCAAACTTGAAGCTGGGCAGAGAACGAAACAAGAACTCCAAAGCAAACCTTGAGTATGAGTTGCGCGAGGTTGACTCAAGCATCGAAGAATATAACCAAAACAAGGACGTGATTGAGAATCTCGAGAAATTGTTTAGCAAGAAGGCAAGTTATGAGACGAGAGTCGAAGGAAAAGCATCAAAGATTAAAACATGCGAAGATAAGACGCTCGAACTTGTCAAGCGCGTTGGTTCTTACGAACAAAAAGCGCAGACACTAAAAGAGCAGAAGCAAGAACATATAGATTTACAGAGCAGTTATGCTGCGTACGATTTACTCATGCAGTGCATGCACCCCAACGGAATTGCTTACGACGTTATTAAAAGGAAGATTCCAGTCATCAACCAAGAGATTGCGAAGATTCTCGCAAACATCGTTGACTTTGAGGTCTTCTTTGAGAGCGCAGGCAACAAGCTTGACATTTTTATTAAGCACCCAAAACACGAACCCAGGCCCATTGAAATGGCGTCTGGCGCCGAGAAGACGATGGGTGCGATGGCTATTCGTTTGGCGTTGCTTTCGGTGTCGTCATTGCCCAAAGGCGATCTTTTTGTGCTTGATGAGCCTGGTACAGCATTAGATGAAGAAAATATGGAGGGGTTTATTAGGATCTTAGAACTAATTAAAGTGTATTTTAAGAATGTTTTGCTTATCTCGCACCTTGATTCTCTCAAAGATTGTGTTGATCAGCAAATCGTTATTGAGAAAAAACAAGGGTATGCGAGAGTAAACCAATGAAAATTACAAAACGTAAACTTCAGAAGATTATTAAAGAAGCGCTGGAAGAAGATGGATTTGGTGATCACGCGGCCAGCCTGGGCACACCAGCTGGCCGCGAGATAGGTTCTGATAACCCCGATGCATTCCTTCAAAGGCCAAACACTCCTGACTCTGCTATCCAAGGCGCAGCCCATGAGTTTTTTATGAAGCTGGGAATTACAGATTCCGACGTTTGTCGTGCGCTCGTTGGAAATATTGCTATTCCAGATCTTAAAGAGATAATGAGAATAATCCCAAAACTTGATACAGCACAAGAGGAACCCCAATGAACATTGCCAAAAGCCAACTTAGTTCTATTATCACAGAAGAAATAAATGAAGCTCTTTCGCGTAGAGAAGCCGAAGTACTTGCATTTGTTACGCCATATGTTCAAGGCCTTTTGACGCGCCTCGAGAACGCTCTTTCAACAGGAAGGATATCGAGAGAAAGGTATGACCAGGAAATGGACGACGCAATTGAAGATGCGACCGAAGCAAACCTCGCAAGGGGAAAATATGATAGTATTGATGATTACGTCATGGCTCATTGTGGGAGTTTTGAAAAATATAAAGAACGTCCCGACTGGTTTGGACCCCTTAAAAGTTATTTGGACGATGAAAATGTTGTTTTAGGAGATGAAGCGCAAGCTTGCATAGCGCGCTATGTAGACCCAACAACGGTTACTATTGGCGAAGGAATATTAAAACAAATGATCATAGAAGAGCTTGAAAAGACTCTTAAAAGTAGTTTTCCCATATGGTCTGACAAGAAGAAAACGAAGAAGGGAAATCAATAATGAAAATAAACAAAAAGAAGCTATTAGAAATTATCGAAGACGAGTTGCGCAAGGACGCAATGCGTGAAGAAGAAGAGGGCCCACAAGAAGGCGAGAAGAATCCATGGAAGATTTGCACGGCGAAAGTAGGCCGAGAAGATAAGAAGAAATACGAAGATTGTGTATTATCTGTTAAAGGAGAAAAGTAAATGAAAATCGCAAAACAACAACTTAAACAGATTATTAAAGAAGAGATCTCAAAGGTTTTAAGCGAACAGCCTCTGGACCCCTCTCCCGCCCCTCTCGAAGATCCCCTTTCCCTGTTAGCGCAAGGCGTTTTAGCCCATCCAGACATCCAAGACCTTCAAAACAACCCCAACATAGTGACGAAGGTGCCGGCAGACGAGGCTGAGTGGGTCCAATTTTTAAAAGTCCTTCTAAAAGATCCCACGGGACACACCGTTGAGCCATGGCTCGCGGGCGCCATAGGGGCCCGTATCACCGACGCGGCACAGGTGGTAGAGAAATATTTCAACGAGACCGCGGAAGTCAATGATGTAGTTGAGGAATTAATTCGCCTTACCACCGATAAGCCATGGCGGGCATGGTAATATATTAAGGGACAATTTAATGAAAATCACAAAACAACAACTTAAACAGATTATTAAAGGAGAAAAATAACAATGAAAGGCAAATTAGATAAATTAGTTGAGAAAGCGATTTCTCGCAAACTATTGGTATGGGTTACGGCTACCGGCCTAATGCTCACTGCCAATCTAGCATCATCCGATTGGGTGATTATTTCTGGGTTATACCTAGGTGGTCAGGGTGTCATTGATGCCATTGCGAAGCTCAAGGGCCACTAGGATGTTTAACACTCTTTTCAGAATTATTAGGAATAACTGGAAAGAGACTCTAATAATCTTGTGCCTCCTGGTAACAATGGGCAAGATGCGTTTAGATTATAAACGCCTAGAAAATATGCATGAAACAATGCGCGTAAGCTTACAAGATCAGATAGCAGGCCTACAGCATATTCACGATGAAGAGTTGCGTCAACGTGATGTGGCTTTAACCGCATATAAAGATCAACTAGATAAGATTGAGAAGACATACGAGAAAGATCTCGAAACGATTAAAGCCGACCGACAAGAAAAGTATCAAGAGTATCTTCATCGATTTATTCAAGATCCCGAGCAATTAGCAAAAGATGTTGAAGCGTTATTTGGATTTGAATATGTGGAGTAGCTTACTACTGATATCCAGCATAGCTTTGGCCGATGGGCCAAAGTTTTCTGTTTTAGGGGAACTCGAACCAGCACCGTTTGAGGGTGTTTTATTTGATCCAGAAGCAACAGCGATTTTAATGTCGGAGAAAGAGTTTTGGAGTTCGGAGTGCGATTTGGAAATTGAATTTCAATTAGATAAACAAGCGACAAAATATAAGTTAGAATTCGAGAACGCACAAATAAGTTATATGGCAGCTTCCGATGAGTATGATTTGATAGTCGAACAAAAGGATTTGGAGATTGAAAAGTTGACGAAGATCTTAAAGAAACAGTCGCCTTACCAGAAGTGGCTTTGGTTTGGCGGTGGCGCTGCGGCCACAATCGCAGTCATTAATTTTGCCACTAATTTGATTGCGGCAAGCAAATGAAGAAAGAAGATCCCAATCAAATCGCCGCTATTGAAAAAGCTATCGCAGAAAAGTATGGCGTTGAAACTATTCAGAACCCACGCGGAAATTGGGACGAGACCAAAGAAAAAGAATACCTTCAACAAATGAAAGAGTTCTATAAAAAAACTCAACTAAATGAAGAATGGCAAGAAAAAATAGATGTTAATGGTATAAAGATATCAAAAAAACTATTTAATAGAGAATCTTTGAAATGTTGTCCTGTTTGCAATTCGTTTGCAAAAAAATCAATGGACGATGTTTGTCTCGTCAAATTTGAATGTTGCCATAAATGTTACATCCAATATGTCGAAGATAGAGAAGAGAGATGGTTAAAAGGATGGAGACCAAATAATGGCTAAGAAAAATTCAGTTACGGTCCTCGATGTAATTCAAGGCATTTCACAAGCAGCCGCGAATGCATACGATGGCACACACATCGAAAGCTTTTCCCCCGATGGAGAAGTTCGTACCGCAGGATTAAAGCGAGAGGAGGGCAATCCGCTCATTGACCGGCGCGTGATGGATGGCTTTAATATTAGATTCATGGGCCCCCTGTTGTGCGTCAGCTATCAAACTGAACTTCAAATTAAAGAAGTGTATGCCTCCGGCTTTGAAGCCGAGATGGAACAGAGAGTAGCAGACATTGTTAAGTATCTGAAGAAAGAATACAAGAATGTCACTGGGAACACCGTGAGCTTAACAAAAGAAGGCGAAGTAGATGTGCTTGTGCAGAGTACGTCTCGCGTTCATTCTTGGGCAACCGTTTACCAGAAGTATAAGATCGGCGGCATGGGAGAAACCGTGCTGGTCGGCGAAGGTTCTACAGACCGTGTAGAGAAGAGTTGGAAGACTTTCCTCGATCAAGGCGGCTGGAAAGGAAAACGTCCTCAGAACGATACCCGCAAAAAGGGATCGGAGATTGAAAAATGAAAATAAGAAAAGCACAATTAAAGAGAATAATCAAAGAAGAGCTTTCAAAAGTTTTGAATGAGGGCGCTTTAGAGAATGCACTTTTCAAACAATTGCGAAACCTCGCCGGCGCACCTGCTCCCCTCGAGGATCTATTTGACGACCAGAAGGGGACAGTCTGGGCTCAGATGGAACAAGACGGCGCCACGCCGGCGGAAATTCAACTAGCAAAGAAGGAAAAGGCAGCTTTTTATCGTGGGCGCGGCCCACAGGTCAATACATTTGAAGACGAGGAGGGCCGCAACGGCTGGTATGGACCTCTTAACAACGAATTTCAATGGGCTGTTTCTGGACCTCAAGGATCCGAAACGATAAAATTGAGACAAGATTTAAGTTAATATGAAACTAACAAAAGCACAACTTAAAAGAATCATTAAAGAGGAGTTACTAAAAATGAGTCAAGACAATAGATGGGGAAAACCAAGAAAGAATGTTAAGAGAAGAGATCCAAGATACTTTTTGAATGAGGCTTGGGGCGAACGGTTGCACCCCCAAGATGCGGCCGCAGCACTGCTAGCCGACTTCCAGGTCGGCACGCACCAAAATCAACATCAGAATGCTCAACAATTCATACAGCAGTTGGCCCAGTCTCCCAACGCGCAGCCGTATCTAGAGCGATATGGATACACTGTAGAAGACCTCTCAAAACTGGAGCCGGTGATAAAGACACAATTTGCTAGGTGGCAACAGGAAGCCAACGCTGCGAGGGCCGTTGGTTCTGATCCCACTGTATACCTAAAGCACCCGCGCAACGGTACCAAAGTGGGCCTTGATGTAAAAGAAACAGGCGAAGTTCTAAGAGTAAAATGAAACTAACCAAGACCAGACTTAGGCAGATGATTAATGAACAACTCCAAGAGGGGTTGTGGAGTGATATAATGCAAGGCGCCGAACCACCACAAGCACCTTCTCCCGAAAACGTAGAGAGAGTAAAAGAATGGGCTCAACGCAGCCAACCTTTTTCGCTTGACTCTTTTGTTAGTGTTGATGTTAGGGGTTTTGATGATGTGCCTGGAGATGAGAAGGAACAGATTATGGCGATACTAGAAGAAGAGGGTTTTATTCGTCCTTGCACGACTTGCCGAGAACCGGAAAAATATTGGGAAGTCGGCCCTGCTGCAGCCATGCAGGAAATGATAAAACAAATTACGAAGGAAGTGTTAGCAGAGGTGTCGCCACTACCGGTGGAACATCCGGACCTGGGGGATGTAGCCCGAGTCGCCGGTATTGAGCAGAGCGCCAGAGGCGGCTCCTTTTCACGTCCACCCAAGCTAACTGACGAGCAGGAAGAGAGGCTAAGTGATTTAGGCTACAGGCTGGGAAGCGGTGGCGGTCTTCATTGGGAAGATATCGGGAACCTCACAGCTTTCTATGAGACACAGAACAAAGCGCTCCCGAAAAAAATAGATCCTGACGAGATTATTGCCTTCCTTATGAACTACCCGGCGTTTCGAGATTCCTATGAGCAAGCTGGGTTTGATGAGCGAGATATTGAAGATCGACCCTAGTTATGTTGTATGAGTTTTCAACTAACCAAAAAGCAACAAGTAAAAGAAATATTAAAGTGCGGTAAAGATCCCTCGTACTTTTTAAAAACCTACGCCCGTATATCCCATCCGTTACACGGGCTTATTTTATTTGATACATATGACTTTCAAGATGAGTTGATGACAAACTTTAATGACTATCGTTTTAATGTTATTCTAAAAGCGCGCCAGTTAGGCATATCAACTATCACCGCTGGCTATGTTGTCTGGATGATGTTATTTCATCGTGACAAGGCTATTCTTGTAATGGCAACAAAGTTTGCGACAGCAGGGAACCTTGTCAAGAAAGTTAAGAGCATTATGAAGCAGCTTCCGCAGTGGCTCAAGATTTCAACAATCGATATCGACAATCGCACATCTTTTGAACTTTCTAATGGGTCCTCAATTAAAGCTGCCTCAACATCTGGGGACGCCGGTCGTTCCGAATCTTTATCATTGCTTGTGCTTGATGAGGCCGCCCACATCGAAAACTTAGAAGAACTTTGGACAGGCTTGTATCCCACACTATCAACTGGTGGGCGCTGTATCGCCCTGTCAACGCCAAACGGAGTGGGAAATTGGTTTCACAAGACGTGTGCCGACGCAGAAGCCGGCGCCAACAACTTTAATCTCACCACATTGCCATGGGACGTGCACCCAGAGAGAGACGAAGAATGGTATCAAAAAGAAACTAAAAACATGTCTAAGCGCCAAATTGCGCAAGAGCTTCAGTGTAATTTTAATACCTCAGGTGAAACAGTGATTGACCCGGCATGTATGGAATGGTTGCTTACTACCGTCAAAGAACCGAAGCATCGGACGGGTTTTGATCGCAACTTCTGGATTTGGGAAGAATATGATCCTACATGCAATTACCTTCAAGTGGCTGATGTAGCTAGAGGTGACGGTGCAGACTTTTCAACCTTTCATCTTATTAAGCTAGAAACTTTAGAAATTGTCGGAGAGTATCAAGGAAAGATAACTCCCGATTTATATGCAAATATGCTTAATCAAGTAGGAAGAGAGTATGGGAATGCAATGTTGGTAGTGGAGAACAATAGCATTGGTTATACTGTTTTAGACAAACTAGTTGAGTATGGATATCCCAATATTTATTATTCTATTAAGTCAACACACGAGTATATCGATCAACACCTAGCAGAGGCACGCACCAATACTGTCGCCGGTTTTACTACCTCCATGAAAACTCGCCCCCTTATAGTTGCGAAATTAGAAGAGTTTATCAGAAATAAACTAATTAAGATATATTCTACGCGTATCGTTAACGAAATGAAGACCTTTATTTGGAGGAATGGTAAACCACAAGCTATGAAAGGTTATAATGATGATTTAATAATGGCGCTCGCCATCGGCTGTTGGGTTCGCGACACTGCTATTCAAGTAAATGCCCGTGACTTAAACTATCAAAAAGCCTTTGTGGACTCTATTATTACTACCAATACAACTTTTAATACCCGTGTAAAAGGTCAACAAGGCTACAAACAAGACAGCATTCTTGATAAAATGACGGAAGCTAAAGACATGTATACCGAATTCATGTGGATTATAAAGTGAGATAAAATATGGCACCACCCAGAAAGAACCCCAACAATCCAGAAACCAGTTTATTTAAGGCGCTTACGCGGCTTTTTTCTGGTCCTATTATTAATTACCGCTCCCAGTCTGGGAGAAGAATAAGAAGGCAGCATTTAGATAAATTTTCGTCTCGGTTTAAAACAGCGTCCGGCCAGCAGTTTAAGAAGACTCTTTATAATCCTTTGGATGTGTTGGCTAGCAATGCCATAAGCAACCAACGTCGATCCGAGCGCTACATTGATTTTGATCAAATGGAATACATGCCCGAGCTAGCTTCAACGATGGACATTTATGCGGATGAAATGACAACCTACTCTGAGCTTCGGCCAATGTTGAACATTAAATGCCCCAATGAAGAAATAAAAGCGGTACTTGCGGTCCTATTCGACAACATTTTGAACCTTCAACCTAACTTATTTGGTTGGAGTCGGACAATGTGTAAGTATGGCGATTTCTTTTTGTATCTAGATATCGACGATAAGTATGGGGTAAAGTCTGTGATTGCTTTGCCTCCCCAAGAAGTAGAAAGATTAGAAGGACAAGACAGTACAAATCCCAATTATGTTCAATTTCAATGGAACAGCGCCGGGATGACGTTTGAAAACTGGCAGATTGCTCATTTTAGAATTTTGGGCAACGACAAGTACATGCCTTATGGGACGTCCATCTTGGAAGCGTCCCGCCGCATTTGGCGCCAGCTAACACTTATGGAAGATGCCATGATGGCGTATCGAGTCATTCGCTCCTCGGAGCGCCGCGTGTTTAAAATTGACGTGGGTGCTATCCCTCCCCAAGACGTGGAACAATATATGCAGAAGGTTGTAACACAACTAAAGCGCCATTCTGTCGTTAATCCCGAGAGTGGGCGCATTGACCTTCGGTATAATCCGATGAGTATTGAAGAAGATTATTTTATTCCTGTGCGTCCCGGTTCAGCAACAGACATAGTTTCACTTGCCGGCGCCGAAAATATCTCACAAATAGACGACATTAAATATCTCCGCGATAAAATGTTTTCCGCACTCAAGATCCCCCAGTCTTATTTGACAATGGGCGAGGGAGCGGAGGAAGATAAGACAACTTTGGCACAAAAAGATATCCGCTTCGCTCGGACTGTCCAAAGACTCCAGCGTGTAGTTATTGCCGAACTCACCAAGATTTCTATTATTCACCTTTATACGTTGGGATTTCGAGGCGATGATTTATTAGGATTTTCTCTCTCGCTGAACAACCCCTCTAGAATTGCAGAGCTTCAAGAGCTTGAACATTGGAAGACAAAGTTCGATACTGCCGCAGCCGCCACCGAAGGGTATTTTTCTCGTCGATGGGTTGCAGAGCATGTGTTTAGTTTATCTCACGAGGAATTCCTCCGTTGTCAGCGCGAAATGTATTACGACCGCAAGCACGATGCCGCGCTCCAAGGTGTGGCTGAGGCGGCGGCCGCAGGAGAAACTGCCGGTCTGGGAGGAGATCTGGGAGGAGACTTAGGAGGAGATCTGGGAGGAGACTTAGGAGGTGAAGAATTAGGCGGACCAGAAGAAATGCCGGCCGGTGAAGCAGAAGGCGGCGCCGAAGAAAGTGCCTTATTGGCAGCACCGCCTGGCTCTCGATCATCACCACGACTCACGCCGGGCGCGAAAGGAAAAGTGTATCACCCAGTTAAAGATGACAAACGGACAAGCAGCGGGCCCCGCAAAAGAGCAAATGCATCTTCATACAGCCAACAACAGTCTAGTGCCACCTTTAGAAATATTTTACCAGGATATGCGGATGGTTTAAAATCACTCGGTAAAGGATTCGTTCCTACGGCCGAAGGTGTTTACACACAAGAGGAGTCTATTTATAGTTTGAGAGAGCAAACAGAAGAAGATAAACTGTTTGAAATTAATAATTCCGTTAGAAGCTTAATTGACGAATTAGACAACAAGGAAACATCGGAGCAAAAGAATGAAAGCGAGACACAACAAGAAGCGAAATAGTGCCTTCGTCTACGAAGCTCTTATTAAAGAAGCTACCGTAGCCATAATGAAAAAGGACACGGCTAGAAAGGAGACTGCTGCGCAGCTTATTAAAAAGTATTTTAAGTCAGGCACACTCCTTCGAAAAGATTTAGATTGTTATCGGTCTTTATATGAGAATCAAAGTTTAGACAGATTAACTTCTGAAAAGATCATCAAAGAAGTAAAAATACAAAAGAGACTCCTTGATCCTGACGGGCTTTTTAAAGCGCAAAGTGAGCTTATTCGAGATGTTAATACAGAACTGTCTTCTGGGGTCTTTAACAATTTCGTCCCCAACTATAAAACCTTAGCAACTATCTCGCAGATCTTCTCAGATAAAATATCTCCTAAGGATCAAATCATTTTAGAGAATGTTGTTATCAGTAACATGCTTAAGACGGGTGATGAAAATGCGCCCGGGGAACTCATTGATCATGTGGTATACAAAACTTTTGTAGAGAAATTTAACAATAAGTACGAAGATGGTCTTCTGCAAGAACAGAAGGAACTTTTAACGCGTTATATAACTTCGTTTGTGGATAATGCCATTGAGCTTAAAATATATTTAAATGATGAGATCGGCCGTTTAAAAGAAGAACTCAGTGCCGCTAAAAATATTGAGGAAATAAAAAATGATGCAGACATGCTTAATAAGACTAATAAAATTATTGAGCACCTGAGCACATTTGCTCGAGAGTCTATTACAGAAGATGTCCTTATGACAGTCTTAAGAACACAAGCGCTTGTGAAGGAAATAAATATTAATGGCAGTAACGATTAAAATCGGCAAGGAGGCGTCGTCCCCTTCGGTTACGTTAGAGTTAGATATTCGGAAGAGTATGAATGGGGACTTGATCATTTTTGACCATGGGGACATTGATATTGTTTTATCTGCTTCGAAAAACAAAGTAACTGTATTCCCTAAGGAAGTTATTTCAGACTTAGTTTACGGTGCACAGAACCGATTATTTGCATTCTTGCGAAAGAAGGGGCTCGTGATTCCCGAGTCTGTTCAAGGAGGTGCTTTTTATGGTTCTTTTGAAGCGACTATGGAAAAACCCTATAGCGATAAATTAAATACTTCTAAGATGACGCTAATCAATATTTCTAAATTTATTGATGAAGAGCGACCTTACTTTGAATCTACTGAGGCAATTATTTCAATGGAGGATGATGAGCTTCTTCACCCCGACAAGACTGACTCCACAGAACTCGGGGAAGTTCCGCAGGCCGTAGAGAAGGGCTCTATTCGTCGCGGCTGGGTGAGAGACCCTTACTCGCTTTATTATTTATATACGATTTAAGGAAATGTGTTTTGTCTGAAATGAAATTGATAATGGAGCGATGGCGTTCGTCTGTAGGCGATTTAGATGAGATTTTTGGCTTGGGCACTAAGTCTGTCGGAGTCGGCCCACAGATGAAAAATGTAGAGGATGTAAAAACTGTGGGGGATTTGCGCGCATTGATTCAGACCGCTCAATTAAAAAAGAGAGGAGAGCAATTGAAAGGTGGCGTTATCGATGCTGCAAAAAGTGCAATTGTCGATGAAATAATTGGGAAAGTTCCTGGATTAGCTGCAGCTAAAAACATGTTTGATTTGGCAAGATCTGCGTATTCTCTCCCGGATGAAGCCACACAAGGAACAGCTTTGAAATTTTTGAATATTGATGATGATGTTTCTAAAATCGTTGATGATCCTATAGAAAATGCGTTTTTAGGAGAACTGTCAAAAACCTTACAAGAAAAACCGGACGAGACTAAATTGGAAGATATCGATATGACTCGCGAGCTTCAAACATACCTTGCCGATAAATTTAACGAGAAGACTGTAACCGCACCAGGACCCTCATAATGGAACTATTAACTTTTATATTGATTGCTTATGGCCTCACTCAAATTCTTGTATATGGCGAGATTTTTAATCGTCTGAGACCCAAGAAGGGCAGATTAAAAGGGTTTGCCACATGTCCCATGTGTATAGGTTTTCATGTTGGATGGTTTTTGATGCTGCTTTCGCCATTTACAGAACTATTTAATTTCGATGTTACTGCAATAAATTTCTTTCTTTTGGGATGGTTATCATCGGGAACATCATATTTATTAAATATGGTCTTTAGTGACGACGGTATACAATTGAGAAATATTAACTTACATATAGGAGAAAACGATGGAACGAAACACTTGGATACTTAAGTGGATGCTTCAGCCCGTTAGAATGTGTAAGAAAGGCTGCATAGGCGCGCGGGTAATGCCCGCACTATTATAGGAATAAACCATGACAAAGAAACTTTTACGAGAATATTATGAACTATGCGAAGGCGGCGTCTGCCAAGACCTTCTAACTGAACAGGAAAAGCAATATGTTGCTAATGGCGGCATGATTTTGTCTGGCATCATGCAGAAGGCTGATGCTATTAATGGTAACGGACGTGTATATCCCCATAAGGTTCTGATGAAGGAAGTCGAGAACTATGGGAAGCTCGTAAAAGAACGCCGAGCTTTAGGCGAACTTGATCATCCTGAAGACTCTGTCATTAATCTTAGGAATGCCTCTCACTTGGTGACGGATATTTGGTGGAAGGACAAGGATGTGATGGGAAAGGTTAAAGTATTGGATACGCCCTCGGGGAAAGTTCTTCAGGAGCTAGTGAAGTCGGGCGTGAGCCTTGGTATTTCTTCTCGTGGCATGGGTTCCGTACGCGAAGATCAAGGCGGCACGATTGTTGAAGAAGACTTCCAATTGATTTGTTTTGATTTTGTTTCCGAACCTTCAACTCCTGGTGCTTATATGATGAAAGAAGCGCAAGAGTTTCAAAACAAAGTATTTACTAAAGCAGATAGAATTAATCGATTATTAAATGAGGTATTAGATAATGAGTAATGAATGGTCCAGTTTTCAAAAAGACAAGCTGATAATGGAGGCTTGGAGGCGCCACCTGAAGGAAGACCTCGATGAGGGGTTATGGTCGCAACTTACGGGCAAAGGCTCGGGGAAGGAAGGAGGTCTTGCCGATTTAGAACGACAGGACAAAGAAGAGGCTGAAGCAGAATGTCCTCCCGGTTGTTGTCCTTGTGACGAAGAAGAACAGCAACCTAAACAAGAATACCCAGCCACCGGATTTACCGATTTATATAAAACATTAGATGATGTCAACTTGAGGGTGCAAGCTGTGGACAGAGACGATCTTAATAAAGAATTGCAGCAATTATTTAAAGATCAAAATTTTGTAATAAAAGAGAGGGCCATCCACACCGAGGCCCAAGGGGAAATTCATGGAGGGGCCCTTTCGTTTGAGCGACCCCCTCAATTTAATTTGAAAAAATACCCCAATTTAATGAAGTTATTCCAAGCTGCTGGCGAAGATCCAAAACTGGCCCAAGCATTGCAAAAAGCTTTTGTTGGTGCGGGTTTTAAAAACGTTACATCTACTTCGGAGGAGGACTTTTTTGGCGACGACAACCTTGATGATGACAAAGAAGCCGACAAAGAAGCCGACAAAGAAGGCGACGATGTAGCGTTGCCGTGCCCAGAGGGAGAAGTAGAAGACAAAAGTGGCGAATGTGTTGTGGCCCCTGCTAAAGAAAAAGAAGCTGAAAAGGATGCCGCCGGCAAAAGCGATATCTATGTGTTCAGAGGTAAAGGAGGAAAGGGTCTCCAATCACAGTTTGCTAAAGTAGGAATTCAAGGAAAAGCGATGGGCGCCCTTCTTAAAGGACTGCGCGCCGATTTAACCGATGCTGGTTTTAATGTTCTTCAAGAAGCCTCGAGAGAGATAATTGCCCTCACTAATACTTTGGCCGCACTCGAACAAATACAAGATGCCGCACAAAAAGAAGCAGCCAAAAAGATTTTGGTTCTCCTCTTGAGAACTAATAAGATTAAACTCGATCCTCAATCAAGTCGAGCGCTTGCCCCTGGAGGTGCCGGCCCAGAACAACAACCGCAACAGGATGATGTACAGTTGCCGTGTCCCGAAGACGAAGTCGAGGACCCCAAAAGTGGCGAATGCGCTAGTACATTTATGTATGCCTCTAGTGGTGGAAAAGAGTCTGCTGTGAAGATTGTTAATCCGACTCCCAATCCGTCTAAACCTGACCTCATCGCAGTACAGAAGATCGATCCCAATAATTGTCAACCCGTACCGGGAGGCGAATTTGCCGCAACCAAAAGCAATTTAAAGGGCCCTTATGATAAGTGTGAGGCTGGCCCCCAAGGAGAGCCCGAGAAAGAAGAAGAGGAGTCCCTCTTCCAAGCGATGAAGCGCCGCAAAGATCCTTCAGCAAGGTCGCCAGTCCCCGAATCCTTGCGTAAAGAGGACGAAGTTTTATTAGAACGCTGGCAAAAACTTGCCGGCATTATTAAAGGGTGATGAATGAAAAAGTCAGATCTTAAGCAATTAATTAAACCTCTTGTTAAAGAATGTATTCACGAAGTCCTTTTAGAAGAAGGGCTTCTTTCTAATGTTGTTGCGGAAGTGGTCCAAGGTTTACAAGGAAATCTTGTTGTCGAGAGTCGAGAGAAAGATCTCGACAAGGTCCTTAAAGAAACCTCCCAAATAAAACAGAAGACCACTGATGCACGAGTGCAAGTGCTCGAGCATCGAAAAAAGCTTTTACAAGCTGTAGGAAAAGGTTCATATGGAGGCGTTGATTTGTTTGAAGGAACAGAACCACTCCAGTATGCTGAACCCCAAGCGGGTGAGCCCAACATGGGAGATCCCAATGATGCAGGTGTTGATTTGAGTTCCATTTTGGGAAATGCCTCTGAAATTTGGCAGTCGATAAAGTAGGTGTAAGATGAAAAAAGGTGTGAATGCATCGGTTAGTTTAAAAGAGTGTAGAGGTAATGTCGAGCGAATGATTCGAAGATTCACCAAGAAGGTGAAAAAAGCTCATATTATTGAAGACTTTAAAGAAAAGCGTTATTACAAGAAACCCTCTGTTGCAAGGAAGGAAAAGAGAATTCGTGCCGAACGGCGGCGCCGTAAGGAAGAACGAAAACGCCTCAGAGCGCAAGAAAATCGCGATAGAAAAAAGTATTGACTATTTATTGTGAAAGTAAATAATTTAGGAGATTTCTCATGCCAGGAGATTCATGGAATTTAGCGCCCGGTTTAAATAATGTCGGTTCGTTTCAAGTTAGCGGCCGGCCCTTTGTGTCGGGGTCGTGTTTAGCACCCGCGAGTGGAAGCACGTCGCTTGTGGTGAGGTTCCCCTCTACAACCAAGTGGGTTCAAATCGAGCCTCTTAGTGGCTCTGGCCAGTCTATACGCGTCGCCTTTAGTGAAAACGGGCTTCACGGTAAAGGAGGTAGTTCAGGCACTCCCGGCGAAATAGCCGATGGATATAACTTTAGAATCCATCCCAGTTCAAGTTTTTGTCGACCTATAGATATGAAGGTGGGCGAACTATGGTTCATGTCCGAAGATAGCGCAACTGTTCGCTTCGATGTCATGGCAGGGGTCACTAACATTCCCAGCAGCCGGCTCCAAACGTTAAGAAGAGATGTTAATGGGACGATTGAAGCCGGTGGTCCTAACTGGTCGGGTTCTATAGGGGTAGGTTAATATGGCTCAGTTCGGTTGGGCATATATTAACTGTGCTGACACTGGTTCAGACGGCTCAGGTTCGGGCCCACAATACTCTTTACAGTTTGTAACCGAGTCCGCGGGTGGCACCACTGGGTCCGCTTATCTCACTTATTATACCGCATCGTATTCGAATTACGATCCGAGTACTTTAGTCTTATCCGGCAACCTTTGGATTACTGGCGGCATTAGCGCCAGTTATTATCATATTGAAAACATCGCAATTATTGATGCGACCGGTTCAACTTACTTTGGCGATGATCAAACAGACATTCACGCTAGAACCGGTAGCTTGGAAATGTATAATGATAGTTCTCTGATATTCAAAATAGATGCACTCGACACCGGAGCGGCCTCGGGCTCAGGGGCCTTGCAGATAGTGGGCGCCACCACACTCGGAAGCACCCTTAATGTGACAGGCGCCGTATCTGGCGGCGTTGGCTTCACTGGCGCAAGCTGGACGTCTGATGGCGCTATTTCTGGTTCTTCAACTTTAGAAGTTGTAGGTGCTACAACACTCGGAAGCACACTTAATGTGACAGGCGCTGTATCTGGCGGCGTTGGCTTCACTGGCGCAAGCTGGACGTCTGATGGCGATATTTCAGGATCCTCCACCTTGCAAGTTGTGGGCGCCACTACTCTCGGAAGCACACTTAATGTTTCTGGAGCTTCAACTTTCGCAGGAAATGTTTTGCCTGTTTCTGACAACACTAAAGATCTAGGTTCGGCTGCAAAACGTTGGGCTAACGTGTACACCGCCGACTTGCATCTTAGAAACGAGAGGGGCGATTGGACTATCGTTGAGGAAGAAGAATATTTGTGTGTTGTGAACAACAAAACCGGCAAGAAATATAAAATGAACTTGATTCCTTTGGATGACGAGGAATAATTGAGGCATTATTGGCAAGTCTGGTTCACAAATTGAGTCTTTTAGATTTTGATGTCACTATTTATTTTGAATTACTATATTATTAGGAGCTAATTTATGTCCACCTTGCTTAAAGAGGCGATTGTTGACGCCAACGCGTTACGAAATGCTGCACTAAAAAATGCCGAATCTACTATTATTGAAAAGTATTCTGATGAGGTACGCACCGCGCTGGATAACTTGTTAGAGCAAGACGAATTTGGGGCAGATCCCATGGCAATGGGCGATCCAATGGCGATGGCCGATCCAATGGCGATGGGCATGGAAGAAGAGGCCCCACCAGTTGGGGATGTGGCGCAGGACGTTCCTCTGGGCGCCGCTGATGGCGAGAAACTTTGCGCTTGTCCCGACGAGGGAGAGGAAACTAAAGTTACTGTTGATTTAGACGAATTACAAGAAGCGGTAGATGAACTCCATAGAGAGCTTGAAGAAGATTTAGACGAAGAGGTGGATATCACCGAACTTGATCTTGCTACTCTCTTGGCGCAAGATGACGAAGATGACGAACTTGAAGAAACGATTACGACGGGTTCCGATGAGATTTTTGGCGCGCAAGAAGACGCGCCCCAAACGAGCGGCGGTGGCGCGCTTGCTGGAGCAGCAGCCGCGGCATCGGCTGACGCCACACAAATGAAAGACGCCGCACTAGAAGAAAACTTAGACATTCCCGATGATCTTATTGATGCCATCATGGAAAAACTTAAAGTTGATATGGGTGCCACCCTATCCGGCTGGGCCGGCCGGTCCGCATATGATATGAAGTGGGAGATGGAAAAAGAAATGGCCCATCGCCGCGGCACCAAAGAACAAGAAGAATTAGAGATTTTGAAGAAAGCTCAAGAAGAATTGGTTTTTGAAAATAACCAACTCGATGAGCAAAACAAACAATATAAGCAAGCAATTAATGAGTTGAGAGAGAGTTTACAAGAAGTAAACATCTCCAACGCTCGCTTGCTTTACACGAACCGTGTTTTGAGAAATACCTCCTTAAATGAGCG
>Ga0080013_1003156_pt1 | contig 17903 bp, 33 predicted proteins | sample ETNvirenome_6_85_FD_69236 | JGI IMG/M metagenome (GOLD analysis project Ga0080013, IMG submission 69236) | Marine viral communities from the Pacific Ocean - ETNP_6_85 (SPADES assembly) (version 2) | ecosystem: Environmental > Aquatic > Marine > Oceanic | place: Pacific Ocean | collected 2013-06-19 | reverse complement strand
AGTATATATTGACAACTCAACAGGCGAACAGATTATAGAAAGTTGGAAAAATGACAAGGGGTAAAACAAAACGATTGGCTTGGCAACCCAATCATAACCGATATAAAAAATTGAACGCCATTTATTTAGAAGCCTATAATAAAATATATAAAAGAAAAAAGAAGAACAAGAAAGAAGAACAAGTATGAGCTGGACAGAATCTAAAATAAATAAACTCAAAGAATTATGGGAACAGGGAATTAAAGCTACCGAAATTGCAGAACGTATTAAGGGGGGTACTACAAAAAACTCTGTTATAGCTAAAGCACGAAGACTTGGTTGTTCTCAAAGAAATCGTTCGCCAATAAAAGATACTAACTCATTGGGCATTAAGCAACCCCGTACTACTACGACTAATAATAAACCCAAAGAAATACCTTCAAGTGCAATAGCTGAACCAGAAGATCCTACACTTCTGGAAGATTTAACTAACGATCAATGTCGCTATCCTTTATGGGAAGACAACGAACCAAAGTTTTTTTGTGGTCGGACTACCTATAAACATCATTCCTATTGTGGCTATCATGTATGGATCACTACGAAACCTAAAGAAACTACTTGACTTACCTAGTAAATCTTGATATAACTATAGATAAGGAGAACTTATGATTGATGATTCACACAAAATAAAATGGAAACGATCAGCACGAAAGAATCTTATTAATGCTATTGTTCAGATAGAAAACTTTGACTATCCGACAGAAGAATTAAAAAATTATTTAGCACGTGCTAGAGATTGTGTTTTATATTGGGGTAGTGATATTGCAGGTTGGGAACACACAGTAAGTGAGCATAAATTACCTGATCCGATACCACAAGACCTTGACGAGTAAATAAAACTAAAGGGAGATTTTTAAAAGGAATAAAGAGTATGAGAATAAAAGAACTAATAAAAAAACTAAATAAATATAACCTTAATAAAGATGTAGTTATTTATTCTAATAAAAAAACCTTAAAGAACTATGAATTTTTAGGAACTTATGAAAATGAAGGTCAAGTAGAAATTCATATAGATGAAGGTATAAATTTAGGATAACCAAGAAAGGAATCAAGGAGACTAAAGGGAGATTAAAATGAAAACAATTATCCTAGTAATACTATTTATATTTCTGAACGGGTGTAGTGAGTTTGCTATACTCATGAGTGGCACAAGTGTAGCCATTAGTCAGAACGTATATTCAAAAGCATATAGTGGTGCTGATGTTCTTACTATTATTAAAACAGATAAGAGTATTAAAGAACACGCTTACGAGAAGATTAAAAAGAAATAGTTATGAAAGTAATTCTAATGATACTTCATTTAGCAAATGGTGATGTTGCTAAAATACCAGTAACCCTACTGTCCACCCAAACTTGTAGCGACAAGTTTATTGAGATAGTAAAACCTGATGAAACTCAACCGAGTGTATGGTTTAAAGGTATAGAAGTATGGATATACTACTGCCAAAGGGGAACAGGGGCATGGATTAGATGACACCAGAAAGGAGATATATATTATGGAAAATTATTTGAATAAAAAAGTAGAAGATTTAGAATTAAATATTCGTATTTTAAATGCCTTTAAAATTGAGAATATAAATACAGTTAAAGATTTAATTGAAAGAAAGGAATCAGAATTATTAAGAATTCCAAATTTTGGTAGAAAATCTTTAAATGAAATAAGAGAAACTCTTAATTCAATGTCACTTTACTTGGGTATGGAAGTATCGGCACAAACAAACGGCAATGCAGAAACAAATGGCAGTGCAGAAAAACCACCTACATTTTTTCAAGAATATAATAAGGAAGTTATAGCTAAAGCTGAACAAGTAGCACTTGATTCACTTAATTATATAAAAGAAAAAAAGATGTGGAATCAGAAAGAAGTTACTACAATTTTTCGTGAGCATAAAAAAATTATAGATGCTTATGAACAGGCTTTATATAATATGTGGATTTAAATATAAAGTAGCATTATAATAAATAGAGGAAGGAGGTATATACTATGGATAAGAAATTAGAATCTGGAATCACAACAACTAAACCAGAACCTATAACACCAGAAAATATAAAGATAATTTCTGATGATGAATTAAGAAAACAAATTCTTGATGGTACTCTCAATGATCCAAAGTTAGAAACAACTTTGTTTCCTAATGGTAGACCAAAAGAATAACACTTGACTTAACCAATTAGATCTGGTATATTAAGGGTAGATAGCGAGAGTTATCTGCCCTTTTTTGTGTGTTGTTTAAGGGCGTTTGGTTAGACGTAGCTAAATAAATTATTATACACATGTTATAATAATAAAACAACACGCAGAAACGGAGAACACTATGCAATTAGGAACAGAAAGTCCTGTACGTTTTGAGAAGTTCAATCATTTTGTTTATAGTCTTTTGGTTCAAGCTAAACTTCGGAGATTTAAAGCAGGTTTTATAAAACTAAATGGAAGTTATAGAACGGGTAAGTTTGATCTTCAAGAAAGAATTAGATGGGAACAACCCGATGGGACTATGTATAAACGTAAAGGAAAAAAAAGAACAACAAGTGCTGAACATTACTTGTTGGCTTTTGAGCCATCAATAAAACGACCAACAAATATATCTCTTGATAGATTGTTATGGTTAAGTATGGGTAAAAAACTCTATAAAATCAGTGGCTTAATTAACAATGATTCATTAAGAGTAGTTATGTTTGAGAAGGTAAAGTTTAGTTATGTTAAGGCATTATCTAAACTTAAAGAAATAAGTACGGATAAGAAGGGTAAGCCTATCTATGAAATACCCCCTGTCTTAACAGGTATCAATAGACACTAAACAACTTGACATATTAATATTAATATAGTATAGTATAGACAGCATCAGATTAATTTTTGGTGCTGTCTTTTTTTTAAGGACTATCCTATGGCTAACAGGATATAAAACGGACTAGCTGATTGGTTTAGAAGTGAAACTATTTGACTTTTAATTTAGGTAGGCGTGGTTGCTCTATTAGTCCTACCACAATCTAAAAAACCATAATAACCAACAAGGAAAGGAAAAAAATATGACAACTAAAAAAACAAATGAACTCAAGCTGTATCAGCGTGAGCATTTCCTAGATAAGATAAAGTTACTTGTCGAACCAGCAATAGAAAAGGAAGAACTAAAACTTAAATCAACTATTCAGAAGATGTTAGATAAAGGAACAAAAGCCTTTGCTAAAAGCATTGGTGCTGATAAAGTTATAGATCGCCTTGAAAAAGCTGAAGAAGAAAAGCGACTAGCTTCAAGATCTGCTTATGTGTTCTTTAATAGAGCAGCAAAAAAGTCTGTATCTTTTAGTAAGGGAATCAATAGTGATTTTGAATCAGATAATAGAGATGACGTTTCTGTACATGATTGCCACAAACAGCTAGAAGAATGGGCAGAAAGGGAAGCTAAAAACGCTGCTAAAGAAACAGAGCAGGGTAAATACTTGTCGTATCTGGAAGCATTAAAAGATAAAGCTATTGATGAAGTTAAAGAAGCTAATGTGTCTGATGAATTGAAAGGTACATTAAATAATCTGTTTGCTTTCGTAAATATAACATGGAGTAGAAAGTTACCACCAAGACCTAAACAGATAGCGTCAAGATAACACTTGACATATTAGATATAATCTGTTAGTATATAGACAGCATCGGAAATTAATTCGGTGCTGTCTTTTTTTTGTGACGTTGGAGTATTCTAGATTAAACCTCTCGCAATTAAAAGACTTGGGGTCAGGTAACTATGCGAGTTAAAATGTGGATTCATATGATAGCCACGAAACGATGCCAAAATAGGATTTGCCCTAGAGTTAGAACTTGACCCCTAATAATAACAATAACAATAAGGAACACAATGAGTACATTACTAAATAGACTAAAGACCGAACGTGCTGGTGATTATGAGTTAGCCACTACACCTGTTGAAATGGAAGTTGTTTCAGATGCCAATGGGTGTATGTTAGAGAGACCTTTGCATGGTGTGTTTGCTAAATCAAAAGACAGAGCAATACATTTGCATGGCGACAACTACCAGTTAATACCCTACGAAACTATACTATCAGGCTTATCTGATTCATTAGATAGCTATGGTGTAGACCTAGCAGGTTCATCAATTCATTTTGATGTAGCTGATACTTTAAGTCGTATGCGATTAAGGGTTATGTTCGGAGATAAAACTGAGTTGGGTATGCACGAGATGGCATATAATCCCAGTGATAAGCTACAGTTTGGTATAGAGTTAGTATCAAGTTATGATGCTTCTGTTATATTTAAACTTCAGACTATGTTCTTAAGATTAATTTGTGACAATGGAATGAAATCTATTGAATCATTTAATTCATCTTTTAAAAGACATACAACAAACTTTGATATTCAAACTGCATTTGATAAACTAAAAGGATTAAATGAATCCTTTAAAAGTTTAAGTGATAGGTTTGAAACATATCAGAGTGTTAAACTAACACAAGATGATGTCGATAAATTATTTAAAAGTTTTTCTAAAGGTTCAGAAGGGAAAGAGCATCTTCTAAAAAATACCCTTGAAAAACAAAATGATTTAACTCTTTGGGATATATATAATTCTCTGACTAACTATAGTTCACATAACAAACGAGCTATATCAGTAGGCAAGCGTAATGCTAAAGTGAAAAAGTTTGATATCAGAGACTCAAGTATGGATAATATAAGAAGTGATGATAAAAGAACTGCTGAAGTGCAGGACTTTATTAAAAGTAATACTTTCTTATTCTTTGTCCATCAAGGTATTAGTAATACATTAAGATAATAAAGTAAATTATAGGGGGGATATACTATAGACCCCCCTGTAATGGACACGACAGTATACCATATTTTTAAGGATAAGTCAAGTGAAATAGAATTATTATGATGAGAAATATACAGAGTGCAAACTTTATAAACAACCCAGAAGTATTGCCAGAAAAAAGATTTGCTAAAGCCGTATTGATTCGTGCTTTTTTAGATAGCGTGGGACATATAGGGAGTCTTGGAAGCATGAGTACTTATGAAGTAAGGGTTTTAAAAAGTCAGGCTTATAATTTTATAAGTACAAGTAAAAAAAGATTCAGAGATATCTGTGAATTAGCAGATGCAAATCCTGGGTATATCGTAAACTTACATAGCAACTTGACATATCAATATAGTTGTGGTAAGTTAAAGGATCTCAATACACAGTATGTTGTTGAGAGATTATTTCAAAAACTATGAACATCAAACAATTAGAAAAAGAGATAGGCACATTATCTAACCCAAGTAAAATGCCATCATATGCTTGGGGTATTTCTGCTCACAAATGTATGGTTGGTAATCTAATGGCAAAAATTAAAGGAACAACTTGTAATAAATGTTATGCTCTTAAAGGACACTACACATTTCCTGTTGTAATCAATGCACATAAGATAAGATTAAAAGCAATTACAAAACCAGAGTGGGTAGATTATATGGCAGAACTACTGACACAAAAGTACAAAAGACTAGCAAAATCAAGGCTTTTTCACCGTTGGTTTGACTCTGGAGATTTACAATCTCATGAACATTTAATGAAAATATTTAAAGTGTGTGAACTCACACCTCATATAAAATACTGGCTAGCCACAAGAGAATATAAAATAATTTCTAAAATAAAATACAAAGACATACCAAAAAATTTAGTTGTCCGTGCTAGTGGAATTAAAATAGATGGACAGCCACCTAAGTTTTGGAAGTGGACATCAACAGTCCATACCAAAAAACCAATAGGTCATGTGTGTCCTGCTTACAAACAAGATGGTGAGTGTGGCAGTTGTCGTTCCTGTTGGAGTCGTTCAGTTAAACAAGTAAGTTATAAGGAGCATTGAAGTACATTCTTTATAGATGTATATAATATTATCTATAATCTTGATTGAAGGGAATACAAATGAAACAGAACAATCTGTACTTAATAATAGGAAAATAAATGATAACATATAAGTTCAAAGCAAAAGACAAAGAAGAAACAATAGAAGCAATGAGTTTAAAAAAGGCATTGCGTTCTTTTGGAACTAAAGCAGGAGAACTAAAGGAAGTTCTTGTTGAATGGATAAGCAGAAAGGGAAACCCAAGTAGTAAGTTAATTAAACTACCAATTAAAAGGAGGAAAAACAAATGACAAAACTAATAGACAATATACTAGCCTGGATTGAAAGGACATCAGGTCGGATCAATGGCTGGGCGTGGGATAAACGATTTAAATATAGAGATCAGAAGGAATGGATTAAAGGATATAAAAAATGGGAAAGTGAAAACGAAAAACGATAAACTAAATGTAATTAATTCAGAGAGGTTTGTAAATTATATGTGGTATAGTCCTAAACAATGGAAGGAGTGGAAAGAGCGAGGACGAAAGGACTTGACAAAACAACAAAAGTGTGATATAGAGAAAGATAATGAAAAATTACAAAGTAAGACTCTTCGGAAAAGAAATCTTCGGAGAACATGTACTACCCTTTAACACAGAACCAACACAAGAACAGATTGAAGATATGGTTGCACTGTTAATTGAACGGGGAGAAATGAAATTAGAACCCGACAAAGGATTTCATAGTAGGGATAGGTGGACATTAACTTATGAAGAAGTTACAGAAGAAAAAGAAAAGGAATTAGTATTAGGAACTTGGATATGAATTATAAACAACAACTAGAAGTGGTAGAAGGATTGTTTATTCCACCTGACACACAGATGAGAATGGACTGTCCTTTTTGTAATAATAAAAATACTTTATTAGTAGATACAACAACTAACAATGTTAGTTGGTATTGCTTTCATGCATCGTGTAGTGCTAAAGGAAAAAAGAATGGTGAGAAGACAATGGACTATGTGAATGTGACATTTAAAAAAGAGAACGTAAAGATATCAGAAGAATTTAAATTACCTGATAGTTTTAAGATAGTTCATTCAAACAATAAAGCATTACAATATTTACATGAGAATAATTGTTGGGAAGCCTGTATGTGGGGAAGAGCCGACATTAAGTATGATGTTAAACAAGATCGAATTGTCTTTCTTGTAAAGAATCCTAATGATAATAAGTATGCAGGTGCTATTGGTCGTGGACTCAATTCAAAAGTGTATCCTAAATGGTACATATATGGTAACAAAGATATACCTTTTAAATGTGGTGAATGTAAAGATGCAGTTATTGTAGAAGATTGTGCTTCTGCCTGTGCTGTATCAAACATCTTAACAGGCATAGCTATTATGGGTACAAGTTTAAAAGAATCTCATAAGAAATATTTAGAACCATATGAAACTTTGTATGTAGCATTAGACAGGGATGCTACTAAAAAATCCTACACCATAGTAAGCGAACTTACATCAGCAGGTTTTAAAAATGTTAAAGTAAAAGTATTACATGAATATGATTTAAAATGTTATGGTACACCAGAAATAAAGGAGATGTTCTATGGAAAAAAAGACTAGTTGGGTTATTCAAGATGATGGTTTAATACATGAAACTGTAGAGGGTCAGCATAAAGAAAATTGGAAAGAGATGTATAGGAAGGAATACAAGCTTCGGCAAGAACTTAAAAAAGAATTGCAAGAAGTTAGGGAAGATAATAAAAAATTAGCTTGTCAAATTGAGGATTATGTTAATCAACTAAGAAAGGTAGCACTACTATGAAAGAAAAATTATTAAAACTTACACAAAAAATTAGTACATGGCATATTAAAATGTTTACGTACTTAACTAAAAAATCTAAGACTAGTATTTTTTTTACATGGTTATTAGTTTTTATTTGTTTGTATGAAATCTTTGAACATGTCATCATACCTATAATTTTAATTTGGTGGGGATTTAGATGATAGAAAAACAAATGCTTAAGTTAATGTTGAGTAAGAAATTCTATGCTCAATACAAAGGACAAATCTCTAGGAATGTATTTCAAGGTAGCTTTGGTTCTTTATTTGATACTATACAAAAGGCACATGAAAAATATGATGCTGATATTAGTGTTGACGAACTATACTCACTACATACAGCTGTCTATAATCCAGCACTTACTAAAGCTGCCAAAGAACAATTCAGTGAACTCATTGAAGACATTAAAGAAACAACAGAACCTAGTGAGGCAATTGCTAAAGACATTGTTAATATACTAGCCGAAAGGGATGTGGCTCAACGGATAGCTATAGAAGCTACTGAAGTATTTAATGGTAAGCCTGCTGATTTTAATATTATTACTAAGATTATTGAAGAACATAAGAAGGGATTACCGACTGAAAAATTAGATGCAGTCACCGATAATGTTGAAGAACTTATTGAACAGTTAGAAGTAACTAGCAAATGGCAATTTAACTTAATGCGATTAAAAGAAAACATTGGTGGGGTTGGACCAGGAAATCTAGTCATTGTATTTGCACGACCTGAAGTAGGTAAGACAGCCTTTTGGGTTAGCCTTGTAGCTGGACCTAATGGTTTTGCGGAACAAGGTGCCATTGTGCATGCCTTTATAAACGAAGAACCTGCTGTGCGTACACAAATGAGAGCCATTAATTGTTTTACAGGTTTAAATAAAGAACAAGTATCGGAAGATATTCCTAAGACTCATGAAGAGTGGAAGAGAATAAAGGATAATATTAAAATGATTGATACAGTTGATTGGACTATTCAAGATATAGATAGCCATTGTGAAAAATATAAACCTGATGTTGTTGTGATAGATCAATTAGATAAAATTAATGTATCAGGTACATATGCAAGAACCGATGAAAAGTTAAGGGCTGTGTATACGAGTGCAAGAGAGATAGCAAAGAGAAGAGATTGTGTAGTAATAGCTATATCACAGGCATCAGCCGAGGCACATGATAGAGATCATATATCATTTAATATGATGGAAAATTCTAAAACAGGTAAGGCTGCTGAAGCAGATTTAATTATTGGTATTGGTAATAGAACTTCTAATGATCCAACTAATAATAATAGAATATTAAATGTAAGTAAGAATAAAATTACAGGGTGGCACGGTGATCCTACTTCTGTTATTGATAAATATATAAGTAGGTATGATGACTAATAGGACTAAAAGATTTAATAAAAAGCTTTGGGAGGAGAATGATACGAAGGGTAAAGAGTTTGCCACCTTTATATTAAAAAAAATTTATGGTGATAATATTAAAATTGAAGAAGGGACAGAATACGGAGTAGATTTAAAATTATTTAATGGAGATAATATTTTAATTAAAACTGCAGAAGTTGAAGTAAGGCATAATTGGAGTAATGACAGCAAGTTTCCCTTTGATACTTTAAATATACCCTATAGAAAAAAGAAATTTTTTACAAATAATATTTGTGAATACATTAGCATTAATAGATTATTTACTAGATGTTTAGTAATAAAAGAGAAGGATATTTTAAATTCTCCGATTGAAGAAAATAAAAATAAATATGTTAAAAGTGGTGAAAGGTTTTTTAAGATTGACATATCTAAATGTAAAGAGTATACTATATAAGTAGGTATGATGATTAAACTTAGTAAAGCTGAAATAGGAACAATATCTGAACATCAGGCAATTGTTAATTTAACAAGGAAAGGATATATGGTTGCTAAAGCGTGTAGTCCACAGTGCTTATTTGATTTAATCGCTGTCCATCCTAATGGTAAGATTAAATTACTTGATGTAAAGACTAAATCTTTTAGAAAAAAGAACAACTATAAAATTAACAGGTGTCTTACTGAGAAGCAGAAACAATTAGGAGTTAAACTTTTAATAGTGGATTTAAAAATATGATATCAACAGTAGACGTAGAAACTTCTTTTCAAAAAACTAAACATGGTGGAACAGATCCATTACCTTTTAACCCCCAAAATATCCTAGTAAGTGTGGGGATCAATGATGAATACTATTTTACTAACCATAGTGAAAGGATTGATGAAGGATGTTATCATAAGATACAGGCAATCTTAGATAAAACAACCTTGTTGATAGGACATAATATTAAATTTGATTTAACTTGGCTATTAGAAGCAGGATTTAAATATAGTGGTAGAGTTTATGATACTATGATAGGAGAGTATGTATTAAATCGTGGTATTCGTAAGAGTTTAACACTACAGATGTGTTGTCAACGTAGGCGTATAGGTTCAAAAGATCAGGCAATCAAAGAGTTTCTAGATAGAGGTGTATCCTTTGAAAATATTCCCAAAGAAATGGTTGAAGAGTATGGTCGTGTTGATGTAGCAATAACGAGAAAGTTATTTGATTCGCAAATGGAAGACCTAAAGACAGAAAAAAATAGAGGGTTACTAAGAACAATTAAGATGATGAATGAATTTTTAATTGTCCTAACCGATATGGAACGTAATGGAATCTATGTTAGTCTAGATACGTTAGCAGAAGTTGAAAGAGAATACCGTGCTGAGTTTTCTTACTTGCGACAGAAGATAGATAAAATTGTATATGAAAAAATGGGAGATACTAAAATTAATTTGGCTAGTCCTGAACAGCTTTCATGGCTAATCTATTCTAAAAAACCAAAGAACAAAGAGGAATGGGCTAAACTATTTAACATTGGTATTGATAAGCATACAGGTAAAAATAAAAAAAGACCACACTTTTCACGAGTTAGGTTTAGAGATTTAGTAAGAACTAATACAGAGATCATTCATAAGACAATTGCCTCTCAATGTGGATCCTGTGGTGGTAAGGGAGTCATCAGAAAAATTAAAGTTGATGGTACTCCGTTTAAAAAATATAGTAAATGTTCTGTATGTGATGGAGATGGATATACTTATGCTAAACTTGCCAAGATTGCAGGGTTTAATCAAAGACCAAGAAGTGCCTATGATACAGCTGAAGCAGGATTTAGAACAGATCGAATTACTTTAAGTAAAATTGTAGGAGAAGCTGAAGGTGAGTTAAAAGAATTTATCGATGCTATCATTAGGCATAACTCTATTGATACTTATTTAAATACTTTTGTTGCTGGAATTAAATCATTTACAAATGAGGCTAATCTCTTACACCCTAAATTTATGCAGGCTGTAACAGCAACAGCTAGATTATCTAGTCGTGATCCTAATTTTCAGAATCAACCACGAGGTAAAACCTTTCCTATTCGTAAGGTAGTTGTTTCAAGATTTGATAAAGGGTGTATTCTTGAAATAGACTTTGCTCAATTAGAATTTAGAACTGCTGTATTTTTAGCACAGGATAAACAAGGCATGGAAGATATAAAAAATAAAATAGATGTGCATCAGTATACTGCTGAAGTTATTGGTGTGTCTCGACAAGATGCAAAGGCACATACCTTTAAACCTTTATATGGTGGGACTACAGGTACTGAAGAAGAAAAAAGATATTATAAAAGATTTGCCGAAAAATATAAGGATATTACAGCATGGCATGGAAGATTACAGACAGAGGCTATTAAACTTAAACGACTTAAATTACCTACAGGTAGAGAGTATGCATTTCCGTATGCTGAACGAATGCCTTGGGGTGGATCTAGTTATAGTACTCAAATAAAAAATTATCCTGTACAGGGGTTAGCAACAGCTGACATTGTACCATTAGCTTGTATAAAAATATATGAACTAATGAAAGAACAAAAGGTAAAGAGTTTACTTATTAACACAGTTCATGATTCTATTGTGGCTGATGTTTATCCTGGTGAAGAAGTTGTAATGGGTAAGATATTTAAACAGGGTACGGCTTCTGTAATACCTGCATTGAAAGAGTATTATGGAATTAATTTTAACATTCCCCTTGACACTGATCTCAAGATGGGGTATAATTGGTTGGATATAAAGGAGATATAGTATGAGTAAAATAGAAGAAGTCCCTATTGTTTGGGGAAAAGACGATGGTGTTCATTATGTGACAGGAACATACAAGAAAGATAAACCCAATGAAGACATTGGATATCAAAAATGGGAAGTTACAAAAACATATGAGGTAACTATGATTTATGAAGTAGTTGCCAAGACTAAAGGAGAAGCTGAAGAATTGTTTGAACGCAAAGAAGATCCAAAAGAAGAAATAGATGAGTATGGACGTACGTTTAGAGAAACAATTAAAAGCAAATACTATTTCGATTTATCAGGCGATGAACCTGTAGAGTGGAAAAAAATCGAAGAGTGTATTCCAGGTGAGGATACTGACTATGACACAGATAAAATATTTTTAAACTACGAAGATCCTGATTGGTCAAAGGATGACTTTGAGTGGTATAAAAATGAAGATGGCACAGACATAAAAAAGGAGGTAAATAATGGAAGTACCAATACTTGATAAAGGTATAGATGATTGGGGGAATGATGAGCAAGAAGAAGCTTATGATAAGCTTCAGCAACTAAAGCAAGAGTTTGAAGGCACCCCTACTAAACTCTATATAAATAATAATGAAGAACTACAAAGTTATATGATGTGGTTCGCTCGTATGGATGGGTTGTCCTACGAGCTGACTGATGGGGAGACTCGAGTATGTTAGAGTTACTTCTTCAAATTTGTTTGGGTGTTGTTATTCTATTATGGGTATGTGATATAATATATCCCCCATATGGAAAATAACACTTGACAAAACCCTTAAAGTATGATATAAGGATAAACAAAATAAGGAGGCTATTATGGAAAAAAATGAAATAGCAAATATAAATAAGATGTCCGATGAGCAAATTATGCAAGCTATTGGGCAGGACGATGGGTCTAAAGGTGGTATTAATATACCACGATTAGGAATCAATCGTTCACCTGAAGATGACGATGGTAATCAATTACCTGTAGGACATTTATTCGCCTATGACTCAAGTGTAGGACAAAATGTTTTTGGTAAGCCTGTTACCTTTAGACCTTTTATCAGTGCAATGCAGTATATGCATTATGATACTGAAAAAAGTGAGTATGTAAATCGTTCTATTATTTTCAAGAACTGGAAAGAAGAGGCGATTGATATATTGGGAGGAACAAAGTGTGGTAAGATTCCTTTTAAGGAAAGATCCTCTTTAACTCCTGAACTATTAGCAGAGCAAAGAACTATAAGATGTTATAGATTACTCTATGGTTTGTTATCGTTCAGTGGTAAAAAAGCAAATGGTGAAGATCATACCATAGCTAATTTACCTGTGTTATGGAGAGTGACAGGAACAGCGTTTGCTCCTGTAGGTTCTGCATTAGATCAAGTGAATAAACGTAAGAAACTTATGTTTACAACTACGTTTTCAATTGATTCTAAAAGACAGAAGAAGGGTGGTAATGTTTATTACACACCAGAGATCTCTGTTAATGCAGATGCTAATCTTAAAATGTCTAAAGAAGATGTAGATACTCTGTCTGTATTTCAAGATGTTATTAATACAGAAAATACAGAAGTAGTAGATCTTTATAAGGCTGCTAAGAAAAATAAATATAATCCTACTGATGGGGACTCCGCAACGATAGTTTCTAAAGTAGAAGATCCAGCGGAGATTCTGTCTAAATAATGACGGATATCCTCTCTAAAGTTCAACTGTATTTAGATAAGGTTTCGAAAGAACCTATCGAAATATCTGATAAACTTATTGAAGAGTTTGGTGAGGCATGTAAAAGTGCCTTACGCAAACAATTCTCTGAAGAACGTAGAAGAGAATTTAAACCAAGGATGTCCAATATAGGGAGACCTTTGTGCCAATTACAAATGGAATCAAAGAAAGTAAAAGGCGAAGGTCAACCCTATAATGTGAAGATTCGAAATACCTTTGGAGATTTAATTGAGGCGTTGGCAATATTTGTTTTAAAATCGGCAGGAGTAACTATAGAAGATGAGCAAAAAAACGTTAAGTATAAGTTTAATGGATCAACGATTGAAGGTAGGCTTGATGTTAAAATTGATAAGAAAGTTTGGGATATTAAAAGTGCATCGCCTTATTCCTTTGAGAAGAAATTTGGAACAGCAGGTGGCTTTGAGGAAGTAGCTAAGGATGATGCCTTTGGATATGTATCTCAAGGTTATCTGTATTCTGAAAGTGAAAAGGTACCTTTTGGTGGGTGGATTGTAATTAATAAATCTACTGGCGAGTGGACAGTTTGTAAAACTCCACTTGCTGATGACCATTATAAAGTTGAAGCGTTAAAAAATGCAGAAGAGAATTTAAAAGCATTAGAAAATAAAGTTCCCTTTAAGAAATGCTTTAATGAAATTGAGGAAACCTATCGAACTAAAAAAACAGGCAACAAAGTTTTGGGTATGGTCTGTTCGTTCTGCCCATACAAACTTCCTTGTTGGGGAAGTAAATTGCAGTTGTTACAACAACAGCAATCACAAGGTAAAAACCCGAAGTGGGTTTGGTATACTGAAGTAAACAATCCGAGGAAAGATGACAACTATACGAAGTCGAAAAGCTAAGGGTCGTAGACTACAGAACTGGGTGAGAGATAGTTTGAGGGGTCTGTTTCTTGCCCTTACCAATGATGATGTTAAGGTAGCCATTATGGGTGAACGGGGTGCTGATGTTAAATTATCAAAGAGGGCAAAGAATGTATTCCCCTATGATATTGAATGTAAGAATACCGAAGGATGGAAAAAAATTTATGATGCCTATGATCAAGCAAGTTCTCATGGAAACGATCAACCATTGGTGTTTATTAAAATGAATCATCGAGAACCTTTAGCAATCGTAAATGCAAAACATTTTATGAGATTAAATAATGCAGGACTTTTAACTGAACCCGTTATGGTAAGATATGAAAAAGATAAGCACAAGTGATGTAAATGAAGTTTATAGTGAAGTCTTTCGTTTAATGATGAGACTTTGTAGAGATTATGATCCTTTAGCTGTGTCAGGGGTAATGCTTGCACAAGCTTTAAGACTTTATAAAACATCATTACCAATAGATGATTTTGATTTATTACTTGATGAGATTATGGCGACAATTAAAGATGAGGTTAAACCATTTGACATACCAAGATTAAACTGATATGACTAAGAAATTTGATTTTTTAAATTCTATTAAAGTTATTGTATCTCCTTGGGATAAAGGATTTACGTGTGGTATTTTATTAGATAGTCGGAATAAGATGACCGATGAAGAATACGAATTATGTTCTACAATAGCACGTGGCATGATAACACAGGCAACAACAGATCCTCATTCTACTTTTTTGGCAGGTATGAGAGGATTTGCAGATGATCGTAAATATCAAAAAGCAAATGGAGGTCTAGATGAAAAAGCAAAGTTAGATGACACAGAAAATATTATTGATTTTCTAAAATATTTACAACGTAAACGCAACAAGGAGTTAAATTAATGGCGACACATTTAGTAATAGGGGACCCTCATTGCAACCCCAAGGCAAGCAATGATAGATTTCTGTGGGCAGGTAAGCTTGCAAGAGATTTAAAACCCGATACCATAATTTGTATGGGAGATCTTTCTAGTCTAGATTCTCTTTCAAGTTATGATAAAGGAAAGAAATCTTTCGAAGGTAGAAGATATAAGAAAGATATTGACCATGCACATGACGCATTAGAAAAGTTTAACAAAGGTCTCAATGGGAGACGATCAAGAAAGGTTATGCTTCTTGGTAATCATGAAGATAGGATAGATAGGATAGTAGATGAAACACCTGAACTTGATGGGACAATTAGTGTAAAAGATCTTAAGTTTAAGGAATTTGGTTGGGAAGTTATTGCCTATCAAGAACCTATAGCTATTGATGGTGTACATTATTGTCACAATTATCCTACTGGTATTATGGGTAAGCCTATTAGTGGGGACAATATTGCTCGTTCGCTCCTATTAAAGAATAAGGTATCCTCTACGGTAGGGCATTGCCATCTGTTTGATTATTCTATGTGCACAGTACCAACAGGTAGAAAAGTAATAGGATTATCTGCAGGATGTTACTTGCATCATAAGGAAGATTATGCTAGAAATACTCAACGATTATGGTGGAGTGGTTTAATCGTTAAACGTAATGTTCGTCAAGGTGAATATGATATTGAGACTGTTGAGTATAATACAGTGAAGAGGCGTTATGGTAAATGATATTGTAAATTCACCACTACATTATCTTAAAGGTAAGAAAGAAACTATTGATGTTATACAAGATTGTATGACTGATGATGAGTATCATGGTTACCTTAAGGGAAATGTGTTAAAATATGTATCACGTTATAAGTTTAAAGGGGAACCATTGGAAGATTTACAAAAGGCACAGTGGTATTTAAATAAATTAATAAAGGAGGTAAAGTAATGGGTGCAGTAAAACAAGCATTAATTGAAGTTGAAGATTTAGTTTGTGGTTGTCTTCAACAACATAGAACATTAAACCAAACTATTAGGGATCTTAAAGAGATCTATAATAAAGAAGGAAACTATAATACTTATTTGTTAGATGCAGATTTAATTGAAGATAAGTATTATCAATTTAGAGGTAATTAATAAATAAGGAGGAAAGAAAGATGGCTAATAATTCAAAGGCTAGAACAACACAACCACAACAACCCCCAAAAACTTATCTAATAAATTCTGTACAACTTACAGATATTATGAGATATCTAATGTCTAAACCCTATGCTGAAGTCGTTAAGCTAATGAACATGCTTGCAACTCTAAACCAGCTTGACCCTAAGATAGGAGCTGATTTTGTTAAAAAGGAATCAGTAGAAACTAATGCAAAAAAATGATATTAGTAAACACACTGGACTTTTATTTGAACTGAAGATTGGTTTGAATAGGAATAATGCTTTAGTGATTGACTATGGTGGAAAACCTGTAGGTAAAATTAGGGAAGCATTGAAAGAATATAAGTATCATGCTAACCTGTGTGCTGCGGTTATCAATCATGCTAATTCAGTGGGTAAGAAACTGGAAGATGATGTAAAGAAGTTAATCCAAACAATATAGTGTATAAACCATTACCTGATTCATTAACAATTTATAATATTTAAAGTTTTGGTCGCTGAAGAAGTTGCACCAAAAAAAAAGGCACCCATAAGGGTGCCCATGTGTTGCCTAGAGGGGGAAGTTAATAGCTTCCCTCTTTTTTTTTATTTATTTATCCAAACATTCTATCTGTCTGTTGGTTAATTTTTTTAGTAAATTTTTGAGACTCACTTCGTATTTTCTTTTGTAAGGATTTTGGAATTTTCATTTTATATAGTTTATGATCTTCTCTTGTACCTTTAGCCTTGCCTTGATATTCTTCTATTTTACTAAATAGGTATTCTAAATAAGTTCTTTCTGTAAAATCTTCTGATACTCCCTCTACATATGCCGAAGTTTCTGTATCACGAGTTTCATCAGTCATGTATGTTTCTGCATCATTTCCACCAACAATAGCTAATTGAAATTTAATTCGACCTCTATCATTTTGCCATATGTAATATGTATCATTTGTTACAGGGATATTAGCTTCAGCATCTATTGTACCCAATGTTAACTCTTCCGCTATACTTTCAATTCTTCGACTATATTGATTATTAGTAAACATACTTACAAAATCTGGAATTGGTTGACCTGTAGATGTTTGACCTGTGATCCTATCCCCATCAGGCATTAATAATTTTTTTAATTCTTCCCTTGAAATTTTCTTTAAGGAATACCCCTGGTCTTTAGCTTCACCTATCCAGTCTACGGTTCCCTCAACATGTAACCCTGACTCTTTGGTAAATTCTTTTTTCTTTTGAATAATATGTTCAGTCACAGCTGTATTATTTCTTTTAGCAATTTTTTGTGCTACATCTAATTGTATTTTCTGCCATACTTTTAAATTTTCTTTGCCACCGTAACGATCCGCTAAAATTTGCCCACTTGGAATAGCTATGGAATCATTTCCATTTTCTACTGCTATTCTAATTAGTTCCATAATTGCAAGTTCAGCTCCTTTTATATCACTTGTTATAGGAAAATTTGGTAGTA
>Ga0080013_1003155_pt1 | contig 17908 bp, 33 predicted proteins | sample ETNvirenome_6_85_FD_69236 | JGI IMG/M metagenome (GOLD analysis project Ga0080013, IMG submission 69236) | Marine viral communities from the Pacific Ocean - ETNP_6_85 (SPADES assembly) (version 2) | ecosystem: Environmental > Aquatic > Marine > Oceanic | place: Pacific Ocean | collected 2013-06-19 | reverse complement strand
TACTGGTCCATCAGCTGGGAGTAACTCTTTATAAGCGAGCGCCTGAAACTGAGTAACAGCTTCAGCAAGTACCGGGTGAGTCGCCCCCGACGCGCCTTGGAAAGGTTCGGTTCTATTTTCATATTTGAATCCTAACAGATCTAAGCCTACAGTGTAAGCCCTTTCCCAATCAGCACGAGATACTTTATATTCTCTATAATCTCCCTCAAGCCTATTGGCTAGTGGATCAGTAATGTCTTCTGGTAATAAATCATTTAAGTTTGCAAAGTGATCACCCTCTTCTGGAAGAGGCATTGCATTTGGATCAAAATCAATTGTTGCCCCTTCTTCGTCTTCTATAACTTCAACGGGACCTTGTGGTGTTTCTGGTGCCTCCAAATTAACAACCTCTGCAACTTCGTCGTCTGGTCGTTTAACATTTGGGAGACTTTTATCTATTTCTGCCATTTAAATTCTCCTGCTTCTTCTTATCTTGTTTTTTATCTTTAATCAACCCCTGTGGATTAGGGCCTCTTAATGGTGGTATTTCCTTCCATTTAACGTTCTTCATGTTTTTAACTAATGTTGGGTTTTTTACCATTTCTTTTTTAAACTCGCTATTCCGCCTTGTGCATACCGTGGATCAATTTGTGATTGCCAATTTTGATCAGCTATGATTCCTCGTTCTGTTCTCTCGTCTATTCTCTCCTGTTTTTCTTTTGCTAGTCGTTCTCTTGCCTCCGCTGCCTCTTCCTGAGCTTGTAGCCACAATTCTTTACTCCATTGATCCGGAACTTCTCCAGAAAGCAATTGTTCTACAGCATCTTCAGTTCCTCCTTGAACCCAAGGAGTATCAATTAAAAATGGATCTAAGTTTAATGTAATTTTATCCTTAATACCTTGTAAAACATTTTCTCTGGATTTTTCTCTTCTTGCTTTATCCATTCCTATTCTTCCTTGAGGATTAATTGTTTGATTTTGTAAGTTCACATATTGATCTCCCAATTCTAAAGCTTTTTCCTGTTGAACAGCTAATGAATTTTCTGGAAGTGCTGCTTCAAATTCTTCTTGTTCTGATTGACCTAATATTGGACCAAAACCATAATCAGTTGCATTCCCTAAAATTCTTTTCCAAGATTCTCCAGCTGCATAATCTCCAATTGCAAATGGAACCATAAAACCTATTTCAGCTAACACACCATAACCAGTCCACTTAGCAGCGCCCATAGCTCCTCTCATAAGTTTTGTAAATTTACCTAATTTTTGAATTGCATCTTTGCTTCCATCAGCTGCTTCTGCAACAGTTTTATTGTATCCTTTTTTATAATCAGCTACTGAAGTACATTTACCTCCTTCACCTTTTCTACATGGAATACCAGAACGAACTAAAGCTTCTCTTAAACCTTTAAATTTTGTTTCATCAAATTTTTTTAAACCTGTTTCAACAAAATCTTCTACTTCTTTAATAGATTCAAAACCTTTTCCACCATATCGTAAACCTGTTTTATTATCTGTTAAAGTAATTCCTAATTTTTTTAATCGGTTATCCACATCTATTTTATCAAATACACCTGAGTTAATTTCAGTTCTTATTGCTCGTGCTTTTGAATTAGCAATACGTGTTACTAATTGAAGATCTTTAGTAGGAGTATGTTTAACTCCCCTTACGTGGTGTTTTTCTAAAGCTGATCTAGTTACATCAACTCCTTTTTCATCAATTAAATAATTTAATAAATGATTTAATTGTAATCTACTATCTATAGGCACTCCACCTTTAGTAAGAATATCTTGAATAGCTTGATTAGGAAGAGTTCTAGTTTTTTTAGTTATATCAACTAGTCTTTTAGTTTCTCCATAATCAGGATGAGAAGTTGCAACTTGTAGTCCATCATATTTATCAGCCCATTTTTTAGCTCCGTAATATTTATTTCCATCTGGGTCTATGTGACCAATAATTTTTTTGTTGCCTTTTATAGTTTCCCAAATTGGTTCATAACCAGCTCTATCCATTTGTGATAATAACCATCCATCAGCAGCGCCTAAATTATAGGCATATTTCCATTCTTCAGGATTACCTACAAATCTTCTTATCTGTTCATATAAAGCTTTAGATTCTCCTTTTCCTCCAGCTGCAATTCCGTATTTTCCTTTTACGTAAGTTCCATCTGCATTTTTACTAAAATCAATATCTACATCATGAAAATGTTCTTTAATTGCTATTTGAGCTTCTTCGGTAAGATCACCAAACTGTTTACTAGCTATTTTTCCTGCTTCTTGTTTAGTTACACGTTTTGCATAGTCAACACCCTCTGTTAAATATTTTTGTATAGTTTCTGATTTACCTCCAACTGCTTTCATAATTTGTTGTTGAGTTGGTAGTTTACCATCATTGTCTAATTTAAATTGTTCTACAAAGTCTTTTAATTTTTTAGTTGCTTTTCGCTTTTTAGTTTCTGCTGCTTTAGGAGCATAAAATTTACTTCTACCAGGTCCAACGTCCTTACCATCTTCAAACCCGATCCGTCCACCTTCAGCAAGGTCCATGGTTCGTGGTTCAAGGGCCTGTCTTAAAACAGGGTTCTTGATTACCGGCTCTTGGCTCTCTTCCATTCCAAACTTAATTAATTGTTTAAGATTCATTATTCTCCTAACATCTTAGCAATACCACCGGATGCAAAGTCATCTGCCATGTCTGCAGCAGCATCCGCATCAGCTTCTGCTTTACCTTGTTCCCATTCTAACTGTTGAGCTTTTTTAGTTGGTTTAGATTTTTTAACTTTACCAGTTGCAAACATTTCTACTTCATCAAAGTTAGATCCATGATCACCGAATTTTTCAATAGTTGATTCTTCAAACTTAACGTTTTCTGGATGGCCTCCAGTAAATTCTGCTTCTTCAACCCAGAATTCTTCTTTAGTCTTGGATCCTTTACCATGTGCTACAACTTTTCCTTCTTTAACGATAGGAGGTTCAATCAATTCTGACGCTTTATATTCTAATCTAACTGGTTGACCATAATGACCATCTGGAAAACCATGTTTATCTCTTCCAATATCAACCCACACATCTCCGTTGTTTAAATCTTGACTGACAGAGATAGGTGTTTTGGAATCTGGTAATTTAGTTGTATGAGTAATGAGTCTATCGTATTCTGTTATTTTTTCTGCTTTACCTTCTTTAATAACTTTATTTACAAGAGGCTTGAACCATGCTGGCATGCCTGGAATATCTTTAATTGGAACTTGTGTTAATTCTTTTGCAATCTGTTTTTTACCACCACCTTTAAGTAAACCAAATAATCCTGATTTCGCAGCGCCTACTGTTGCGGCTCCTGCTCCCATCGCTTTTAAAAAGGCTCTTCTTGCGGCATTGAATCCTCCAAGACCAAAACCTATTCTTTCATTTGTATCTTCTGCAAGTAAATAACTTAAACCGGTTCTACCACCTTGTGCAAAGTCTTCTGTTTCATCAATGATGTTTCTTTCAAATATGTGATCGGTAACACTTTCGTCACCTGCAATTTTTTCTCTGTCTGCTTTTGATAAACTTTTATATCGACCTTCTCCTTTTAAAACTTTATTAGTTTCTTTCATTGCCTCAATTGGGTCTAATTTTTTAATATCTGTAATAACTCTTTCAACAGTAACTACTTCTTCTGCAAAAGGTTTACCAAAATCTGCTTTAATAACTTTACCTCTTTTACCAAATAATGCTTCTGTAATACCTCTACCTTCAGGACTATCTGCAGATATAACTTTAGGTGATTGTGGTTTATTAAGTTCAATTAAATATTTAAGTTCTTGTTCAGACATTTTATCTAGATCTTGACCTTGTCTTTTAGCCGACTCAGCCCATCTTTTTACTTTTGCATCAACATTACTAGATAAAGTTTTACTAATAGACATAATACCTTCCTGTTGGAAAGGTGCACTTTCCTTCATTGCTTGCTTCATCAACAATTTTCTTAAAATAGATAATCCTGCCATAATTAATAATACACAAACTTCCTAGGCGCTTGTTTTTCATCTACGTAATCTTCAGGGTGTCTTAAAAAACCACCTTGTCTAAAGCGCATAACAGCTTGAGTCATACTATCAACTAAGTCGTCATGATCACCATGCGGGAATGCTGCACACTCCTCTATCACTTCCTCCGCAAATTTCTGGTTAGGCGCCCAAATTATGCCAGATTCAAAAAGCGGAGCACATGTATTTACTCTCACATGTTTATCATTTCCTTTGCTCGGTGTAAAGTTCTGAACTGGTATGTCCATTTGCCTTAATTCATAGGTCAAAGGCAGTCCTGAGGCTTTTGCTTCGATAATAACTGATTCAGGATTCCAATATTTGTACTGATCTAGCGCTAAACGCCTTAATTCCGGGAATTCATACCTTCCTTTGACAGCATCTACTAAAATTAGGTTTGGTGGACTGTCTTCATTTGGATAAAACACCCCCCAAGTCGTAATTGCACTAAAATCGGCCGTTTCTTTTTTCATAAAAGCAGTATCGTAAGATTGAATCACATAATGTAGGTTTGGAATGTAATCTTCTTCCCAAACTCGCCACCATTCTCGCTTGATTATCGCTCCTTCTTCAGAAGTTGGACGTTGCATCCACTGAGCGTTCCATTTTCCGACAGGAAGTGTCGCTTTTACTTTTTCTAGCTCGTCTAATTTCCAATATTCAGGCCAAACAGCTTCAGGTTTAGGTCCGTGATCCAAGATCGCCGGAAATTCTACCACTTCCCACTGGTCGGCTTTAACTTCAGTTTGATTTTTTAACAAAATTCCAGTCAAATCTTTTTTTGACCAACGTGTCATTACTAAAACTATTTTTCCACCTGGTTGAAGACGTTGTCTTGGACCAGATGTGTACCACTCATACGCATTTTCCATAGCTGTTGGAGACAATGCGTCTTGTTCCGAGTGTGGATCGTCAATAATTAGTAGATCCGCACCTCTTCCTGTGATTGCTCCACCAACACCAGCAGCAAAATACTCTCCACCTTGCGCAGTTTCCCATCGTCCTGCAGCCTGACTGTCTTCTTGTAGTCTAGTTTTAAAAATTTTGTGATATTCAGGAGAGTCAATTAAGTTTTTTGCCTTACGGCCAAACCTAATTGCTAATTCTCCTGTGTGAGTTGCTTGAATTATCTTTAATTTTGGATTACGGCCCACCATCCATGCAGGCAAAAGAAAAGATGCAAACTCAGACTTGGTATGTCTAGGAGGCATGTTAACAATTAGTCTTGTAATTTTACCTTCTGCAAGGTCATTGAACTTTTTTGCAATGTGCCTATGGTGCGCGCCTTCAATAAACTCGGGCCAAACACATTTAACAAAGCTTAAAAAATCATCTTTTGCTTTATTTTGAATTTTTTTCTCTGCATGCAATACTTGCAATTGTAAAAACTTTTTACGAACGTCGACAGGTAGTTTACTTATATCTATATTATTTAAATTCATACAAAATTTTTAAAAAATTTTTCGCACCCCTATAGGATGTTCAACATGTTTTTAACAGGATTAACTTTCTAAATCAAGCAATTCTAGCCTAGGTTGTGAGACTCCTTTTTATACGATCTGGGGTCGACCTTTATTCTCGAAGTTTTTTGGGATTGGGTTTGGTACCTCTATTGATTAGCGGGGGGAGCAGGGGCGATCGCTCGCCCATGCTTAGGTTGATGATTAGTCTAGCAAGACCATGTAAGCTTTGGCATTGTTCTTAATAAACCAATCAATGTGCTTACGCATTTTATCCCAATGCTTGCTCGCACCTGTGCCAAGTGTCTTATCTTCTAGTGTTGCCATTAGTTCATGCATGAATAGTTCATCATGAATTCTAGCCTCTTGCTTAGTTAACATAATAGATTCACCATTGAATCTATTTCTTCTTTCTTCTGTTCTATTGTCTGTGTTTGTTTTATTCATATGGTTATCCTACATTATCCATTGTTATTGTCAACACTTTTAATTGTGGTTCTTGTTGTCATGTATGGTACTCGCTCGCTGCCATTATCACTCCACCTATATCTATAAGCCTCGTATTGTTTCTTCTCAACCTTAATAGGTGTTTCAAGAGCCTTGGTCCTTGGTGCTATTGCAATTATAGCTTGTAAATGTGTTTCAAGATAATCTCTCATACAAGTATCATCACAGAAATATTGCCAACTGCCAGTACCAGATCTCCAATAATGTTTGATATTTACTTTTCTTGTTCTCAATACTTTATTGTCGCCACTCCCTCTTATTCTTGATGATGTTTCCCTAGTATGACAGTTCGGACCATGACACCAATTATAATTACTCATATCTTCTCAACCTTTCATTTTGGTCTGTGCTTGGTAACATTGCCCAGAACATAAACACACCTAAAAATGTAAGTAGTAATCCAACAGTAAAATCAAATCTATAAGATAAGATTACACCAATCATCATAACTACAAATCCAGTTAATCCAATTAATAGTTTCATACTGCCTCAGCCTTTCTCACAGAATAATTTACTGCAGTTCTTGGGTGTTCTGCGTCAATATCCCAAAAGTTATAACATGGAAAACCTTTTTGGTCTGTCCATTGTCTTGATTTAAATGTTTTGAATTTACCACTCCACTCATCGTAGTATTCGTGTTCATCAACTCCACGACAATTAATAAATGCTTGTCGTGATTTTGCGTACCAACTAAAGTATTTCATATTGTCCTTTCTTTCTTTCTTTATTTAAGGTTATCCTATCATCAATAGGATAACCTCGTCAAGTGTTAATTTACACTTTCAGCATTATTATTCTCATACAATAATCTTGCCTTAATCTTATCTGCTCTTGACACATTTTTATTCTTCATTCCTTTTATTCTATCAGCTAGATTTTTAGGATTGTAGATTACAAGTCCAGTTGAGTTTGTTCTGATTATTTCTGCCTCTTGAACATTTAATCCAAGTTCAGTACATAACTCAATCGCCTCATCAAGATATTTATAACCTTTTAAACCTATTTTAATTTCTTTCATCTGGTCTAAAATAGATTTAATCCAATTTCTATGTGCAATAACAAATTGTCCTTTTGCTTGTTTCCATTCTTTCAACATCATAAATTGTTCTTGATTACAAGCAATAGACCTATCACGACAATACTCACGACCAATTAAATCTAATTGATATTTTTCATTCCATATCTTGCCATAACTACTATCATCATTACCAAGATACTTGTCGTTTGCGTCAGTATATTTTGTTAAGTGTGGGTTTTGCTCTTTGCCCTCTTGTTCAATCAAAATATCTGGATTGCAGTTATCTTGTGCTTTAAGTTCATCACGATATAAAGCATATCCATAAGCACTATCTCTTGAATATGAATTACTGTTGTCGCCCTCATAAGCACCATTTAAACGAAAGTCAAAATGTTCCTCAATATTTTTTTCTTTCATAACAACATTATTGTCATAATCTCTATCTTCTACTTGACCTAAATAATGAAAATGAAAGCAACTGTCTTTAGCAATAGTGCTAACATTTTGAAATTTGTTTTGTAGATGATATGCCATTCTGACATCTTCAGGTGTATAATGTTTTCTGATTATAGTTTCAGCTAACGACCACGCATTGTCGTTTAACTCAATTTGATTTGCTTTGAGTTCATCATACTTTTGTTTTTCTTGCGTGTCCTCTTGTTCCAAGTGTACTCGCATACGATTTGCGATTTTATTTCTGTACTCTTGGTTTAGTCTTATTCTACTCATTTTTTTCCTTTCTATATTTTTATTTTGCATAAGATATTAATATCACTTGACATTTAATTGTCAAGGGATTATATAGGAGTAATTGAATTAATTTTAAGTTGGTGGATTATTCTATCCTTAAAAATGCAAGAGCAGACTAACGACTTAAAAGGTATTTAATTGGGACAACTTCTGGTTGTAGTACATCACACCGCTTAATGCCGTCTTTGTGCTATGAACCAGAACTGATCCCTGATCCTATTCTGTGGATGATTGCGCATACACCCCACTCAGTAGGATCTGGGATCAGATAAGGTGGCTAGGACTTTATCGTAGTAGGGCCGACTCTAGCTGGTAGGCCCTGCTGATCCCTGATCCATGTTATTAGTGGGCTAAGGCACATGCAACCGGCCTGTGAAGAGCATGGACCTGGGATCAGAGCACTTTAGAATGATTCTAAAGTGCAAAAGAAAAAAGCTACAAGCCACAAGCTTCAAGCAGCTTGACAGCCGGTCCAGGAGATGGTAGGATACGTTAGAAAGGAAAAATTATGACTGAACTTGAAAAACTTAAAAAAATGCTAGTGAGCGCGCACGATGAGCTGCGGGTACGTAAACAAAAAAACACACCAACATTTGGAGCAATGATGTTTATGCTTCAGGCCATCGTCCAGTGTAACGCTGCTTTAAATGAAAGGTATACATTAGCACAAATACTTGCAGCGTGGACCGCGGCCTATGGTGAAGACATGAATGAAGAGTATCCAGGTTTTATTCAAAGACTATCTGAAGAAAAAAATGAAAAGGATTAAACACAATAACCTGCTGCCATGGTTCACTCAGGACCATGGCACGCTGCCGGCCAGTTACCTGGCCAGCTGTGAAGAGTTCTTCAAATGGTTGGAAGACTCGAAGCGCAGCGGGTTCCAAGCCCCAAGCGGCAAGCTTCAAGCGGCAAGCGCCAAGCAAGACTTGACAAGCTCCAAGCCGTCTGATATTAATAGGATTATAAAGGAGAAATAAACATATGCCATACTTTAGAGATGAAGATAACAAAAGAAAACAAAACAGCTGGAGACAGGAAGCGCATGACGTCCTGGTTTTAGCTATACAAACAATTGACACGTTGCCCTATGTTCAGGGACCAAGCAACGCGGTTCAAAAACAAACTTATGAAGAACAACTTCAGGAGCTTAGACAGCGACTAGATTTAATTTTAAATTCTGAACATTGGAAGGAGAAGCGAAGCAAAGAAGACAACGAGCGCTTATATAATTATTATGAAAAGGATCCAATATGAAAACAAGTGAAGCGTGGACCATCGTCGGAGGCCTATCGAAGCCAAGCAAAATGCCCGGCTGGTCCATTGGTATACCTGCCAAGGAATGCAAAACAGGCGGCAAGCTCCAAGCGGTCCCTGGTTCAGTCTGTTATGACTGTTATGCAATGAAGGGCTGTTACGTATTCAAGGTAGTACAAGACGCTCAGTACAGGAGACTGGCAGCAATATACACAGCGCCATGGGTCCAGGCAATGGCTCACCTTATCAACAGCAAGAAGCCGGACGTGTTCAGATGGCACGACTCAGGAGATGTACAGGATCTTGATCATCTAAATAAAATATACGACGTCTGCAGGTTAACACCTTCGAAGCGTCACTGGATGCCCACACGTGAGGCATGGGTCAAGGACCATCTCGACAGGGCACCAAGCAACCTGGTGATCCGGTTCTCTGCCCCGATGGTGGACCAGGCAGCACCTGCCAGCTGGAAAAATACTTCAACTGTTGTAACGGCCAACGCTACATGTCCCAGCGCTAAGCAGGGAAATATTTGCGGCGATTGTAGAAATTGCTGGAATTCTGAAATTAAAAATATATCATACGGCCAGCACTAATGACATTCTATCACCCAAAATATTATGCCGCGCTCCGCGCGGAGAGAAGGAAGCTCCAAGCGCCAAGCGCCAAGCTTCAAGCTTTCGAACCAACCTGTTCGAGTTCCAAGCAACAAGCTCCAAGCTCCAAGCCCGAAGTTCCAAGCTCCAAGCCGGAAGCTACAAGCTCCCTGATTCTTGAACCAGGGACCAAGAAATAATTTCCTCTTTGAAAAAGTTTCGAGGACCTTTGACCAAGGGCCTCGATAAGGATGTAAGTGTTCTTAGGATGCTTCACATGGAAGGCAATTTGATGGGGTGAGAATTTGATTTTGTTCCCTGCGGTGCACTTTAATTCTAAAGTAAAAAAGTGCCCAGAATTATTATAGCCCAATAGATCGGGAGTACCCAGTAAGCTAATGTTTTCAATCCTAATCCAGGAAATATCTTTGGATTCTTTACGTAGTTTTTTATATAATTTAGCCTCAGGACCCATAGAGATTTTGAGGGAACTTCGTCATGCTCAGACATCACTCTTCATCAACTTATCGGGCAGGATGATGGGGATTCTAGGCTTTTGAGTTTTTAAAACTAGCCTGTGTGACGCTTGGGTTGCACCAAAAACTTTAGGTCCAACGTGTTCATGTACTTCCATTTTTTTAATCTCTTGTAGTTGTCCGTTAACTTCCACGAAAATTACTGCATTTGAAACTGCATTACCCTGCGCTGTACCAGATTTATTACGTGCTGTAAAGGCACTTAAAAAATTTTGTAAATCTAAGACTCTCATAGTCCTGCTTCTCTTAAACGCTGTGTAGCATCCTCAACTTGTTTAGCTAACTTCTTATTGTCTTCTCTTAACTCGTTTAACTTTTCAGTCAACCTATTGACAACTTGTTTTGTACCTTCTAATTGATTTTGTGTATGTTCCCAGTCAGATTCTTTTTGCTTATACTTCCAAATTTCTTTTTGATGTTCGGAAATAACAAACTCTAAATCATTAGGACCTTTTTGATCTTTCATATTGACTTTATAGGATAGTTCCCTTAAATTGTCAATATGGGAGTTCCAAAAAGATTAACAGAAATGCAACAGCGCTTCGCTGAGTTTTTAGTATTTGGTGGACCTGATGGACCTATGACAAAAAGGGAGGCGGCGATAGCCGCAGGCTATTCACCCCAACGTGCAATGCGGGAAGGGTCAGAACTAACTAACCCTAGATATTCTCCATTAGTTGTAAAACATATAGGAGAACTCAAAGAAGAAAGACTTAAAAAATTTGAAGTTAGCTATGAAGGACATGTAGCTGAGCTAGCAAGACTTAGAGAAGCGGCTTTGAAGAAAGGTTCTTTCTCTTCTGCTGTAAATGCTGAAGCAAATCGTGGAAAGGCAGCAGGATTATACATAGACAGAAAAATAATAAAAACAGGTAAACTAGAGGACCTAACAGAACAAGAGTTAGAAGCAAAGATGAAACAAATACTAGACGACTACGAACCTTTACTGAATGCAAAAGTTGTTGAAGGTGAAGCAATTGAAGCACCTAAATCTTCTGAATCTTCCGAACCCACTGACGAGGAATCATCGTCCGATCCCCAAAAGAAAAAGAGCCATCATCTTCCCGATCAAAAGAAGCAAAAAGTTTAATAGCTTTCTCATCCTTAGAGTATAACCAACCTTCATTGATTGGTCTTGCTAATCGCATCTTATCAAACTCTCTGTCGTTTGCCCAGCCAGAGTCGCTCACACAATCGATCCACTCCACCCTGACTTTAGGATAAGGTATGTCGGGAGTTCCAAATGAGGCAACGTCTTTTCTTCTTTTCTTAGGCATGCTTCCCTTGTATCAGATGTATAGGGATCTGAAAAGTTTCAATTTTTTTAAAAAAAATCTCAAACTCGCGCGCGTAGGCCATTCTGTATATTACTATAGGGTGACACTTTATAGTGTCTACCTAAACGTGATTTGTCCCTTAATTTGTCTACCCTAAAGTCAATAAAATCAATGCTTCTAGACCAAAACGACAAAAAGACACTTTTTTTAGCTGAAAAAAAAATAAAAAAAACTTTAAAACTTTCTAGATCCCTATACAAAATGGAGTAGCCACATTTTGGCCACATTTGAGACACATTTACGCCCCATTAAAGGCATCAACGTCCAAATCGACGTTTGCTTGTTCCTTCTCGTCATGAATTAGTTCATTATACATATCTAATCTCTTAAGAAATTTGTGTTTCCAAGACCTTAAATCAGAGTCTTGAAATTTGAATTCTTGGTAATATAGGTCAGGGGTACAAACCATTATGATCCCCTGTCTAATTTGACTGCCATATACTTCGTCATGTGCCATACAATACGCAGCAATTTGTAAAAAATAGTCATCAATCCATTCAATCTTTTTAGGTCTGTTGCTTTGTTTGAAGTCAACAATAGTATCTAAACCATTGTGCTTACATACGAGGTCAGTAGACCCAGCATAAAGGCCAGGATAATATAATGTAACTTCTGAACCATAATATTCTTCAATTGGTGTGAAACCGATCTCAATAACTTTTTGGGCCATGGCTTTCGCCTCCTGTCCGAGCCCTGTAAGATCATCGTAGCCAACTCCTCGTATATGATTCTCCAAGAATTTGTGCATGGCAGTGCCCCGCTTACTAGATAAATTTTTGATTCTCTCTGCTTCTGTTTCTCCAACTTTGGCCTTCCAGTCTTTTAAAAATTGTTGATTCTTGGTGCGCCCTAATATCGTAGTTACGCTTGGAAGTCTAGTACCAACTATGTCATAAATTCGATTCCCAGTTCCGTGGTCCGTGGTGCTTGTTCCTTGTATATACTTGTATTTATTCGATTTTTTTATACCTTGAATGTCTTTACCAATGTTATGGTATTCTTCTATATCTTTATCGCTCATCATTTAAAAACCATTCCGATCCGCTATTTCTTTTAATAATTTTTCTCTTTCCTTCTTACTTCTTTTAGATTGTTCATAAGACTCTTTCAACTCATCTTGTTCTTTTTTAAAAGGATCTTTTTTATCTTTTAATTTTCTTTCAATAATATTTTCAACTAAGTCTCCATACTTTTTATTAAGACTCGTTTGAGTTATAGATTTAACAACGTCCTGTTTTAATTTAGGTAAGTCATTTACTTTAAAAATTTTATTAAAATTTTTTCTATAGGTATCATTACTCACTCTAGTCTTACCATCCCATTTAAATCCTTTTTTATCGTCCATGTTCTAATTTCCTTATCTCTCTTTCGAGCGCTAAATCTACTACATTTTCTCCTAGATTTTTAGCATAGGGTTCATAATGGTCAATCACTTGTTCAACCTTATGTAGTTTATTTTTAATGTGAGGCCAAACAGCCATACATATCTCTAAACAATCTCTATGGGATACTCGCCAACGCCATTGTCTCTTCTTTCCTTCTTTAACTTTACGCTCACCAAATGAACCTACCTTAAATGTATCGTGACACCACTTCACCGTATCTTCAGAAGTCATCGCTATCTCTAGTCTAATGACCCATACATTGTGAACTGGTTTTCCAGGTCGAGTATTACGTTTTTGTTTAGTTTGTTTATAATAGATAGATCCTTCCCCATCTATTAAGCCCGCTAAATATGCTATATCATTTTCTGTCATTCGTTATTATCCATTTTAATGTTGACGTTGCTGGATCAAAGCCATCAAAATGTTTAGTGCAACTGGTCGTTAGAACTATCAGAACTGTCAGTGTGACCAATAGTATTATCTGAAGTCTCATAAAATTCTCCTTCCGAATCGCAGTCCCAACATTGGTGAACTGTTTCTCCCCACTCTGTGCCAACTTTAAGGAATCCATTACCCTTACAAGTTGGACAGATGTATCTACGTACTTGGCTTAGTTTTAATTTTGCCATTTAACTTTTTCACTTTCTCATTTGCTAAACATTCTACAGTCTTACTGATAGACAACTTGGCATCCGGCAATAAAACCTTCGACAAATTAATTAATGTCTTGTATGTATCATGTGTTAACGAAACGTTTCTATATTTTGTTATATCGGTCATATGTTCCTTTCATTTATTTCTGAGCAATATATAGGATCAAAGGGATATTTGTCAAGATGAAAATTTTATTAACTTTAATTATGTGTAGCTATACTGCAGGTACTTGCTTGCAACCCTATGAATGGCCTGAAAGATATCCAGACATGTACCATTGCATGATTGCCGGCTATGAAGAATCAAAAAGAAAAATGGAAGAAATTGGAAAAGCAGAAGTTAACAAACACCAGATCTATATCAGATTTACTTGCACCAATTCAAAGGACATTTGACATTGTGTCCAAATTGTGTTAGAGGCTAAAGCTTCTCACCACAATAACCTATCACATTTCCCTCTCGTGATAGGTTTATTTCATTTTCTTTTGGGTGATATTACCTTCATCATCTATCCATAATTCATATAGATTTTTACCGTCCATGTAATATCCGTGTAATGTTTTAGTTTTTTTCATTGTTCCACATTATTAACATACCTACAATTACTGCGTAGATACCTATTATAATTAACATACTTAATATCATACTAACCCCTACAGTTTCCGTGCACGTACTCCTGCAGGAGCAAAGGCTCCGAGGCTACCCCGGTAATTGCCGAGGTCATCGCTTGACGTACAGGGAATAGCGCGAGGCATGATATGGACGCCGGTCCTTTTCAATCTTTTAAAATAACCATTAGTTTGTCTTAAATCTTTATCTTGGCTATATGCTGTTGCTTGGTTTAAGCAGTCAATACATTCATCATAGTATCCATTTTCAAATAACCATGCTGCATGTAATGACAAAATCTTATTCACAAAGAACTCCTTGCCAAGTTCCTCTACCATCGTTTAAATAGTACCCATTTTTCATAGCATCTTCAAATTCTTTATACGTTGCTATAGCTTCCCTATGATCGTCGGCAAACATTAGACACTCGTGTACTTCCATTGGTCTTGCTAATTGGTACTCTTCTTTCAATAGTGTTCCGTCGAACAATAGTATTAATATTATTAACGTTTTGCACATCTGAAAACTCCTCCACTAATTTATACCATAAATTTTTATAACGTGGATTTTTAGTCTTATTCCACCTTATTGCAACATGATTAATCTTTTGCATCATATTTGCGAGTTCCTTGACGTAAAATTTTATTTAAACTAGGGGTATGAAGCTCTAATTTTGCATAAGGTTTCCATGACTGTTTAATAAGATTTAATTCAAGTATTAAAGCAGACCATTGTTTAGGACTTATGTCCCTACTGGTAATCATTATTTTCTTTTCTTTCATACTTTTTTCCCGTTTAATATACTATGAGTAACCATTCTTCCTTTCTTATTTTCATAAGTTATCCACCCACTCCAGGTAGGTTTAGGTGTTACTAAAGACTTTAATATCTTTTTAAAGGACATTCCTTCTTTCTCTACGGCTTCAACTTTTTCTTCAGTATCTTCGTTTATAGTAAATTTATATCTCATATTTTCCTTTCTATATTATATATAGGATAAACAGGGATATTTGTCAACTACCTTTTTTTACCTTTTTTTCTTTTCTTTTGCTGTCTTTTTTCGTGTTTGTTTAAGCGCTTTTTATGACGGCCTGGACGTTTACGAGGCTTATCGTGGGTTTTGGTAACTTTACCAAATAATGATTTTTTACTCATTAAATTGTTTTATAAAAATACCATCTTTTTTATTTACATGAGGCATATAACTAATTTTCCCATTAATCTTTTGTTCGATGTCTCCTCCACATGTCACACATCTGAAGACAGTTTTATATATAGAAACGAATATACTTTCTTCTGTACAAATAGGACAATTGCCATTTACAACTTGTGCTTGAATATTAATCTTGGTGAAATCTGTCATCTTGCTCTTTTCTATTATACACTTTCTTATTCTTTACCACACGCTGTCGATAACGTCCATCACTTAATTGTTGTGCGACTCTGTTTCTAGGTCTATTTTTCTTAAGGAAAAATGCGTATGATTTTTTATTCAAGGATTAATGAAAGAATCTTCTTCTCTCCCATGTATACTTCTACGTTTGCCTTAGATTTTATGCATTTATAGACTACTCTATCCTTAGTGCTTTTGTCCTTCATAGCATAACGTTTAGCTTTTAAACAATTTTGTAAGCTGTCGTGATAACGATGCTCTACAATTTTATGGTCCTGTAGAAGTAAAAGTGCAAAAACAATTTCAACCATTAGTGTGCTCCTGTTCCGTTTCTAATTAATTTTTCAACGTCTTCATTAAGCTTCTTAACTTGTTCTTTAAGAAAATCAATATTAACTGCATTGTGTCTCATTCCTTTAATTTCATTCTCGACGTCTTCTAAAATTCCTGCGATATGTTCCACCAACATGAAAAGTTCCGCCTCCCCGGAAGACTGCCCTAATTCTCCACGCGGGTATTTGATTCTAAACTCTGAGTTTAATTCCATATCTTTTTCAAATAATTCTAATTTTGTGCTGTGCTGATTGAGCTTCTCATTGATACCGAAATAAGCCCAGGTCCCAATCGCAACCATACAGATCAACGAGGCTACCGTCTTCATCGGCATCTGTACTTTTGCTTCTTCAGAAATAGAGAGTGGTTTATCTTTAGCCATTAGTTATAATTATATCCTGTTCCTGAGTTCTCTAATTTTTTAAATAATTTTTCGTGTTGCTCCATAATCTCTTCATCAGAGTCCATCATTCTTTCCATTTTATCTTGAAGCTTTTCTACTTGTCTCTCCAGTTTAGAAACTTTGTCTAGTTGAACTGCTTGATTAGTAGACAGATCAAATGTTCTAGTTAGTGTCCATCCGGCTAGCGCCAGGAGGATTCCTACTAATAAAGTCATTAATTTTTCAATCATGTTTTCTCTCGTTTTCAAAAGACATATCTGTTGCATGTTCTTTTTGATACTTATATGTTCTTTTAGAATTTTTCTTTTTACATTTACATTTAGGCGCGAATAATCCCTCTACCCACATAATACACTTGTCTAAAAAATCACAACATTTTATAAGATATTTATCAATCAATAGCATTCCATTCCGCCTCATCGTCAACCGGTTTAGGTAATGGTAAGATAATGTTTTCGTCATTAATATCTTTAGGCATTAATAACTTACTATCTCCCATTAGTTTGATATCTGGATTTTCTTTTTTATAATCATCCTTGAGATCATCCCAATGACTACCTTCCGGCTTCTTATTTTCAGGGATAATTATACCAGAACATTTAGCTACTAGCAATGCAAAGCTAGGGTTACGCTGTAATGTAGGGTTGTTATTGACTTTTCCACACATTTTCATGAGCTCTAGTTGTTGTTTAAGCTCCATATTTTCTTGCTGTACTTCTTTAAATTCATCCGTGCAGGCTGAACCTAAATACTTTCTCCAGGTTAAACGTATTGACCTATCATCAGAAGGGCTATCATAATTGTTAGTAGGATCGTAGTGTCTATACCTATTTTCGTAGTCTCTTTGTTCGATCGATACGCTAACATCGCCAGTACTGCAAGTATTAGTACCGTTATTGAGATAGTCATTTCTAGCGTGTGCAGGTTTTAAAAAGAATGTCATCAGACACAATAGAATGATTAGTATTGCTGTAAATCTGTAATCCATCCTGGCTATCTCCATCCATAACTACCTATTTAAATCCTTAATATCATAGTCATGTTCTCTAACTTGATCAGCAAGTTGTCTATATAGATTTTCTGCCATCGTCCAAGTTGCCTCAGCAGATGATAATCTTGTATTAATATCTACGATTTCTTTTTTAGCTACTTCTAAATCTCTTTCAAGATTTACAATGTGTTGTTCTGATGCGTTGATTGTATCTGTTAGACCTACGACGTATTTAACCCCGGTGAACGTCCCCACTAAGACGGACGCTACCACAGGTACCATTACAATGTTCTTTTTTAATAAGTCTACTAGATTCATAGGGCATAAATTAGAATATTATTGCACCTATTACAAATCCAACAACAGCACAAACAATTTCTCTTCTGTTGTGTAACTGCCAGACCATAAATTTATCTTTGTATTTATTTATCATTTTTTTCCTCCAGTTCTCTAAGTTGATAATCATACGAACCTTCTTCATGCTCGTCGGTTATCCATTTAGAAGTTTTTTCAACTGACCATGTTTTACTAGTTACTAGCCTGTTAATCAAGGTTTTTGATGGGTCATTACCCATTGATGGATCAAAGACTCTTAGTCTATTATTTGGCTGTATTGCATAGTTTCCATCATCTAGCTCAATTACATGTCCACATTTATGTTGATCAGGTTTTTCT
>Ga0080013_1003153_pt1 | contig 17912 bp, 25 predicted proteins | sample ETNvirenome_6_85_FD_69236 | JGI IMG/M metagenome (GOLD analysis project Ga0080013, IMG submission 69236) | Marine viral communities from the Pacific Ocean - ETNP_6_85 (SPADES assembly) (version 2) | ecosystem: Environmental > Aquatic > Marine > Oceanic | place: Pacific Ocean | collected 2013-06-19 | reverse complement strand
ATGCAGACATTTACCTGATGGCTGTAGGTGCAACTGTAGAAGGACAAAAAAAAACTAGTAGACAAGTGGCAGATATTTGTTTACAATATGGATACAAATATTCTCCAAGACTGCACGTAGATTTATTTGGTAATAAATGGGGAACATAATGATTGCAAAAAAAGAAAAAACAAACTACAATAAAACAATGAAAGTTAAAAAAACAACAAAACCAAGAGCAAAAAAGAAAACTGCCAAAAGCGAAGAACCTTGGGTTAAAGTTCTAGATATGAATGTTAGTCCAGACAATCCACGTAATGGATTTTTTGAACTAGATTGGAATGACGAATTTGTTAACAATTTAAAACAACATGGCTATCTTGGAAAAACTGATGAAGAAATAGTCGACCGGTGGTTTCAAACTTTATGTAAGACAATTGGCAACGAACAAGGCATTGACGTCACTGGATCTGGCTACGTACAGATTAACAGGAGAGACGATGGTAAGACTGAAGTCTCTTAATGTTGAGATTTGTTTTGATACAACTTTCTTATCTGCACCATTAAACATTAAATTTAATTCCGAAATAATATACCTTAAAAAAGGCAAAACATTCTTGCCTTTAACAGTATCTTCGATTAATCAACGTGTAGATATCGAATTCTGTGGCTATGTGCCTGAGGATAAGAAACAAAAGATTATTGTTGATATCTATTATGCAGATACAAAATTAGATACAACGCCTCTATGTACGTTTCAAATGAAACAAAATCAATATGTTGATAATATCTTATTAAAAGACTATAACGAAATATGTTTCAATGGTCTTTTAACACTACAATTCTTCAAATCATGGTTCGAGTGTAACTTACTTGCCGGGTTTCGCATAAATTATAAGAAAACAGGTTATATAAATTGGAGGACATCATATCAAGATAATAGCATTGACAGAAATCGAGTAAACACTCTAAAAAAATATAATACAATATGTATAGGTGCAAGTATGACTCACGGCACCAATCAACTGGCTCCAATCAACGCATGGCCGGGGCAATTACAAAAAATCTTAAATATCGACGTCGGTAACTTTGGTGTACTTGGTGCTGATCATTTTACGATAATGCATAATATTGAATATACTATAAACAACTTTGATGTTAAAAGAATAATTGCATTATTACCAAACTCTTTCATATTACCTACGAGAGTTAGTTTTCTAGGCAATTATGTATTTTTATTCCAGGGTACTAATATTGAAAAAGTATACCTACCTTTTAAATTGCTGGCTAAGACGTGGAAGAAAAAAAACATATTAAAAGAAAACTCCATTAAAAAGTTTTTATTAAATAAATTAAAAAAGATTGAAAACATATGTGCTGACAGAAATATAGAGCTCTGCTTAATATACCAAAACGCAGAAGCTAGAGATGAGTTTAATTACAGTTCAATAAGATTTAAAAATTTTATATTTCCTAAATGGACTACATTTCAGAGTTTAGAGGATGGCCATCCAGATGAAACAGTACATTTAAAGTTTACAAAACAAGTTATAGAAAATTTATGAAAATTCTAATACTGGGAGATAGTTTTTGTGTTACTAATAACAACGAACACCATTGGGTCAATCTTTTAAAACAACATTTTACTATCGAGAACTGTGCTAGTCCCGGAATAGGTGAATATAAAATTTTTAAGCAATACATAGGACAGGAGTACGACCTAGCACTTATACATCATACTAGTCCTTACAGAGTACATACAAGATATAATCCGTTGCATACAGATGTTAGGAAAAATTCTGATTTTATGTTAAATGATGTAGAGTATCATCACAATAACAAAGTAAAATATGCAGACGTAATTTACAAATACATTTCCAACTATGTTGATTTTGATTATCAACAGGAAGTTTGGCAAGTATATGTTGAAAAATTAAAAGAGCTAGATAACAGTTTGCATTTTACTTTTTTCCCTAACATACCTACCAGCCTAATTGCTAATAACTTTAATCATATTTTTGAGAAACATAAAAAACTAGACGCACATAGCCATTTAAACAAAAAAGGGCATGATCTAACATATAAAACTATTAAAAATCTAATAGACAACATACAAAGTTAATGTTATAATATAGCATGATTTATATTATAATAGGAATATTAATTGGTTGGATGGTTCCAAGACCTAAGTTTATTGGTGACATAGAAATAAAAATATGGAAACCAATCAAATCAAAACTTCCAAAACCATTTGATAAAGACTTCTGGGGTTAACAAATGACCCATATATTAGTAGACACAGCGAATACATTTTTTCGTGCTAGACACGTCATTAGAGGCGATACTAGCGAAAAAATAGGTATGGCTATTCATATCACTATGAACTCTATTAAAAAAGCATGGCAAGACTTTGAAGGTACACACATGGTTTTCTGTTTAGAAGGACGTAGTTGGCGTAAAGACCACTATGCTCCATATAAACGAAACAGAAAAGAAGTATTTGAGGCAATGAGCGATAAAGAAAAAGAAGAAAATGAAGTTTTTTGGGAGTGTTATGAAGATTTTACTGATTTTTTAAAAACAAAAACAAATGTTACTGTACTACAAAACCCACGTGCCGAAGCGGATGATTTAATTGCACGTTGGATTGATAAACACCCAAATGAAAAACACGTAATTTTAAGTACGGATAAAGATTTAAATCAACTTGTAAATGAAAATGTTAAACAATACAATGGTGTTACAGAACAAACTATTACACACGAAGGTTGGTTTGATGCAAAAAATAACCCTGTAATAGACAAAAAAACAAAAGCACCAAAAGGTGCACCTGACATAGAATGGATTATATTTGAAAAAAGTATGAGGGGTGATCCAAGCGACAATATTTTTAGTGCATATCCAGGTGTAAGAACAAAAGGTACTAAAAATAAAATAGGATTAAGAGACGCATTCGGGGATAGACAAACAAAAGGTTATACTTGGAATAATTTAATGCTAACAAAATGGGTAGATCATGACGGAAAAGAACATAGAGTAATAGATGATTACGAAAGAAATAAATTATTAGTTGATTTACACCAACAACCAGAAGCTATTGTAGAAGAACTAGATCAAACGATTGCACAGGCTAAAGCAGAAAATAAAAGTATAGATCAAGTTGGAGTCAGATTCATAAGGTTCTGTTCCAAGTATGATTTAAATAAAATTAGTGAGCAGGCTCAACTATACGTAGAGCCCTTTAATGCGAGATTAAGTGTATGACAGTAAAAGCAAAAACACTTGTAAAAGACAAGTTCTGGATTGTAGAAGAACACGGTCAAAAGTTAGGTACCCTTCAAAAAAAAGACGATAATGGCTGGATCTTTTTAAGTAAAAAAGATCATAGACAAGTGTTTCACACACAGGAGAGCCTGTTCACACGTTTTGGATTTAACATATTTGAAGAAAAACAAAAAGAACCTATTATAGAACAAACTAATAACTTTGAAGTTCACGGATATCCTTGTTCACAACATCCTTACAATCCAATGTTTGATGTTCAGAAACAATTACCTGTTTACACAAAGACACCAAAATCAAAAAGTCAATTTTGTGCAGGATTTTATATAATTTGTTTTGAAAAAGGATGGCGTAAAGCATACTGTCCTAAAATGATTACACTTTCACGTTATCCTTATAAAGGACCAATGAAAACTAAAATAGAAATGCAACAGGTATTAAACAATGCAGTCAAAGAGTTCCAAAATACAAACACGTCCAATTGAAGATTTGCTAGGTAGGATAAGAACCTTACGTCAACAAGGTCAAAAAGAAATCCGTATTCCTGCCAACGAAGCAGACAAATTGGCAGATTCTTTATCACAAGTTATGACAAGAATGGTCACTATTCAAGAAGAAATAATTGAAGCACTCAAGACTGCCAAAGAGGCACAGACAATAAACATCGAAATGGACGGCGGAAACTTCAATAAAAAATAGTAATACAATTATTGGTAAATATATATTGTATTATGAGCAGGCCAAAACCCACAGTGTTATTACAACACAGTAATAAAACGACATTTAAAATGAACGAAGTCCTTGCGGCTGAAGGCATATGGGCAGTTTTTTATGATGGGAAACCTATAAACCTTAAATCATCTAGTTTGGTAGCAAATTACCCAGGTCCTAAGTACAAAAAAGTATCATTTAGCAACCCTGGCCACGCAGAAAACTTGGTTAAAAAATTAAATGCTCAACACCAAACAGACAAGTTTGCAGTATACCTTTTAAAATCAGGCACTAAATTCACTAGATAATTAAGTGTATGGACACAAAGACGGCCTACACTCGAACCTTCCTTGCACTCAAAGAACAACCATTACACGATGAAAGTATCAAAGCGGCTTATTTTAGTTGGTGGCAAAATGTACGAGAATCTTACCAAGCACGTTCATTAAGACTTACAAAAATAGGCTATGAATGGATACAATCCTTAGATATTAAAACCTATAATATCAAATTCCCTGCTAAAATTATATTCACTCCACAAACTTTCCTATGGTTAGACGAATTTGTTGATTGCCCATATTACATAGATAAGAAGCAAATTATTGTAACTATGGAAAAAATGGCTCTACAATTAATGTTATTTGCTGGAGATGTGACAAAATACGGTCTAGCACGGGCTATGAGCAAGGCGGACGACTCCAAAAATGAATAACACATATTGTAACCAAATAAAAAAAGGAATGTTTGTTTCTCATCAAGGGATTAGTTTATGTTGTGTAAACTCTGACAAACACCACGAAATAAAACCATCGGACTTTTGGCATGGCTATACAAGAACAAATGCTTTACAACAAATAAGTGAATCAGCAAGAGTAAAAGGGTGCGATGTTTGTTACAAAACCGAACAATTGAACCTTCCTAGTGCAAGGACTTTTGCCAACTCATACGATTATCTTCCTGAAAAGAATCTACCTACAATGTTAGATCTAGATTTTTCAAATTTCTGTAATCTCAAATGTATTATGTGTAATTCTGCTAGGAGTTCTGAATGGGCTAAAAACGAAGGTAAAAACAAAGAGAATAATGGAATTTCTAGTATATCAATAGAACTAATTAATGACCTATCTACAATCTCTGATGCTGTCGAACATATCACTATCCAAGGTGGTGAGGCCACAATAATGAAGGAATACGAACACTATTTTGAACTTCTAGACAAAAAAGGCATTATAGGAAATATTAATCTACAAATAATAACGAATGCTACTAATATTAACAAGAAATTTTACTCATTACTTGAAAATTTTAAGAATATACGACTGAGTGTCAGTATAGATGCATACGGATTAGCAAACGATTATATTAGATGGCCTAGTAAATTTGATCAACTAGAGAAAAATTTAATTAAAATGAGTGATTTTAAAAACAATGTAGCAGTAGAGATACTCAACACAGTAAATATTCTTTCAATGTTTAACTACAAAGATTTTTTATTCTGGTGTAAAAAAATTGAAAATGTGTACGATAATAAAGGAAAAACTTTCAAAATAGTACCGATGAAAATACAAGAGCCAAAACAATACAGTCCTTTTATAGCACCAAACTCGTTAAAGGAAAAATTCGACATGGATATTAAAGAATTTTTGAATAATAATAATTTAAAATATAATAGTTCGTGGAAAACTGAGATATCTTTACTTTTAAAAAAAATAAAAGAAAGTAATGTTGACGAAAAAGCATTGAAAAAATTGAGAACGTCCATAGAACTACTAAACAAGCAAAGAAACAATATAAAAATTACCAGTTATATCCCAAACTTTCACAAATACATCTAAAAAAGTCAATGTTTATGCGACTTTTTAGTCATAATTACCAGGTTGACGTCTTGCAATACTATGTTATTATAGTATTATAAACATTTTAAACAGGAGTGTACAAAATGGCAAGAAGTAAAAACAAAGAACAAACAATAGGCAGTCAAAATAGAACTGTCACACCAAACGAGGCAAAATCAGCATTAACACATTGTCTTAAATTACAAAGACCAATAATGATGTGGGGAGCACCAGGTATTGGTAAATCCGACATTGTTAAACAAATTGCAGATTCTCAAAAAAGAGAAGTTATTGATATTAGACTTCCTTTATGGGAACCTACAGATATTAAAGGTATTCCTTATTACAATGCAAAAGAAAACAATATGGTTTGGGCAAGTCCGGCCGAACTTCCAACAGATGAGAAATCAACCGATATTGTTTTTTTAGATGAATTAAATTCAGCGGCTCCGGCAGTACAAGCGGCGGCTTATCAACTTATTTTAAACAGAAGGGTAGGACAATATAAACTACCAGAAGGTGTCTCAATTGTAGCGGCTGGTAACAGGGAGGCAGATAAAGGTGTTACTTACAGAATGCCGGCTCCATTAGCCAACAGATTTGTTCACATAGAATTAAGAGTAGACTACGATGACTGGATGGAATGGGCAACTACAAATCACATTCATGCAGATGTAGTGGGTTATTGTACATTCGCAAAACAAGATTTATATGATTTCGATCCTAGAGGATCAAGTAGATCATTCGCAACTCCAAGATCATGGAGTTTCGTTTCTCAACTTCTATCAGATGACCTGCCAGAAAGTACGCTCACTGACCTCGTTGCAGGTTGTGTAGGAGAGGGACTGGCCGTTAAGTTTATGAATCACCGTAAGGTAAGCGGTCAGTTACCAAACCCATCTGATATATTGAGCGGTAAGGTTAAAGACCTTAAAACTAAAGAAATATCAGCGATGTATTCACTTACAGTTTCATTGTGTTATGAATTACAACAAGCATTTGAAAAGAAAGTGAAAAATTGGAACGAACAAGCAGACAGATTCTTTCACTACATGATGGATAACTTTGAAACAGAGTTAGTTGTTATGGGTGCCAAGATTGCATTAACAAACTATAAACTTCCGTTCGATCCTAGCAAACTAAAATCTTTTGATAGGTTCCATAAGAAGTTTGGCAAGTATGTCATAACTGCTATGGAGTCTAAATGATCTCAACAGACCAAGCAATTATAGACAAATTGGTTACGGCAAGGATTGCATTATTACTAAAGCATCCTTTCTTTGGCAACCTTGCTACTAGATTAAAACTTGTTAATGCAGATGACTGGTGTCCTACTGCCGGTACTGATGGACGACATTTCTTTTATAATAGAAAATTTATAGATTCACTTACACCACGAGAAGCAGAATTCTTATTTGGTCACGAAGTTCTACATAATGTATTTGAACATATGTTAGTTAGAATAGGTAATAGAGAACCAACACTTTGGAATATTGCGGCGGACTATGCTGTTAATCAAATTCTTGTTGAAGGTAGAATTGGAGAAATGCCTAAAGGTAAAAAAGGTGAAAATAAAGGTTTCCAAGATGACAAATATAAAGATTGGCCAGCAGAAAAAATATATGATGAGATCTATAAGACTGCAAAAAAGAACGGTAAGAAAGCATTAGAAAAATTAGGCAAGTTAATAGACGAACACGTTGACTGGGGCAAAGAACCCGGACAAGGTAGTGGCAAAGGAAAAGATAAAAAAGATGGTAAAGGAAAACAACCAGTATACACTAAAGAAGAATTAAAAAAAATTAGAGATGAAGTTAAAGAAGCAATGGTAAGTGCCGCACAATCAACAGGTGCAGGAAACTTGCCAGGTGCTTTACAAAGACTAGTAAAAGACTTAACAGAACCAAAAATGGATTGGAGAGAAATACTTCAACAACAAATTATGAGTACTATTAAATCTGATTATACTTGGATGAGACCTAGCAGAAAAAGTTGGCATACATCAGCTATACTACCTGGTCAAAACAATGATGAAATGATTGATATATGTTTGGCTTTAGATGCTTCAGGTTCAATAAGCAATGAACAATGTAGAGAATTTTTAACAGAAGTAAAAAACATAATGGATCAATACAAAGACTTTAGAATCCATTTATGGACTTTTGATACAGAAGTTTTTAATCCAAAAGTATTTACACCAGACAATGCAGACGAACTACTTGACTATAAATTAGGTTCAGGTGGTGGTACAGAGTTTGAATGTAATTGGAAATATATGAAAGACAATGGCATTGAACCTAAGAAATTTGTAATGTTTACAGATGGTTGGCCATTTGATAGTTGGGGTGATCCAGATTACTGCGATACTATATTTTTAATTAATAATACATACGAAAGAAACATAGAAGCACCATTTGGATTAACGGTTCAATATGAAGATTAATCCAAAAAACTTTTACCAAAGAGAATTAGATATATTACCACCACATTTTGTTAATACTGTGGTAAAAGCACACGAAGCCGATATTGAAAAAATGCGAAAATGGATTTATGAACATTGTTCAGGTAGATATTCAATTACCAATGATATAATAACATACAACGACAAAACTAAACCTGTTACCGTTCTTGGATTCGAAAACCCAGGTGATCTTACTCTATTTGCATTAAGCGGTATGGCTCAAAACAATCAAAAATAACTATTGCATTTGATAATTAATTTTAGTATAATATACGTATATTAAATAACTAATTGCAATTAGGAGAAATACAAAAATGGCAACAAAAAAGAAAACTTTAAAAAAGCCAACAACTGCCACTGCAAAGGCACCAACAGAAACGGCTACGGCTAATTCGGCACCAGCAGGTGGACCACAACCAGATCCTAATGCTTTATCAATTGGCGATTTAAAAAATCTTTCTACAATACTTGATGTTGCATCTACAAGAGGTGCATTCAAGGCCGGTGAAATGGCAGGTGTAGGATTTTTATATAACAAACTTCAGGCGTTCTTAGCAAAGGTGGCACCACCTGAACCTAAGAAAGAAGCAGAACCTACAATAGCAGGCACAGGAGGAAAATAATATGCCACTAGTAAATGTAAACAACCAAGCAATGGCAATGGGTCCTGATTCAGGACAATCGGGGGCAGGTCAAACAGGTCCAAAAAGACACTTCAAACATATTGGAGAACTTGCGGACGAAAGTAAGGCAAAGGTAGTAATTGTTTATAGAACAGTACCGGATGAACCAAACAATTGTTTGGTGGTTGGTACAAAGTTTTTACCTGATCTATATCACAATGCACTAATGAGAGCTGTAGAATCAGATGGCGGACAAGACGCAAAAGAACTAGGTGAATTTTTAGGCAGACAAACATTTCCAGATGGAACAAATATGTTAGCAATATTGCATAATGACAATTACATTAAAAAGTTTAAAACTAAAGATGTTATTGTTACTTTTGGAAATACAGCCGACGGTAAAATAGCATTGAATAAACTAAACGAACAACTTGCAAGAGACCAAGGTGTTAAAGTATCTGATTTAGCAGTAAAAGATGAAAAGGCTGAAGCGACTACAACTGAAAAAGCAGATGCCAAAAAAACTACCGCCAAAAAATAGTAGTTGGGTACAATTAACAAAAGATTTTGTTAAAGAATGGCCAGAAATTCTTGAAGGATTACACTTCAAGAATATGCCAGTCAAATATCTACTTTACTGTAATATTAATCTTAAAAATCATATAACAATACATTATGATATTAAAAAAGAATTAAAAATTAAAAGTCAAAATTCTATAGCACGTTTTCTTAAAAAAACAATCGAAGTAAATTACTTTAAAATTAAAAATGTAGATTTAAAATTTGATATTCCTGCACTTAAAAAAGATATAGAAAGCAAAACAGAATCAATTTTAAAAAGAACTTTTAAATAATTTTATTGACGTTTTTAATAACATAAGCAACTTCATCATCAGTCATATAAGGCCAACAAGGTAAACTTAAAATTTTGTTTGCTATGTAATCTGTATTTTTTAAATTATCTTTACTATTATAAACTGGCTGTACGTGACAACCTGCAGGCCACATTATACCAGTTTCAATGCCTAGGTTTTTTAATTTATTAATTACACTTTCTCTATTATCAACTAATACTGTATATTGATTATAAACATTATTACACCAAGATGCATTTTTAACCATTGTATCTATATTAAGTTCAGTATCATAAATTTGTGCCACACGTCTTCTATCACTATTATGATCATCTATTTTTGTAATCATATGATTTAAAACATTTGCTTGTAATGAATCTAATCTTTCATTCCACCCTAAAAACTCGTGTACATATTTGTCTATTCGTCCATGATCTCTAGACATTAAAATTTTATTAATATATTCTTGTTTGCCTACTACTGCTCCACCATCGCCAAAACAAAACATATTTTTAGCAGGATAAAACGAAAAACAAGTTAAATCATTATAACTTCCATTTATTTTATTTTTATATGTTCCACCAAAACTTTGTGCGGCATCTTGTACAACAGGAATATTACCTGCTATTTTTTTAATAGTATCCCAATCACAAGTATGACCAAATAAATCTACACCAACTATCGCTTTAATATCTTTCATTGCTGTTATTATCCTTGCCAAATAATCTGTGTTGACTGTGTAATTGTCTAAATTACAATCAATCCAAATTATTTCTAATCCTAATTTTGATGCCATTTCTGCAGTACTAATAAATGTAAAACTTGGTATAGCAACTTTATCTCCTGGTTTTAAATTTAAACATTCATAAGCAAGTAGTAATGCACTTGTTCCGCTACTAACTCCTACTGCTGATGCTTTACAATAATTTTTTAAATTGTTTTCAAACTCAATTACTTTTGGTCCTTTAATAAACCAACTATTGTCAATACAATCCTGTAATGCTTTATCTAATTCTTTTTTAGAATTATTATAAACTCTTTTTAAATTTGCGTAGGGGACTTCCATTTTTTCTCCAATTCTAATTTCCAATCTAATCCTTTGTTTTTATATTGCTTTGCTTCATACATTAATAAAGTAATTGTATGATCGAATGCATCCATAAAACCAACTTCAAATGGCAATGCTTTTATGCCTGGGCCTATTAAATGTTTTTTAACAACATCTGCTATACTTGAATTTTTAATATTACCTATAATATATCTTTCACTACCTGGCCTATCTAAAAACCCTGTTTCGTGATATACATATAAATTTCCTAAACTATCAATAGAAGTTGCTATTTGAGGCCAACAGTGCTTGTCCATTTGCTCGTGTGTAGCCATTTTTATTGGACCTGTAGGTTTTCCATATCTAACAGAGTGTAGTGCATACCCATAATCTATATGTATGTCAGTATCTTTTTCTATTTCAAGGAAAGTGTTGTGGAGTTTTTCTCTTTCTAAATCAGAAATATAATTATTAGATTGTGAAAAATCCTCTCTTAATGTTATAAAAGAAATTTTAAAATCTGATACACTATTAATTTCTTTAATCATTTTAAACACTGATTTTAAATCATCACTATGTCCTGGCAATATTATCCAGTTAACTCCAAGTTTTATTTGACTGTTTACTTTTGGTACTTGTATACAAAAATCTTTTAAATTTTTTACAACAATGTCGTATCCTTTTTTATTTTTTGTTACTCTGTAATAACTTTCTGGGTCATGTCCATATAAACTTACACGCATTACTTCTAAGTCAAATAAGCCTGGCTGTCTCTCTAAAAAGTTTTTAGATAGTGCATATGCATTTGTATACATTTGCATTTTAAACCCTTGTGACGTTCCATAACTGATTATTTTTCCAATATGTGGATTTGTTAAAGGTTCTAATCCTCCACTAATCCTAAATCTATCTTGCCAAAATTCTCCTTGTTTTGGATCTTGATCAATTACTTGTTTAAATATTTCAAAACTTTTATTAATGTCATCTGCTTTATATTTTGCATTATAATTACGTCCACAAAAAGTACAAAAAAATTGACAATTCATTCCTGGATATAATCCTACTCTGTTTGGATAAGCATATATTCCGTTAACTGCATTTTCCAGAGAACCGTTGTTTAACAAAGGAGATATTGTATTATTCCAATACCTGTTTGCATCAATACTATCTTTTTCGTGTTTGTAGCCTAATCTCATCCGTAATGTTCCTCAAAATAATTTTTAATCCAATCAAAATCATAACTTTTTCTTACATCATTTTTATCTTCTATAAACTGTAAAGCATCTTTGGCTCCTAAATATACCCATTGTGCATTATCGCCTTTACCTAATGTTGTCCATTTTTTTAATCTATAACGAGATTCAACAGTTGGAATTTGTAATTTTAATTTAAGTACTTCTCTAAAAGCAGTTCTCCAAGCAAGTAAAGATGTTTCATCTAGTTTGTTTATTGCACTTAATATCGGAACTACTGTAACAGGTTTTGATAACGTAAAATCTAGTCCAGGTTTTATGGTTTCCATTACTAATTGTTTATTATATAATATTACACCATCATGTCCATATGTACAATCTATAACTTCATTATAACAATCAAAAATATAATGGCAAGGATTTTTCATTCTATCTGGTTGAAAATCAAAATTAAAATCTTCAACTATATCAATTTTTGGGAATACTGCAAAAAAGTAATCTGTTTCACTCATCATAGCCGCTGACATATATGCAAGTGTTTGTCCTACAACCCCTTTACTCCATTTTGCTCTTGGGAATTTGCTTTTTAATTTATTAAATCGTTCTTCTGCTTTTGGTTCATCATACGATATAAAAACAATATCCATAGGTTTTACATCATATTCAAAATCAAAATGCACTGTCCTATCAAAATCATAAAACTGTTTTATATTTTCCCTATGTGGTACTAGCATTATATCTTTAGTTTTACCCCAAGAATATAATTTTTCATCTTCCCAAAAACTTGGATAAAAGTTTGGTCTTTTTATTCCTTGTAAATCTTTATTAATCATCCATTTATAAAACACTGGGTCTTCATTATAATATTTTTTAATTGGCTCTTTTAATTTATAATATATTATTGGGCATGGTGGTTGCCACAACACTGGATCTGCATGATAATTTACATCTTTATAATCACGTAAAAATTTTAAATTTTTTAATTGTTCTTTAAATTGTTTGGTTGGAATTAACATTATATTGCCTTCTTGATTTAATCCTGCCATTGGGTGTGTAGCATACCAAACGTGTATTTGATCTTTTTCAAACTGTTCTGGAATAAAGTCAAAATCAAATGTATCTAATTTTAGAAATGAGGCAAATACCCAAAAATACTCTGTACGAATATCCTCAATACAACTTTTTATTACTGAAAAATAACTTTCAACAAAAGGTACAATCTTTGTAGTTACTAACGGTGATTTCCGTTCGTCAATATTTTTAAATCTTACTTGTATACTATCAAACGCCATAAAATAATTTTATTGTTTTACAAATATATTCAACTTCTTCTTCCTTTAAAAATGGATATATTGGTAAACTAATTGCATTACTACATAATCTTTCTGCATTTGGGTATCTTCCAAAATTATTCGAATCTAAAGTTCTTTTATAATGTATTTTGGTTTCAATGCCATGTGACTCTAACTGTTTTTGTAAATCTCTTCTTTTGTCTACTAATAAAACAAGTTTATGATAAGAAGATATTGTAGTCTTATGAAAAATTCCAGTAGTTTCTTCTTGTCTAATAAAATTTAAATCCGGCAACAATTCAAAATACCAACTTGCAATTTGTTTTCTCTTTTTTTGCAAACTTTTAAATTTACCAAACAAAAATAATAATTGATTACAATGATCTTCGGATATTAATGAATTATAGCCATATTCGTACTTCATACCAAACCCATGCCTACGTAATGATATAATATTTTTATAATGTTTATCACTATCAGTTAATACCATACCTCCAGTTCCAAACGATGGCAAATTTTTCATTGGATCAAAAGAAAAAATACTTATATCACCTAATTTACCTGAAGGAATTTTTTTATAAATTGCTCCCATTGATTGTGCCGCGTCTTCTATTAAAGGAATCTTTCTTAAATTACAAAATTCTTTTATATTCTCATAATCAACAAGATTGCCAAATAAATTTGCATATAATACTGCATCAGGATTTAAACCAATTGATAATGGTCCTAAATTTCCATTTTTATCTACATCAACAAAAATAGGTTTTGCTCCTAATCTTTTAATTGCACCAGACATAGCAATATATCCAAATACTGGACATACAATTTTACTCTGAGAGTTCAATCCTAACGATTTTAAAGCAAAATATAATCCATCTGTTGCACTTCCAACTGCAATTGCATATTTCCGTTTATATTGTTCTGCCAATGTTTTTTCTAATTCTATTTGATAACTGTCTTGCAAAACTTGTCCAGATTTCCAAACTTGTTTCGCACGTTTAGTTAAACGCCAAGAATACTTGTTGTATAATCGATCTATACCATTAAACTTTATTTTGTAACCACTCATAATATTTTTTTAAACCTTCATCAAATGTTGTTTCAGGATTATATCCTAACAAAGTTTTTGCTCTAGTAATATCTAACGTACCTCTTCTTGGATACATTTTATTCATACCAATATCTACAATTTTACTTTTACTTCCTGTTAATGCTATAATTCTTTCAGCGGCATCTCTTAATGATATAGCATTACCCGCCGTAATATTAAAACTCTTATTATTTTCAATTCCTAATGCACATTTAACAATTCCGTTTGCAGTATCATCAACATAAGTAAAATCAACTTTATTACTGCCATCATGTACTTCTATTGTTTGGTTTGCCATTGCTTTTGCAAAAAATTTACTTAAAACTCTATCATCCATATCTCCTGGCCCATATACTCCACTTGGTCTTACAATATTATATTCTACTCCGTTATGCGTATGATAGTGTTTTGTAAATCGTTCTGCAACTAGTTTACTTTCGCCATACAAATTATTTGGTTTTGAATCTCCATCTTCTGCAGTACCATCTGCATAATGTCCATATATCATTGACGAACTTATAAACACAAATTTTTTAGTTTTAAATTTATCACAATGCCATAATAAATTTACAGTACCTTCTACAATATTTCTTACACCTAACATTGGATTTGCATTTACAATTTTTGCTCTAGGATATGACGCAAGATGTATAACAACGTCTGGCGTAGAACGAAATGCTCTTAATACATCATCTCTATTAGTAACATCTCCATTAAACGTATATACGTTTTTCCAATTTCTTTGTCTATACTCATATAATTTTTTTAAATCTTCTTTAGTAATAACTCCATATGTTTCACTATTGTCCATTATACTAACATTATGCTTTCCATTAGAAAGCATTTCAACAATCTTTGATCCAATAAAACCATTTCCACCTACTACTAAAATTTTCATTTATGTCTTGCTCCTTGTAATACACAAACAAAATATAATTCATTATCACTAGTATTATAAACTTTGTGAAAAACACCATCTTTTATTAAAACAGTATCTCCAGGTTCAACTGAAAACTTATTATCATCTAATTGCATCTCTCCGTATCCTTCAATAAAAAAATAAATTTCTTCTTGTCCTTTATGCTTATGTCCGCTTGTTTCTTTTTTAGCATTAAGGCGTGTACTGCTTAATACTAAATTCTTTAAAATTGTATTATCTTTAACTACATATCGATCATCTTCTTTAACAACTTTGCCACCTATTTGATTATTAATTAATTTCATTACAATACTTTTACTCCATATTTGTTGGTAAATGCTTTACCATCTTTGGTGTCATTTACCATAGGCATACCCTTAATGTTCAAACTAGTGTTCAATAAAATAGGACAGCCTGTTTCTTTCTTCCATGCTTTAAGCAGTTCATAAAACCCTTCATTGTCGCTTTTTGACACGGTTTGCACACGACTTGAGTTATCATAGTGTATTATGGCAGGACAGTCTTTACCATGCGTATACGTCGCTGTATATTGCATATAAGGGGTGTTTTTTACACCGATAGGTAAGTCAAAATACTCATTTACATCCTCTTCTAAAATGGCAGGAGAAAACGGTCTAAACTTCTGTCTTCTCTTAATTTGGTTTACCATATCCTTAATTTCCAACCCTCTCGGGTCTGCTAAAAGCGATCTATTACCAAGTGCTCTAGGGCCAAACTCTGCTCTACCACTTGCTACACCAACCATTTTATTTTCTTTTAATTCTTTAATAAGTGCATCAACAGGATATTCACCTTCTATGTTATGTCCAAGAAATGGGTGTTCCCATTTTAAATGTGTTTTCTCACTTGCGGCAATACATCCTATTGATGACCCTGCATCTCCTGGGTTTGGTATAATCCATATGTTATCAAATAATCCTAGGTTCGCTAATACTCTATTCGCGACACAGTTCAACGCAACTCCGCCTGCATATACTAAATTCCTACTGCCATACTTAGATGCTCTATGCCATAAATCTGCAAGACATTCTTCGAGAACTGATTGTATACTTGCGGCTATATCCATAACATCTGCTTCTGGATGCCAATCACCCAAACCTCTATGTAAATTCTTTTTCAATTTAAAAGGTGCCTGTATCACAAAGTCTTCATAGATATCATCCTTATATTTTGGTTCTCCATAAGCCGCCATTCCCATTAAAATATATTCTTCTTCTGCAGGTTTTAATCCACAACGTTGTGTAAATGCAGAATATAATATGCCCAAACTGTGTGGATACTTTATAGTTTCTTTTCTTTTTATCCAAATTTTGTCAGCAGTTGAAATTGATGCTGTATCCCATTCGCCTATTGCATCTACTGTTAATATTGTTGCTTCTCTAAATGGTGAAGTAAAGTATCCTGCCGCGGCATGACTATCATGATGTTTTACATATTCATCTATTTTAATTTTAAAATTATCTAAATGCCATTGTGGCATTTCTGTATAACTTAAAGCATCACTGTATTGTCCTGCATAAAATTGTCGTGTTTTCTTTAATAAAGGTTTTTCGTAATAAACAACTTTGTCAAAAGGACCATATGTCATTGCTTCATTAACTATTGCCCAATTTAAATAAAAATCATTTTTAACTTTTGAATAACGTTCTGCATGAGCGGCCCATAATATTTCACCTACACCACTGCTATAATCTACTACTGCCATTGCGGCATCGTGATTCATACAGTTTATACCTAATATTCTCATCTTTTTAATTTAAACCATTTCTTTGCGTGTTCTAAATAATTTTTCCACCATTCATTTTCAATTGTATATTCAAAATTTTGCGAGGTTGGGTTTACTCGTACTTCTATAGCACCATTCCTTAAATGAAAATCTCGTGCCATTTGTGTTAATGGTGACAATGTTACTAATCGATTTAAATGATATGATTTTTTAACCATTTTAAAAACTTCTTGTATTATTCTTTTTCCACCACCTTTTTTCTTTGACCAAACGGTATAAGCAATAGCAATATTGCCTTGTATTCCTGCTCTATGAGTTGCCTGCATAAAAGCATCTTTACTCATTAAATCTAATTCTTCTATCGTCTTTGGTATTTCGTGTGTAAAGGCAAAGCACATAACCGCAACAATATCTTTGCCAAGTTTTAAACCATATATTTTTCTACCCCAATCTTTTCTAAACTTATTATCCAGTTCGGGCCTCACAGGATCTTCTTTGAAATGACAATATTTCATTTCAACTAACTCCACTTTTTTAAGCCAATCAAATGTTAACTTTTTAATTTTTTTCATTTGTTTACTTTTATTTCTTCACTCTCTCCATAATACGGAGATGCAAGAGAGTGTGGTTTTATTATAAATCCTCTTATATTATACATTTTAATTTGTGCTAATAAATTTCCTGCTTCTGCTAAAGCAAACCAAAATGCATTTTTTTCATAGAGATAAATCCAACTAAACTTCCTAGGATATTTCTTACCGTTAATATAAACTTTCCAACCATTAACAATATTATAATTTCCCCATTTATGTTTAATATTAAACCTTCGACTAAATTTTTTACATTTAATTTTCATTTAAATCTTATTTGTATATAAA
>Ga0080013_1003152_pt1 | contig 17924 bp, 26 predicted proteins | sample ETNvirenome_6_85_FD_69236 | JGI IMG/M metagenome (GOLD analysis project Ga0080013, IMG submission 69236) | Marine viral communities from the Pacific Ocean - ETNP_6_85 (SPADES assembly) (version 2) | ecosystem: Environmental > Aquatic > Marine > Oceanic | place: Pacific Ocean | collected 2013-06-19 | reverse complement strand
TTATGTGATACGAGATAATCATATTCTACTTTGGAAGTATCTCGCTTGCATATCTCACAAGTCCAATATTTCTTGTATGCTTCGTTGTCTTTACTATCTAACTCTTTTGCATCGAGAGTTATGACAAAGTGCTTATTCATTCTTCACCCACGGTCGCTCTACACGACCGCCTCCCTCTCGACGCTCGAGTTCCCAATCATCACAGAGCATCCATTCGTGCTTCTCGCACATATACAGGATGGTCATTACGTTTGCTACGGTTTCACAACCACATTTCATTATGTCTTTTGCGCTCATTTTAAATACTCTTGTGCCATTTTTATGGAATCTCTTAATGATACATTTTTAGTAGTTTTTGCTACTTCTATTTCCATATCATTCAATATTTTATATGCTGTTTTCTTAGATATATATCTCAGCAATATTCTTATCAATTGCATACTCTCCGCTATAGTAGTTACCATTCTATAAATACCTCAGAACCACTTGCCAAAATCCATAGAATACGAAGAAGGCACCTAGCAATGCAAACTCACTCATAGCCCTTCACCGTCGCCCCTGCAGCGTTTGCACAGGTTAGTATAGTGTTTGTATATCCATCTGCTACACTTAGTGCAGTAATTCTCTCCTGTTAATTTGCTCATCTTTCACTCGGTCCCCGAAATTCGTCTAATTCTTCTTCTATCCTTTGTAGTGTATCTATTGCTTCATTAACAATACAAATATAGTATTGGCGGTCATTAATGGATAGTTCTTTTGCGTCGAGCGTTAATACTCGCTTGAGTTCTGCAAGTCCACGCACTAAGTAATCACTCATTTCTATATCCTCGTGATGTATACAAATGCTCTGGATTATAATTTTCATCACACAATCCTGCAAGGATGTGGTCGCGGAAACTCTTCTTCGCATCATCTCCGTCTTTCATAATGGGTGTTATATAACCGCATTTATGGCATTGAACATCGTATCTCATATGCTCTCCACAGACTCGTAGCAATACCACTCCTGCCAGCAGTCATAGCATAGGTCTCCACGCCGGGGAGCGTGATACGAATTAATCGTTACTCTCTTACACTTTTTACATTGGCCCATCAGTCGTCCTCCTCGGGAATTATGCAGTTGACCAAGCCCAGCGCTTCGGGCCGACGCGTGCAGCGAGGACAATGGGGGTAGTCCTTTACATATGCGTAATTTCCACCACATCGTAAACATCTCATTCGATACACTCCGGACAGGGACACGCTGTTCCCTTCCAATCACTATAATCTCTCAAGCACATTAAACCCACTTGTGCTGACATATAGTTTAATGCACTTAGCACTTTATTTTTCTCTGCTCGGTTCATTTTACTAATTTCCTGAACCAATTGCGCTGCGCTATCCTTACTACAAATCTCATCAGGGAAAAAGCATAGACTTTGTCTAACTTGATTCTCCCGTTAACAAGGTGTGGTTCTTCTTTGCGCTTCGTTTCTATGGTTATGCTTTTTTCTTCGTCGTCCCACTCGAAAGTGGCAAACTTAAGTTCTCGTTTGATTTTCATTTTTCGTCGTCCCACGGTTTATCCGTATTACAGTAATCGTTCCAACAGGTAAAGCAGAGGTTGCCCCTGTCGCTCACCTTGCCGCAACATTTACAGAACATCAATTCCCCAACCCTAGTGGGTATTTAAAGTTTATTTTTAGCATCTTTATCCCCTATAAATTCTCTATAATCTTCAGGCCACCAGCTCTCCTTCGACCTATGCTCGATAGCGCAACGCTGGGAGCCGCACTCGCAGCGGCCACCGCCAGCGGCAAGTAGGTCGCGCTCATCTACGCAATTCTCATAAATATTAAACATTATCTCAAATGCTTCTTCTAAAAGAAATTTGTCAACAGCACTTGCCGCTTCCGCTGGCCCAGAGAGAGCGAGGTGGCGTATAGCACGGTCGGCCGCTAATGTTTCTTCTATTAACGATGGGTCTTCGTGGTCTGCTAACCACGCCGAAAGACGCTCTCTCATTATTTTACTCATAGTGCATTTAATCATTCTTTCTCCCTTATATAGTGATTGTCATATTGCACAGGAACGCTAATTCTTCTGAGCGGGTCCCCGCAAAGTCCAGCTTTCATATGATTATGATAATCCTCCCAAACAGCATTTAAACCGTGCTCACCGTATAATAATGGTGTTAAATATCCACATTTGCTACATTTTATCTCATATTGCATTGTTTACCTCATCCCATTGGGTGGAGAATACTGGCCGTGATGCGTGTCTATAACGCATTCTCCGCGGCCTTTGGGCCACCTCAATACAACAGAATTGTTTACCGTAAAAGGAGTGTCCGCAATCAGCACACCACCGTGCTCCGTTAAAGTGGTGTCCCAGCCATTGTTTCTCACATTTGGGACAATTAACTCCTTTGATAATTTCTTTTAAGTCAGCATAAGGGAAATAAACGTAATCAGGATGCCATTGCTGGTCAACGAGTGCGCCATAGTATTTCCTATCCCCCATACACTTCACCGCATTCGATACAGCAATTCTCAATTAATTGATGACTACAGCAAGGACATTTGTTTGATTTATACATTTGTCAGCACCTCTCTACATTGCTCGCACAGTCCGGAGATATGCTCAACCCAGGATTTGTCTTCACAATTCCAGCAATCTACTGAGCTTTTGCCTCTTTGAGAGTAGCCGCTCATTTATGAATGCTCCCCGTCGAGAAACTGAAATATTTACGCAGCATTCGACAAGTTCGACAGCGGCGCCAATTCTCTCCTGTGCATTTATCTTTGCAATTGCTCATTTTCTTTTCTCCTGATATTTCATTTTTTTCTCTGCTTTGGATGGTATTTATCATAGCACTCCCTACAACAGCCTTCGCCGTCCCAAACTTTGTTTAGCCATTTATTTCCTCTTTTACATTGCTCACAATGTGCGCTCATTTTTTCTCCTTGATATACCAATTATTCTGCTCGTGGTATTTCCACAAGCAATCTCGGCAGTAAATTTGTAAATGAGTAATTGGCTCTTTGTGGCAAAGGAAGCATTGGCGTCCTAGCAACGATGCCTCAGCATTTCTTTTATCTCCTAGAAATCCGCTCATTCTAATTCTATTTTGGCCCATCGTTTGAAGCAATTTTTGCAGTTAATATTATGTATTGTATTATTGAGAGCACTTCGTCTTTCCTGATTGGTCATAACGTGGCCGCACAGCGTTTTCCTTTCGCTCTCGTCGGACAAATGCCGTCGTCTCATAGTTGCTCATCTCGAAGGCGGTCAAGCATTTTCATTAACATCTCTGCATCCGACGCAATAGCATATAGGCCGAATTCAATTTGGTCAATTAATCCAGCGTGGTCAAAAGAGCACGGGTCGTGTGCTGTGCAACCACAATTTTCCTTATCGTGTTTCTCCAAACGCTCTCTCACCGAAGGAGGATTTGCTGGTTCTACTTCGCTGTTATACCAGTCTTCTGCTTCTTTCTCTTCTGCTGCTTCGTCTGCGGGGCCGCAGATATCGTTTATCATTTCTGCTCTAGTCTTCTTCTTTTTCGTGCTCATTTATCTCCTTTTCGCTCATTTCATCCATTTCTGCTTCCTCCCGGAAAGCGGTTTCTTTGGCATCATCATCACTTGGGGGGTCCAGAGCAGATTCATTAAACATAATCGGCGCAACACTAAAACTACTCGGCCCGACGGGAGTAATTGCCTCACCCACTACTCTGTGGCCGTCGCGTCCTTCGAAGGGCTTGAGATGCGGTATGTTTCGCTCATTGGGCATTAGTCTGCTATGCAATTTCTCTTCCATCGCATCAAAAAATGTATCGTTATCAAAGAAATCTGCCAGCATCTCGGCCCATAGTCGCTCTATCATTTTCTCTTTTTTGTTTTTATCCATATGCTACCTCGGTTCCTACCATTAATGTTATGCAAAGGCTGTATTTAATCATTTGCTTCAATGAACCTCCCGCTGTTATCAATATCTAATCCAGAACTTCCAAATGTCGAAGCGGGCCACGGCAGCATTGCACCTGTTATCTGGTGCTGTGGTCCCACTACACCGTGGCTGTGATGCCACCATAACTTGACTTTTCCTTCTTTCCAGAGCATTAAACCGGAACGCTGAGGCCCCGTGCAGCTCTCAAGGATAGCATTCCAAGAAACGGGGCGTTCATCACTTAGCATACACCATAAGTAAGCAACTCGCATATTAAGGTGCTCCTGTTCTGCCTGTGCGTGGCGCACTCTGCTAATTACATTACGACCAGCATTTTGGTTCATACGGCTCAAATCAATATTGAATATTTTGTCGTATACTGTGAAATTATTCCGGAAACGCTCATATTCAACGTCTAATTCGCCGGTATGACTGCGCCACCTGCTATTATCGCCCAATATCCACTCGGGATTGCCCGTAAAGATAGCATACACGCCATTATTACATAGCGGATACTTGGCCGTAGTAACTCGGGGCGCCTGCGAGCGATAAAAGATTACATCTCCGGTAATTCGGCCCGAGTAAATCATTACTTCGATACGAGCAAACATTTTCTCCAATCGCTCCTTTGTCTCAATATCCCAGCCCTCTGTGCGTAGTTTAAATAGTGTTGGATTGCTTTCTCTCATATAAAGAGCAGCCCAATAATTGCTGTGGCCTAATGTAACCGCATCCATCTCCGCGCTGAATTCGGGCTCAGCATATACAGTATTCGAGCACCATTGGCGTTTAGATTGCTCCATCAAAGTTCTGCGGTGCGCAGTTGCTGCCACCGATGCGTCCCCAGAGCGGATATGTTCAGCATTTATTGTTATAATTTCCATAATTATTCTCAAAAGAGCGGATGGTCCTGTCGGCTGGATTTGAACCAGCGTCCGAGCGACAAGTGTGCTCGATGATGGGCCGGACTACACCACGACAGGATTTCCGCTGTAATTTACGGGGCAAAGGGCTGCGGCAACATACAACACACGCCCGAGTGTGATGCTGTAAAAACCATAATACAGCATCAAAATGGAACGCAACCCTTCACCTTTCCGCTTACTTTTTTAACCTCCGCAGCATTTTTTTGTCCTTCCACGACAGCCCTTTTGGACGCTTCTTTTTCGAAGTTCCAGCGGCTGCGCGTTTTGCTATATAATTTTTAGTGTATGGGACAAATACTGTTTTTCCATCAGCATCTGTGAATATCCCCGTTTTGAAATAATGTCGCTCGACTTCATCATCAAAAAATTCTCCGTGGCAGGCGCTGCATTTCCAGAACATTGCTTCATCTCCGTCGAGGCCTGCTATTTCGTTCAGTTTTTTTTGCTGCTTATCATCACCGTAGTGAGTTAAAGTCCCGCTGCCTTCTTTACAATGGGGACAGCATATTTCGTAGGGGGCTGCTCCCTTCTCTCTGCCGATATGCTTTTGTTTTTTTATGAAGTTTGCTGCCATTAATAATATACTCCACGACCTTTATCGTAATCGCTATCATCATCGTAAAGGCTGTCTTTATCCTTTGGTGCTGTAACCCTGAAGGCGTAAGAGTCAATTGAAGCAAGCGTTATGCTTATGTCATTCTTATGTTGCTGGACGTCCAGATACCTGTCTAGCACATCCACCGAGTGATGATGCAAAGGTATCGCATCTTTAAAGCGTATGGATTTCCCGCTGCCTGTTATTTCTGTGAAGCAATCACACAAATCATCCAGCATAGTCCATCCTTCTATCGCTTCGATATCAGCCATTACTAATTCCAGAGCATCTTCTGCGGACGCCAGCTTATCCCAATCCACACCCGCAGCCACCTGGGATGCTGGGTTGGAACCATATGTGTCCACTCCGGTATAGCGGGTGCGGCCACAGTAGTGAGTAGTGATAGCAGGTGTCCACGCTCGGGTTGGTTCCCAAGTGATGGCATCTCTATTATTGCTAAGATAACTATACATCTTTGGAATAAGAGTTTGCTTCAAAAAGTCTATCGAGCGTCTTAAATCTTTCAGCGAAACCTTTTCTGCACCCGTATGAGCACCATAATATCCCGCTGCTAGATTAATCCCGTTAATTTGAAGTGATACAACGCCTTCACTGACATCAGAGATTGAACCAGCCGCTGTGGACCAACCACTATCTGCTCCTAAATCGGCCAGCAACGATTCAATTTTGTCAGCACATAACTGATAATCACAGTTTTCGGTAATTATATCGCTGTTTCCGCGTCTATCAATTGTAATCCAGAAGTTGCAATCAAAAAAGTAATCGAGATGGTGCGTCATAGCGTGCCTAACGCCATTACAGCCACTTTCTTCAGCAACAGTTAGTAGTGCGGTTAGCGGAACATCTATTTCGCTGTCTGTTATCAACTTAAGGACAGCAAATACTCCACATTTATCGTCGCCACCAATCACTTGATTGTTTTTGCTCTTAAATACAACATCATTTGCTGTTTTGTAGACGCCCACATCTGCCACAGCACTTGCCACGGTGTCCATATGAGCGTTTACCAAAATCCTATCGCTGCCTTCCACACGATTTTTGAAATATATATTTCCAGCACTATCAATTTTGTGCTCGATATCATTACTCGTCAGATAAGTACTGACATATGCTACCATCGCGTGCTCATCTCCCGAAGGTGAGTAGATGGAAAACATTTCCCGCAGCAATTTTATATCATTTATTGCTGTTTTCTTCTCAACGCTAGTCAATAGACTTTGCTTGAGTATCACGGGTGCTTCCTTCTTTTCTTCTACAGCATCTGCATCCTTACCAGACAGCCTTTCTTTTACTGCCGTAGCAACTTTGCGTATTGCTGCACTTGGAGAAGCAGCAGGTAACAGGGCTGTGTTGGCGTCTGTTTTTTGCTCTTCTTCATTGCTCATTGTTGTCTTATCTCCACTATTCTAAAACCGCTCGGTCTTAATCTTTCTCGAGCGGCGTAATCTGCTACTTTAGTTTTAGCAGATGTCCTTGCTAGTTCAATTCTAGCATCCTCATCCTGATAATATGTATATTCTGCATCCCCTCCGCTGGGTTTTTGCAACCAAAACGGTATCCACCATTGTGTATACAGCCGTTTTTCGGGTTCGCTAAATGCAAAATTATGTGCTCCCTTTATGTAACTGAGCACTTCGTTGTCGTGCCGCGAATATGTGTGACACACTAATTTGTAATCATTAAACACAGCTTTTGCCCACTTGTCTACTGCTCTAAACATTGTGGTGTAAAGTTCTGCTTTAGCCTGTGTGTGTTCTGATAAGTATAATCGAGAAGGTGCTATAAATGTAGTTCCTTGCTCTTTTCCCCACGTATTTGCTTCTTTGAAAAACTTAATAACCGAGCGGCCTATGATGTATTCACCCTTTTTGTCGTAGATGAGCAACCACAGATGTGGATTTGCTGCCATATCTATCATACCAAAGCCATAACTTTCAGCGTTTTCCTTACATTGACAACTGCCCACACCGCTGTTAAACTGTGCTACATCCTGGAGCAGCGCAGGGTCAAAGCCAATCCTTACAGGCAGCGTCGTGCAAGTAGCATTTGTTCTATACTTTTCGAGCGTTGTGTAATATTGTGAGCCTTCTGGGAAATGTGCTGGTACCCTGTTTTTATACGAGCGATTCAACACATTAGTCAGAGCACGTTTCAAGTCTGCTCCCTCATCAGTCTTATTTAACTGCAACATCTGTATAACAGCATTTATATTGATGCGTTCTATCGGCCATCGCAGCCAATTTTTGCCTATTTCGGCAGCAGATAGTTCGGCACCCCGGTGGATGCCGCCTTTCACTTTATCATAATAGGTAATACAGCTTTTGAATATGTCGCGGATAGGATGATACAGCCCATACTTCTTATGCTCGACGATGAATACGTCTCGCTGCATCATATCTTTCACATAATCTGCAAATTGGCGGTAAGTTCCAGATGCTATTTGCATCTCGCTGTCGTAAAATCCAAATCCTGCTCCAAATCCTTTGTCTGATTTGATTAAATATAAATCGGTGCTGCTATAATGTCCAGCATCTCCACGGTAATACCAATCCAGAAAGTAGCCGATGTCGTGTTTCGCAGCATCTTTGTTTTTAGACGCTGTTAATGACTTGTAGTGCTCTGTAATCTTAACACTAGCCGCTGCACTACTCGCCCTAACCATATCACTGATATGCTGTTCACTACGGTGGTAGCAATCGTGGCATTGGTGCTCGTTTTCCCAATGTTCGCTGTAAACTTCATTGAGCATTATGGAATTTCCACAACTAGAGCACTCGTTAAATTCGTATTCATCTGCACAACCGCTGCAGGCGACCGCATCATCGCTGGCATAATATTCGTGCCTGTCGGTATTGATGTATTCACCGCATCCATCGCAGCAATGATAAGAACCACTATCTAAGCAATCCTCGCAAAAACCACTTCCATTGATATCGGTGTAGCAATCGTCGTCTTCGTGCTTCAATTCATTACAAGTCGAGCACTTCCACATATTATCATAGCAAGTGGTGCAAATAACGTCATTATCTGAAGTGCTGCGCACTTCTGCACCGGCAGCAATGGCTTCATCACAGAATTCGCATTTGATTGCTTCGTCGTCGGGCATTGCTGTTTTAAGTGACTCCAGCAGTTGAAATTATTCTGCTCAGAGGTAATTTTAGAAGGGCAGCGGGATATATAAAGGGTGGGTCGCTGGAAGCGGTTTTAATCTGCTTTAGCATCATCCGTCACATCCCGAGCAAGTCGCCATAGCCAGCCCCCTGTAGTGCCTGCTGTGGAGTTCTGTGCTTCATTTATTTGCTCTTTAGAAATGAGCATAAATCCGGCAGGCCGGCATCCGTGAGTGGTATCAGCATATACAAGATGGCACGTAGCACAATAAATGCTACCCTTAATTGCTTTTGTCGGAAACCAGCGGCTTTGGCCTATATCCAGCGTTTGATATTCAAACACAGGTTTGAAATCGTGTCGCTGTGAATAAGGCAAATCGCTGTCTTCAACGCACTTGAGCATAGTTAATCTCTGAAAGGGCTGGAAACATATAAAGTTTTGGTCGCTGCGAGCATTTGTGGGGGAGAGAGCAAGCACTATACAAAGGAGCAAACAATTGGTGGTGAGACCAGCAGCCGTAACCGCTAGACAACGACTGCTTAATTGTGTTCACTCTTTCCCTTTCCACTGCTGTTTTTCAATTTCTCGTCTAAACTTATATGCTTCAATCTTCGCATCTGCTATTTCCTGTCGGACTACAGCATATGTGTGTAATTTTACCAGCACTTCCCTGAACCAGGGAGCATAATCGTCAGTTCCGCTCATATTTACCTGCTAAATATTCCTCGTGAACCAGCATCCCAACAATCATAGCAGGTTGGCTTGAGCGGTTCGAAACTGCTGGGGACCCAGAAGTGCTTTTCACATTGGTAGCATTTAACTTGTTTCATTTTGCATCCGCTATCTGTTGTTGAATTGCAGCAATCTGTTTATCAAATTCAGCGTAGGAAATCATTGGCTGGAGTGTTACACGACCCGCTTTAACATCAGCAGCAAGACATTTCAAGCAAGGCTCCTGTCTACAGCACGGCCCAGACCTCCCAGCTTTTACATTACTCTCATACGAGCAATTGCAGGTCGAGCATTCTTTGAGATACCTTTTGCTGGCATCCCTGCGATGCAGCACCCAACTGGCTCGACCGCGGGTGCGTTCGTGCTCTTTTAGACTAAAGCGATATTGATTCATTGCTCTTTTATCCTTCTGCGTTTGAGGTCGAGCAGCTCCTGCTGCTTGATTTCTTTGTTTTGTCGCTCAATCATATCCCATTTATGCTTGATTACGATACGCTCGCAATTTGCGCAGCCCATCTTATACCGCATATGATAGCACTCTTCTATTTTGCTCATTTAGGCCCCTGCCAGCACCAATTTGATGCAACTCCAGCATAGTTTGTATCCGCTGTACCCCGGACCCCCGGTATTATAAATGGTTGTTTGCTCGCAACACCGGTCGCACTTGCTGTTTCTTATTTCATCTTCTATTTTGCTCATAGTTTGTGCTCGTTACAAAAACCGTATCTCCTATTTTCACCAGCAACATCTGCGCTGCATACTTGACACCGACTAAACAGCGGGCCACAGTCGCAAGCAGGGCATACCCAGCCAACACCAATGTCCAGCGTTTCGGAGAAACGCCACTTCATAACTGCTCCACAGTTACAGGTTGGTTTGCTGGCACTAACTACTTGTAGCGTTTTCATATTAGAAGTCTGCCTCCTCCAGCATTTTCAAATGATACGTCTCATCGCAGCAGGTCGGGGGCGACCGCTCGAGGAAGTTAGTCCATTTTGCTGTGATTGGTTTATCGCAGCTTTTGCATATCCAATCGTGCAGCACATTATCGTAGCGATAGTTGTAGTTATCGAGCAGTTCATCTGTAGCACACATCCAACAGCCTGCATCACATTTCCACAGCGGAAGGTTGTGTTTAGTGCAGCGTTTTCTATTTTCGCTATTCATATTCTAGCGTTTCCTGCGTATTAGCTTTCCATCTGCTCTGCTTCTATCGGAGTGATAGCGGTTGGGGCCGGATGGTGCTCCACTTGCCCCTGTGCTCTGGTATCCACCTTCCGAGCGGATACGATTGAGCACGTCAATTCGGTTAGTTGGGTCCATCATACGCAGCGAATCAAACAACTGCCGCACGAATAATTCGACGGCAGCAGGGTGAGTCGCCTGCTCATCACGGAACCAATATGCTGCTGTGTCCTGCAACGATTGATGGAAGATGCTGTCGCCGTCGGTTAGACCGAGCACCGGCGTTTTACCTTCCAGCATTTGTTGCCATTTCAGCAGTTTCTGGATGTCTTCTAGCGATATTTCTGGGTTGCTCATTTGTTTCACTCCAGCGTTTGTTTTTTTGTTGCTGGAGGGTAATTTTGGAAGGGCAGCATCATATATAAAGGTTGGGTCGCTGGAAGCATTTCAAACTACTGCAGCAAAAACTGCGGCCTGCTAAGATATGTTAAGTAAAGCATATTAATATCTATATTATAGCTGCGCTTAGTAAGTGCTTATATACATATCAATGCTTAGGGTTTCTTCTTAACATAGCATATGCTTTATACTAAGCATATACTATATACTAAGCATATACTTTATACTAAGCATATGAATATACTGGATTTATCTAACCTATTATAGCTCTTTCTTCGAGCACGCACACCCAAACCAGTTCAGCAAACTAGAACCAGCACCAGTTTAGGTTCAATCCAGCATATATGTATGTGAAAAGAGCATTGATTGCAGCGCTTGAGCCCCCATTTCTACCGCGATGGCCTGCTGCAGCATACGCGGGCGGTTTCTCACTTGGCCGAACCGCTGCAGCAAAGCGCTGCAGCACTCGTTTCTCACTACGGCAGACCGCTGCAGCACCGCGCTGCAGCGCAGGGCCGCGCTGCAGCATTTATTCATACCACGGTAGACCGCTGCAGCACCGGGGATTCTCACCCTGGCGCACCGCTGCAGCAAACCGCTGCAGCACTGCGATTTCTCACCCCAGCGTACCGCTGCAGCAAACCGCTGCAGCATTTTTTTTTCTCACTCCAGCGTACCGCTATAGCAGGCTGCTGCAGCACGGACGGACGGGCTACATCAGACAGCTACAGCAGGTGGCTGCAGCACATTAAAAAAAGCGCAGCGAAATAAAATTCTCTTTCCAGCACACCGCTGCAGCGCTTGCGCTCGAGCGTTTCTCATATGCTGGGGTCGTCTGCTGCAGCACCTGTGAAAATTCCAGGGTGGCCCCGGGGGAGAGTTAGCTCCCAAGCTATTGAGCAGTTTTTAGACTTGCTCAGGTCAACCCCAGAGAATCACTCCAAGGATTTTTCTTCTTCTGAATGACCACGCCCAGAAAGAAGTGTCATACCCTCGTAGTTCAGGCTCTCTGGCGGCCGGGATGCGGCGACTAGTCATTGGGTATCATAATAGTGCAGCCCAAGCTGTTGTGAGCAGTTTTTCAGACTTGCTCAGGTCTATCTTGGTCGAATCCGTCACAGATGGCAGAATTCAGAGAAGCATTAGTGCAGGGTTGGTTTTTTAAGGCACGGTCGACTCGGTCGTTTTTGGTGCGGTCGCTGGGTCCCTAGGGTATACCTCGTTGCCGCAGTTCCAACTCGTTAGCGAGTGGACACGTTGCCCCCTGCTTTAGCGCATTTTTCGGCGCCAGATTGTCCTCACTAGGATGCCGTCGCGCGCTCCTTGTCTAGATAGTCCTTGTGAGAAGCGTAAAGCGAGCAGTTTTATATCTCTTTTCAGAGGTTTAGACACTTGCTCGGGTCTATTCGGAGCAGTTTCGCTTATCCGACTTGCTCGGGTCACACATATTTTCCCCCCGGAAGGGTCCTGCCGGATTTAACTCTAGCGCCCTTCCTTATTGTGTGTGTTTGTCTGTCCGGTAGTGTCAGTGTGGTTCCCTGTGGTCATTCTAAACACTCTGTTAATTCACTTCCAAGATGGTCGTGTGCGGTCGCGCAGTGAGCGCGCCACTTCAGAGTGAGTCCTTTCGGGCGTCTTATCGAAGATTTCACTCATCGATGCAGATAGCCCTTCAGAGAGGATATTCCTTCCGAAAATCCTCGTCTGGAACACGCTGTTCTTCTCCCTGATGTAGTTAGTGTCTGGCATTCGGTGCCAGTACCCAAACGAATCTCGTTCATATCCCGAGATGGTCAGGAAGTTCCCTTTGGCCGATTCAACGACTCTGTCTGTTACTTCGTTCATAGTTAATCCTGTGGGGCCGGAAATCAAGCCGCCGGCCCGTCGGCGTATGGGTCGCAGATACCACGTATACCCCTTTCGGATTCAGACGGAGCCCCCTGAGCGGACTCGGTAAGATTCCTGGGGTTCTTAGGCCGCGACAGCGCCCCGGTGGGGGTCGCTTTGGTCCCTCGAAGGGAGGTTAGGCGTCCGCAGGACCGTAAACGGTCCTACTTCTTACCCTTACCCTTAGACGGTGCGACCTTCTTGACTGGTTCCGCAGTCAATCCAAGTTTGCCGAGTATCATCTGCGCGAGTGCACCAAGGTCATCCTCGGGGATAGCCTCAATGAACGCCTCGCGTTCTGACTCGTCGCTCTTGGCGACTACGACTCCGGCCTTCTGCCCCACAGACATCCCTGACTTCAGGAACTTCCTCATCTCGCCACCGAGCGCCTTGAAGAAAGCCTCGTGGTCGTCGCTCTTGGAGAGCGAGACTAGAGACAGTCCCATTGCAACCCGGGAGCCGTGAGGGCGCCCAAGAAATCCGGATGCCGCGAGGACGCGGTCGAATCCGTCTGAGGGCATACGGGCGTATGCGTATGTTGCCATAGATACGGTTGTATACCTTTTCAGGGTAGTACCCGGGGTCGTTGCCATTACACAACCTTCCCCCGGAGACTCATAAAGTGCGTCATTAAGTCCCACACACAGGTCTATTTGTCGGGTCTTAAGGTCCGACGTTCGCAAAGGGGTCTAGGCCCCATCCCTGGCGGCATAACACTCACACGAGTCCTTTTCGCCGCCCAAGGTGCGTGGCTCTCTGCACAAGTCACAGGAAACCACTTTATTCAGATGTTCTCGCAGGTCTCTGTCACACGCGCCTTGCGGGGTGCTTGCTGCCTCACACGGTCTTAATGGGATTCTGCTCCGCCTGCATTGTCGGACACCCTTCGAGGGCTCCCGGCCGTCAGTGCTGTTCTTCGTGAGAACATCCTTCTGCAATCCCCCAACCCAGCCCGAGCCTTCGGGTATATTTCATTCCAGGGTCACAGCCGCCGGGATAATCACACCCGGTGGGACAATTCTTTTGGACACGCTAGGGTTCACTCTCAATCCTAGCGCACAGTCGGCGTGTTTAAATTGACAAGACGCCCCCACTACAATGCCTAAAAACCGTGATTAGTGGTTTCACTAGTGGGATTATTTGCGTATGTTTGGCGCGTTCCTATATTGCGGCGCACCAATTTAACGGCAGTTGCAATTTGGGGAACCGTTGCCACTATATAAAACTTTATTGCCCCATTTTATGGCGTCCTATCGTCGTGAAACCACCTTAATTTTAGGCGCAGGGGGGGTGTACGAGCTCGTACGAAATAGTGAGTGGAATCCCCCACCCCTTTAAACAAATCGGAGAAATTTTGAATTAGCCCTTTCTATAAAAACTGGGCACTCGTGTGAAAAAAGAAAAAATACCCGTTTTTTAAAAATATGTTTATTTCACAGGGTTACATTTACAACAGCGCCAGGCGCCTTTTTCATTCAAAATAACAGCCCTTCCATCGCAAATAGGACATTGCAAAGGATACACTATTTAAACCACAGATAGTATGCTATGGTTAATAAGCATACAGAGCATCCTAGCATATATAATAATATATAAGTGATATCCCAGTTATCGGGAGGGATGGGTTTTATTCCTCCTCTTTTAGCTGTGTATACAGGGAGGGGGGGTTTAACTGGACCTATGGAACCGAACAGTCGATTGTACTGTTGGCATTTTGGACACAAGAAGTTGTGTTTGAAGATGTCGACGTAAAGACAATGCATATTGCAGCGCCGACACCTTGCATAACTTGACATCTATTTGTTTTCGCCACGCGCAGACGCCAGAGCGTCGCGGATTTCTGTTTTAACAGTCTTTGCGAACTCTTCGTCATACTGGTCATAGTTAGACATAATGACATCCTTGAGGACACTGTCGCGCATTTGTTGCTGCAGCGTTGAATCCAGCCTATCATATGCTATCTTTTGAAGCTTGGTCAGGTTATTTTCAATCAGGCTGTCGATTTCTGATTCATACCTTTTAAGCAAAAAGGGAACGTATTTATTAACTAGGAAACTGAATCGTGGTACACGAAAATAGGCATAAGCCCCAGCGCCAGCAACCACTGCTACCACAGCCAGAAGCTCTGGTGCCGCAATTAGTTGGTCTAGTAGTCCTTCAAGTAGGTTCGTTTCGTTGCTCGTTGCGTTCGTAGTCGCATTAGCCGTTGTGTTATTTGTCATAGTACACCTTGTGTGGGCCGCCAGATATTGAAGTTATCCAATAAACATTTTTCAACCAATAGTGTGGCAACCCACAATAATGTTCTATGTCTTGATTGTATTTAAAGGTTATCACCTTTCGTTAACTTGTCGCCTCCAAGTCCCTTAGCATAACAAGCATCACAGACAAACATAAGGTGGTGGGTAGAATAGATAGTTTCGTTACCACATCTCATACATACTAATTTTTTATCTTGAGAAGTGTCCCACATATTATACCCCTTCAGGCTCACACGGTTTCTTATAGAAGGCACACCATTCACAGAGTTTTTGCGGTACCAGTTCGTAGTTTTCGATATCGGTGCCCCGTTTTTCAAGGTCATCGTGTACCCCACGGATTAGATTTTGCGCCTCATCGATTTCAGACTGTGTGATGCGAACAAAGTAGGATTCGTCATACCTTAGCCAGTCAATACCCGCAAACATTGGCATTACGCCCGTGTCTTTGTAATAAAGAAGTGCATATATAATCAATTGACGATAATAATCTTCGGGGACCCAATGACCATATCGTTTACTGGTCTTGTAATCAACGATAGATATGTTATCTTCGAAGTCTTTTACTACACTGTCAATGATACCCATTGTTTTGAATTCATTATTATGGATTCGTTGTTCAGCAAAATGCGGCTTTAACTGATGTAGGGCGTGGTAAGGGGATTTCGCTACGCCCCAATCCATCAGTTCGTTTAATTTCTTTTCTATCTTATGGCAGAAGTTAATTAAGAGTTCTATTGTTTCCCTTTCCATAACATCCCCATCTATGTTAGGGTCTTTGAAAAGCCATTCCTTAGTTTCGTGCAACTCTTTCCATTTTTTACGGAATTCGAGTACAGCCCATTCCTGGGGTTCTCCATTGCGCCACTTGTGTGGTGACTTGAATTCTTTAGTGAAAATATCTTGTAAGATATTATGAACAACGGTGCCCCGAAATAAGTGAAGTGTTAACTTATCGGGCAATTTTTCAATGTACTTGTAATAGAATGCCCGAGGACATCGCAATAACAGGTTAATTTTAGAGGGAGATAAACGATGTTCGCTTGGTTCCCAATTTTCTGGCTGGATGGTGGCGCCTTCATCATCTAAAGTGACGGTGAAAGATACACCGGCTGTTGCGTCTTGAGTTTTTGTCATACTTCTAGATTGTATACTTGATATATAAAACTTTTGAGGCTGCTAAGCATATGCTTATACTAAGTATATACTAAGAATATAATATACTATAGCATATGATGTGAAATAATATACTGTCCTTGCCAAAGGTTTAAATATTTTCGTCCCCCAAAGAGTGTATGGACAGGGAACTTTGGGGGTACTTAGTTTCCTACGTGTTAATGTCTGGACTGTTTTTCTACCTATTGAGGAGGTGGGTATGATGAATCGCGACGCTATAAGGATGATATTGGGGATGGCAGCATTTGTGGTCTTATTCGCAATGATAGGCCTTTTATGAAAACCTTTATATAAAAAAAAAAACGAGAGAGATACTATGACAGATGAAGAAGCTGATGACTATATTTTCCAGCAGCAGTTTGACATTCCTAGAATAAGGGTGGAGGTACCCGAATAATGGAGGATATCTTTAACGCAGTCGAAGATTATGGGCTACCATTAGTCCTCCTTCTTGGAGCAATTTATGCCTTATATCGCTTTATGGTTTTTTCACTATATGAAGTAAAGAACGAATTTGGCGCTCGCCATAAAAAAAATGCAGAGGATATGCAAGAGGTAAAGATACTTCTCGCAGAAATTAAACTATTAGTGGGGAACAACAAATGAAAGACGAAAATTTTATTAATTTTATGATGGGCGTTATAGCTGCTCCAGTAGTGTTAGCGTGGGTAGGACTTGCTATATTCTTAGTTATTATGTCCTTTAGAGACCCTCAAATGGTAGCAGACATAGAATCTTACAAATCGGTTTTATTAATTATTGGTTCACCGGCCCTTGTTATTATTTATAAAGTGTTAGAATTGTGGACTGCCCAACAGAATAGTAATATTGAACAAGTTAGAAAAGCAACATTTGAAAATGGAGATGAGCACGAGCACGATGAAGAACAGTAGCGATGCTTTTATATATTGGATAAACCTATTATATAAATATGTTCAAATGTCCGTTCAGTAGCTGCGATGCGATTTATCAGGGAAATGAGATATCGAACAATCTTTCTGTGTTTAATAAAGGGGTATGCCCCAAATGCGCACGACAAGTGGATATCAATTTTAATTTAGATGAATATAAAAAGACTGTTAAACCTGAGCCAGAGCCAGAGCCTGAAGAAGTTGAAGAAGAAATAGATTTAAATAACTTTACAATGGCTGAACTTAAGGAAGAACTTACTGAATTGGGATTGTCTATCAAAGGCAAAAAAACCACATTAATAAAACGATTGGAAAAAAGTTTGGAGGATAACAATGAATGAACTCGAAGATGAAATTGTATTATCAGATATAGAGATAATTAAAGAGCAGTTAGCAGGAATGCACGAAATTTTAGAGGCACTCTTATCGTGTATTGACAAAGAAGATTGTTATAAGGAGAAATAATTATGGCACAAAACGATGATAAAGGATTAACGAAGGGTGAACATTTTCACGGCAATAATCCAGATATGATGTTAGATTTTGCAAAACCTAGTGAAGCAGAAATATCAGAGATGAACTATAAGAAACCCATTACATCTTACAAGGATATTAAAAATCCGAAGGTAATGGTATACGATAATGGGGAATCTACAGTTGACCAGCATACGGACAACGTCAACTATGCTGCAGGTACAAAAGATTTGCCTACTTATAGTGCGCGCTCCAAAGATGGACGCCTTGGAAATGCATCATCTAATGGTTAGGAAGGAACAAATGGCTCCTAAGAAGA